>Ga0316228_1002829_pt1 | contig 14720 bp, 10 predicted proteins | sample TBH18021metaG_FD_206005 | JGI IMG/M metagenome (GOLD analysis project Ga0316228, IMG submission 206005) | Freshwater microbial communities from Trout Bog Lake, Wisconsin, USA - TBH18021 | ecosystem: Environmental > Aquatic > Freshwater > Lake > Hypolimnion/Profundal zone | place: USA: Wisconsin... | reverse complement strand
AAGTGCTTTGTAGTTTGATTGCTTTGCCTTGGGTTTTGATTGGCTTGCCTTGTAGCACGGCTTGGGCGATTTTGATATGTTTAGGGTCATGAAAACCTGTGATGTGATACAAGGTTAGACCGTCAGCATTGTAGATGGTCATGCCATCAATTGTGTGCTCAATGCTATCGCTGGGCAATAATTGATAGCTTGTGACTTTAGCACCTTGGTGATGACTAAAACCCTGTTGCGTCAGTCGCAGCTCACCCCCTGTTAAAGTCGGCACCTCTTTTTTTCGGTTGAATGATTGCCACGCAACACTTGCGATGATGGCTAGTAAAATCATCAGCGAGCCGATGGCAACTGAGAGCATTTTAAATGCCATCAATAGCCCTACCCCGGCAATACCGATACTCACCCACAGTATTTGGGTCAGCTTGTTTGGTGTCGCCGCTTGACTTTGCAAACCAATGGTAACGCCTGTCTCGGTGACTTTTAACATAATCATCTCTATAACGATTTCAAGGGCGTATGCGCTACGCCCTTACTAGTCTAGCTTGTTTTGTTAGGCTGTTTTACCAACCTAGCACTGCTTGTTGTTCAGCAATAAGCTGTTTGATGCCTTCTTCGGCAATTGCTAGCATTTCATCCGCTTGCGCACGGGTAAACGGTTTTTCTTCGGCAGTGCCTTGAATCTCGATAAACTCGCCTTTTTGGGTCATCACGACGTTAAGATCTGTGTCACAGCTTGAGTCTTCGCTATAGTTCAAATCCAACAGCACTTCACCATTTTTGATGCCCACAGAGACCGCTGCCACCAAGCCTACCAAAGGATCGGCTTTAAGTTTTTTGGCGGCTTGCAGTTTTTCTAACGCATCGACCAATGCCACAGCTGCACCGGTGATACTGGCAGTACGGGTACCGCCATCGGCTTGCAGCACGTCACAGTCGATATGGATGGTATTTTCCCCAAGCTTTTCAAGATCTACCATCGCCCGTAGGCTACGACCAATCAACCGCTGAATTTCTTGGGTACGACCTGATTGTTTTCCTTTCGCGGCTTCGCGTTGGGTACGCTCGTGGGTCGCACGTGGCAACATACCGTATTCAGCGGTAATCCAGCCTTTACCTGTGCCTTTGAGCCAGCGCGGTACTTGGGTTTCGATACTGGCGGTACATAGCACTTTGGTATCACCATAGCTGACCAGCACGGCGCCTTCAGCATGTTTGGTAAAGTTACGCACAAAACTAATTGGGCGAAGTTGGTTGTTTTCACGATTATCGATACGCATAAGATTCCCTAAAAGACCGCCTTGACGGTTTGGTAGATAGTTTTTAAGCAATGGGCAAAAATTACAGTGGTTTTATGCTACCTTGCCCACCCAGTTTTAGCAAGACAATTCCGTCGGCAACATGGCAGGTTGCTATTCAAGCCCTTCGCGTTTACGCAGCTCTTTACGTAAAATTTTACCAACATTGGACTTGGGCAGACTATCGACAAACTCGACATAGCGTGGGCGTTTGTAGCCACTTAAGTGCTGTTTACCAAACGCCAGTAGTTGCTCAGCGGTGACGCGATTGTGTTTTCTGACCACGAATATTTTGGGCTCTTCACCGCGCGTCGCGCTTGGTACACCAATCGCCACACACTCGAGCACATCGGCATGCTCGAGCATCACTGACTCAATCTCATTTGGGTAGACATTAAACCCTGACACCACAATCATGTCTTTTTTACGGTCAACGATTTTGATAAAACCGCGCTCATCAATGATGCCAATATCGCCCGTGCGCAAATAGCCTGTCGCGGTAAACGCATTAGCAGTCTCGACAGGTAGATTGCGATACCCCACCATCACTTGCGGGCCTTTAACGGCGATTTCTCCACGTTCGCCAATGCGCACAGGTTGGTCGTTGTTGTCCAATAAGATGATGTCAGTGGCAGGGGTTGGTAGCCCGACTTTGTTGGTAAATTCTGCGATAGTTAATGGATTAAAGGTAATCACAGGCGCGGTTTCTGAGAGCCCATACCCTTCGATAATCGGTAACCCTGTGATGGTGTGCCATTTTTTGGCAACACTGGGGAGGATTGCCATGCCGCCGCCGATGGTGGCTTTGAGTTGGGAAAAATCGAGCCTTCGAAATTCAGGATGCTGTATCAAGGCGCTAAATAGCGTATTGACCCCCAAAATAAAATGCGGCGGTGTACGCCTTAGCGTATTGACCATTTCATTGATATCACGTGGATTGGGCACCAGCCTTGATGCAAACCCACGATATAAAATAAAGACACAGCAAATGGTGAATGAAAATACATGATACAGCGGTAGTGACGCCAAAATAATATCTTCTTGCCCTTCTTCATCATACGCGCTGCGAATCAACGCATCGATTTGCAGCAAATTGGCAATCACATTGCCATGACTTAGCATCGCGCCTTTTGCCGTCCCTGTGGTACCACCGGTATATTGAATTAATACGATATTCGATAACGTGAGAGTTGGGCGCTGATAAACCTTGCTAGCTCCGGCTAATAACTGACTAAAATAAATCCAATTACCTTTTGGCGGCAAATCGGTGGTTGCTGATACCAAATTGATTAATGCGCCTTTAAGCTTACCTTTTAAATCGCCCAACCGACAGATGATTAAATGATGTAAATCGCTGTTAAGGTTATCGGCAATGTCTTTATAGGTATAAATAAATTTATCTAATATAAACAACGCCTTGATATCGGCATCATCCATTTGGTGCTCAAGCTCGCGACTGGTGTAAGAAGGATTCATACTCACCAGTACCATGCCAGCACGGATGACACCAAGGGTAATCACAGGATATTGCAAAATATTGGGCAACATCACGCCAATGGCGTCACCGACCTTGAGCCCTAACTGCTGTAAATAAATGGCAACTTTTAGACTCAGTTTATCTAGCTGCTCGTAAGTAATCTGCTGATCATCGCAATAATACGCCACTTGCCGCGCATGTTTGGCAAACCCCGCTTCTAAGATGTCAATCAGCGACGTTTGTTCATCTGGCATATCGATGGTACTACAAATGTTATAGCGCTCGTAGCTAATCAGCCACGGTTGCTGATTTTCTTCCCATTCATACATCTCATGCATCGGGCGGTCATTGATTGGTAAAATAGCGTCATCCATAAACTCAGTATTGCTCGTAACAGCCTAGTGGTATTCCCAATTTTATAAGGTTAGTTGGGCGCGATGCAATAAAAAACCCAACTAATCTGACATAGAAAAGCTGGGTTTTGGCAACAAACGTTAGCTTACTTTTTTTCTTCAAGTTTACGCAGTTCTTTACGCAGAATTTTGCCAACGTTTGATTTTGGCAATTCATCCACAAACTCAACTTTACGGGGACGTTTATAGCCGGTTAACTCGCTTCGCGCATATTGCAGCAGCTCTTCCTCGGTGAGGCTTGGGTCTTTACGTACCACAAACGCTTTTGGTACTTCGCCGCTTTTTTCGCTCGGCACCCCAATCACACCGACTTCCAACACTTTAGGATGCGCTGCTAGCACTTCTTCAACTTCGTTTGGATAGACGTTAAATCCTGATACCAAAATCATGTCTTTTTTACGGTCAACGATTTTAAAATAGCCTTGCTCATCAATGACAGCGATGTCACCGGTTTTGAAATAACCGTCTGCTGTCATTACTTCTGCAGTGGCTTCAGGACGCTGCCAGTAGCCTTTCATCACTTGTGGACCTTTAACTGCAATCTCACCACGCTCACCTGCTGCGACTTCATTGCCGTTGTCATCGAGCAATTTGATATCGGTATTGGGCATCGGGATACCGATTTTGGCGCTAAATTGCTCTTGTGCCAAAGGGTTTAGGGTGGCAACGGGTGAGGTTTCGGACAAGCCGTAGCCTTCTAGGATATTGGTACCTGTAATACGTTTCCACTCTTCAGCGGTTGAAGGCAATACCGACATACCACCGCCTAGCGACAAACGCAATTTGCTGTGGTCTAATGCACGAAAACCGGTGTGGTGCGCCAAGCCATTAAATAATGTGTTCACCGCTGGGAAGAAGACTGGCTTATATTTTGCTAATTCTTTGACAAAACTGTCCATGTCACGGGGGTTTGGAATTAATACACCCGTAAAGCCCATGTTCATACCTAGTAGCGCACAGGCGGTAAATGAGAAAATATGATAGAGCGGTAAGGCAACGACGACGTACTCACCCACCATTTGATTGGGGAACACTTGTCTGGCGAACTCTTGGCACTGTAGCATATTGGATACCAAGTTACTGTGGGTAAGCATCGCACCTTTGGCAACCCCTGTGGTGCCGCCAGTGTACTGTAGTACCGCAATATCACTGCCTTTGATACCTTCTGGGCGCTGATAGCGACTGGCAGACGCTTGCTTGATAACACTCTTAAAGGTCACATGCCCGTCAATTTGCCAAGCTGGAATGGCTTTTTTGACATACTTGACTACGGTATTGACTAGCATACCTTTGAACGTACCCATCAAATCACCGATTGAACAGACAATAACGTGATCAACCATTTTTTTGCCGATATCTTGATAGGTTTTGGCAAAGTTTTCAACGATAAATAACGCTTTGGCTTGCGAGTCTTCTAACTGATGCGCTAATTCATGAGCGGTGTATAAGGGATTGACATTGACCAAGATAAAACCTGCGCGGATGATACCAATCATACACACTGGGTATTGCAAGATATTTGGCATCATCACTGCAACGGTATCGCCTTTTTTCAGACCCAATCCCTGCAAATACGCCGCAATTTGGCGGCTATAAGTGTCTAGCTGACGATAGGTCATGCTACTACCCATGCACACAAACGCATCACTACCATTGAATTGTTCGAAATTCTTTTCAAAAACATTCATTAGGTTGACTTCGTCATCGGGCATTTGCATGTTATAGTTCATGCCGTAATGCTCGTAAGTCTTTAACCAAGGTTTCTCATGATGATCGGTAAGCTTTGGCGCATGTGGCTGCGCTTCCATAGTATCGACGGGAGTATCGATGGGCGCATTGTATTGGGCATTGTTGTCAGGGGTTTGAGCTGAGGTGGTTGATTCATTCATGAGAAATGTTTTCCTTAGGTATGCGGTCTATCAGCGAATAGCATATTGATAATTAAAAGAATTTTTATAAAAAGGTCAATCCCACTGCTAAAAATTATATTAAAAATCGCGGCCAAATGTACTATTAACATACTAAATATTTACTCAATTCTCAAGCCTATTCTCTGTACTTATGGGATGATAAAAATGATTTCGTGTCGAAATAGTTATCCGTTATTTAACCGTCAACGCGGCTATAGTGTCCAATTATCTTTAAAAGGCGTTTTTGCGACACAGTTTGACGTGTAAAACTGGGCAAATTTGCCATGTCATGGATTAATACTTGTTTTTCTACTCTCAAGCTTTATGATATTTCCTCATACTTCTTATCTCTCTTTTGAACTTTCTTTCTTTTGCACTTTCTTTTATTTTTTGTCATTGATTAAGTAACCATTATGTCTGATACCCTTGTAGCAAAAATTACCAAACCAAACGATTTGAACAACCCCACTCGCTCAGTCGCTGAATTTACCGAAAACGCGTATCTCAACTACGCGATGTACGTCATCATGGACCGGGCATTGCCACACGTTGCCGACGGCTTAAAACCCGTGCAGCGCCGTATCGTATATGCGATGAGCGAGCTTGGGCTCAAAAATACTGCCAAACCCAAAAAATCAGCGCGCACTATCGGTGACGTCATTGGTAAATACCATCCGCATGGCGACTCAGCCTGTTATGAAGCCATGGTGCTGATGAGTCAGCCGTTTAGTTACCGTTATCCACTCATTAGCGGTCAAGGCAACTTCGGCTCGCCTGATGACCCAAAATCCTTCGCTGCGATGCGCTACACCGAAGCCAAGCTATCGGCTTATGCCAATACCTTACTAAACGAGCTAGGTCAAGGCACTGTCGATTGGCAAGACAACTTTGACGGCACCTTGCAAGAACCCGTCACCTTGCCTGCCCGTCTACCGAACATTTTGCTTAACGGCACAACCGGCATTGCGGTCGGTATGGCAACCGATATTCCGCCACATAACTTGTCTGAAGTGGTCAAAGGCTGCATCGCGCTGCTTAAAAAACCCACGATGACGGAAAAAGAGCTAGCAAAGTACATCCCTGCCCCCGATTTGCCAACCAAAGCAGAAATTATCACCTCGCCTGAGGATTTGCTACAGCTATATAAAACGGGTCGTGGTAGCTACAAAATGCGCGCTACTTATCATGTCGATGACAAAGAAAAAAACTTAGTCATCATCGATGCGCTACCCTATCAAATCTCTGGCAATAAAATCATTGAGCAAATTGCCAATTTAATTAATGCCAAAAAACTGCCTTGGGTGACTGACATCCATGACGAATCCGACCACCAAAACGCTTGCCGTATCGTGCTAGAGCTGCGCTCTAACCGTGTTGATATCGAGCCGATGATGAGCCATTTGTTTGCCAGTACCGACCTTGAGAGTAATTACCGTGTCAATCTCAATATGATTGGCACCAATGGCAAACCCCAAGTCAAATCACTGCTTACCATTCTCACCGAATGGCTGTCTGTGCGCCGAGATACCGTCACGCGCCGTCTGCAATATCGCTTGGATAAAATCGAGCAGCGCTTGCATATCTTGGCAGGTTTGCTGATTGCCTATCTTCATATTGATGAAGTCATCCGTATCATCCGTGAGGAAGAAGACCCAAAAGCAGAATTGATGACGCGCTATGATTTGACCGAAATCCAAGCCAACGCGATTTTGGATATTCGTCTGCGTCAATTGGCACGCCTTGAAGAAATTGAGCTCAAACGTGAACAAAGTGACTTAGAAACAGAAAAAGCCCAAATCGAAGCATACTTGAACAACCCAGACAAATTGACTGGCTTAATGATTGAAGAGCTCACTGCCGATATGAAAGAGCATGGCGACAAACGCCAATCGCCGATTGTAGAGCGCACGGAAGCCACCGCGCTTAAAGAAACTGACCTAGCCCCAAGCGAGCCTGTGACAGTCATCGTGTCAAAATCAGGCTGGATTCGCTCCGCCAAAGGGCACGATGTCGATGCCGCCAATATGAATTACCGTTCGGGCGATGCCTACCTTGCCCATGCGCAAGGCAAGTCCAATGAAAAAGTCTATCTCATGGATAACACCGGTCGCAGTTATCGCCTCGATGCCCATACTTTGCCCTCTGCGCGAGGGCAAGGCGAGCCGCTTACCAGCCTGCTAAAACCTACGGGCGGGGCAAGTTTTGTCAATGTGCTGATGGGACAAGATGACAGTAAGCTCATCATGGCAAGCTCACAAGGCTATGGCTTTATCAACACCTTTGCTGATCTTGATACCAACCAAAAAGCGGGCAAAAATGTGATTAATTTTGATGACGCCTGTAGTTTAATAACCCACCAAATTGCTGACCAAGATACGCTAGTTGGCGTGGTCAGCTCGGCAGGGCATTTGCTTGTATACCCATTGACTGAGTTGCCGATGATGAAAAAAGGCAAAGGCAACAAGCTGATTGATTTAAAAGGCGGTGACAGCGTGGTCGCCATCACCACATTTGCCGAAGGGGATAGTTTGTCATTGGACAGTGGTAAACGCACCTTGACGCTCAAACCGATGGATATTGCCAGTTTTATGGGTACACGCGGTCGACGCGGCGCACTCTTGCCAAAAGGGTTTCAGAAAGTGAATAATATTTTCAATATTTAAAAAATAATTCTTTGCATGATTTCGTGATTACTTAGTTTTATGTTAATGTCTAAAAAATGTAAATTAACTTTTTAAAACATTTATCGAGTACGATTATGGAAAATAGTCTTTATTTCTCTCATGTTATAGAAAACGAATATAACCAAAAATTTTTATATAATCTGGAACAATATTGTGTTCATCATTCATCTGAGCAAGTTTACGTTTTAAATGCTCCATTAGGAAAAAAATATACTTATGATTATCAAGACAGAGCTATAGTTATTCTATCACCTAAACATAAGATAATGTTTGTTGACTTAGATACTAAGGAAAAGGAATTTGAAAGATACTATGAAGACTTCATTGAAGACTTAGGTACTATATCCGATACATTCGAATATAAGGAAGCTATTGGACGTCCAAGAGAATGGAAAAGTAGCAATACTGTAAATTTCTGTAGTGATAAATATAATTCCATTGATGAAATGTTTGAAGATAATAAAATTTTTGGTAAGGAACAACGTATTAATGAATTTTTGATTTCATTATTGATAGGCAGTATTAATGATATTGAGAAGAAAGGTGTTGAAGTTCCAGACACTGTATTAGACAAAATTAAAAAGAATATTATTCTATTTGATGGAAATCAAACTCGTTTTATTTTTCAAGAATTTAATAGTAAGACAGTTTCAATTCAAGGGTTGTCTGGCACAGGTAAAACAGAATTACTTTTACATAAATTGAAAGAGCTATATATTAATAATGAGGACGTCAAAATATTTTTTACTTGTCACAATATTGCTTTAGCAAATTATCTAAAAGAGAAAACTAAAGATTTTTTTAACTTCATGAAAGTGAACAAACAAATTGACTGGGATTCAAGTTTATGGATAGCTCATGCTTGGGGTTCTGGTAATAGACATAACTCAGGACTGTATAGTTATCTGTGTAATTTTTATAATGCACCATTCCACAAATACAATAAATTTATAGAAGATAATTATCATTTCATGTTTTCAAATCTTCTAAAACATATTAATAATATTGATGAAAATGATTTCGATTATGCTCTTGACTATATCTTAATAGATGAACGACAAGACTTTCCAAGTGTTTTTTTTGACCTTTGCGCAAAAGTAGCAAGGCATAAGGTCTATATTGCTGGAGACATTTTCCAAGATATTTTTGACAAAAACAAGAATGAAGAGGTTTCAGTCGATATAATATTAAATCGTTGCTATAGAACCGACCCAAGAACTTTAATGTTTGCTCATGCTTTAGGATTAGGTTTATTTGAACAAAAAAAATTAAATTGGTTTTCAGATGAATACTGGAATAATTTAGGCTATAACATAAAAAGAAATAGTAACAATGAAGTTATTTTGTCTAGAGAACCTGTTAGAAGATTTAATGACCCTGATTTAGATGCTATTGAAAGTGTTGTTATAGAAAACGATACAACAATTGGAAAAATTATAGAAATTATAAAAAACCTAAAAACTGTTCACAATGATTTAAAAGCAGATGATTTAGCAATAATTTTAGTGGATGAAAATAGAAATGAAATTTTCAGTTATATGGACAAGCTTACAATGAGAATAGGGGAGGAAATAGGTTGGGCATGTAATAGAGCAATTGAATCTAAAATGAAAATTTCAGACCAAATTTTTGTTACAAACCCGAATAACGTTAAAGGATTAGAGTTCCCTTTTGTTATTTGTGTTACATCTGAAATTAAAGATACCTATAAGTATAGAAATACAATTTATACCATGTTAAGTAGGTCATTTATTCAATCTTATTTACTTGTTGGAAGTAATAAGAATTTATTACCAAACTTAGAAGGCTTAAAAATTATTAACAATACAAGAACTATTGTATGTATGGAGCCTACTCAATCTGAAAAAGAAGAAATTCTTACAGATTTACTAACTTTTAATACAGAAAGTACTAAATCTTATGAAGATTTTTTAGATGAAATTTTTAACGAACTAAAGATAAATGAAAAAGAAGAAAAAGAGCAATTAATAAAGGGAATTCAAGCGTTTAATATACCCCAGTTTGACAAGGAACAAACCGTGCAATTTATACTTAGAAATAGAGATTTTACTCAAAATGGCTAAGAAAATTGTTTTAAGTATTAACGATGGATATGTAGCTACTTTTTTTCCTGAAAATCGAATAAAAACGAAATTGCAGATTTTGATTATTCTTATGGAAACGGTGCGGTATGTTTTAAATTCACCTGTTACTCAAATTATTGGTAAAGATATTGAAAATAAAATTATATTAAATATCGATAAAATGAGTAGGGTTTTCTATATATGTAAGAACAAAGCTTACAGTATAGTATTTCCATTTAAAATAACAACTGGAACAAATTTTATAATGAGTTACAAAAATGTATTTACCTTTGACTCTCATTCTATTTCTGTAATTATATCTACTTTAAAAATACTACAAGAGCTAAGCGATTTAACTAATGAGAGTTGTTACAATTTTATTGAGCCCATAATGAATATTGAGGACGAAGAGGTAAACTATTGGATAATTATTAAGATGCTTTTGCTAATGGAAGATGGTTATATTAGATATGATATTGACCATGCAGGTTACAAAAAGGCTTTTGAGGATGAAAAACCACATACTCACCCTATTCATCATTTGGATGTTTTCTATTCAGCTAATACGACTTTTAAATTAGGATTAAAATCGGAATTATCACATGATGGATTTCTAGACACTCTCGATATAAATACAGATTGTTTATATCTAGACTGTTTTAAAACGAAGTGACTTATTTCATTTAAATGCCCCCGCTATCCACTTTCAAAATATTTTACTTTAAATAATTTATCTGATTGACTAATTCAATGCTTACTTACCACTATACTAACAGTCCCGTGATGATTGAAAACAAAAATTGCATTTAATGGTTGGCAGAAAATCGCTATTCTCTGCCAACTTTCCAAGAAATTAATGATACCTAATAATGAGTTTTACCTCCTTTCAAGATTTCAAAACCCAAATCATGGGCTTTACAGGACTCGAAAAAGACGCCCTACACATCTATGTCGGTATTGGCGTTTTTTTGATTACCAGTTTTCTTTTCAGGCGTAGCCGGTATCGTTGGCTTATTGCTTTAGTGATGGTTATGATTGCCGCATCAATGGGCGAAATTTGGGATAGATATGAATCACTCAGTCAAGGGGCAAGTTGGAATAAAGGCGCTAGTCTCCATGATTTTGTGAACACCTGCTTTTTCCCGACTCTTTTTACCTTGATACTCACCTTTACCCATTTTTTTGAGCGAAACATCGCCCAAGCTCATGGTTCAAAACATTAATTGGGTATCAACTTTTAGCAAACTTTTGGTTCAATCTTGGCAAACTCAGCGATTCGGGGTAAAGTAACCTCATTTTTCACAGTATTTTTAACATCCCAGTATTTTTAAAATTAGCTCTCTCGCATATATGGACAGCCAACCCCTTATGAATCCGCAATTACAGCTCTTGCATCCTTATCCGTTTGCCAAGATGGCAACCTTGCTACAAGGCATCACCCCAAACCCAAACTATACCCCGATTAAACTGGGTATCGGTGAGCCGCAGCATACACCGCCACAGTTTGTGCTAGACGTCATCAAAGACAATCTGGCTAAAATCCAAAATTACCCCACCACCAACGGTTTGCCAGAGCTGCGCCAAGCGATTGCCGATTGGGTACAGCGCCGTTTTCAGGTCAAACAATTAAATGCCGACACCCAAGTGTTACCGGTGATGGGTACGCGTGAGGCGCTATTTAGTTTTGTGCAAGCAGCATTTAACCGTGAGGATAGCAAACGACCTTACGTGGTGATGCCCAATCCGTTTTATCAGATTTATGAAGGGGCGACGCTGCTCGCTGGTGGACAGCCGTATTTTGTCAATTGTACCGCCGACAATAACTTTGTCGGGGACTATGACAGCGTGCCAAGTGAGGTTTGGGAAAAGACTCAACTGGTGTTTGTGTGTAGTCCAAACAACCCAACTGGCTCAGTGATGGATATGGCGCAGTGGCAACGTCTGATTGAGCTATCGGATAAATATGGCTTTATCCTAGCCAGTGACGAGTGCTACAGTGAGCTATATTTTGAGGTGCCGCCAATTGGACTGCTAGAAGTCTGCGCCAAACTCGGACGCGATGATTTTGCCAATTGCGTGGTGTTTCATTCGCTGTCAAAACGCTCCAATCTACCTGGTATGCGCTCAGGATTTGTGGCAGGTGATGCCAAGTTACTAGCGCCGTATGCCCAGTACCGCACTTATCAAGGCTGTGCGATGCCGATTCATCATCAGCTGGCTTCGATTACCGCGTGGCAAGATGAAGCCCATGTAGCAGAAAACCGCAAACTATATCGCCAAAAGTTTGATTTGTGGATGGACAAGCTGTCAGACAAATTACCGCTACGCCGTCCTGATGCCGGTTTTTATTTTTGGTTGCCGGTACAAGATGATGAGCAGTTTGTCAAAGTGATTTATGAACAGCTAAATATCCATGCGCTCGCAGGGCGTTACCTATCTCGTGATACGCCCCCATACCAAAAGAACAGCGGCAACGCTGGCAAAAACCATGTGCGGATGGCATTGGTTGCTGATATCGCACAAAGCAGCGAGGCGATTGATCGATTGCTAACCTTAGACTTATCAAATTTGGTGTGATTTTTCATAAAAAAAGTGATGGCTAGATAGATACCATCACTTTTTTTGACTCTTTGTAAGCCTTCCGCTTGTAAAGATTCAACGTGCAACGACTGCTAGTCTTCAAGATTTTTTAGCAAGGTACTGACCTGTGCCAATCGTTTGCGTTTTTGGTGGATATCATGGCTGACAAAGATATCATCGGTTTCAGGTAGCATAAACCAATCTGGGTGGCGAAAAGTGTTCTCAATATCTTGTAAGCCACTTTCCCAGTGCTCTTGCATGGTTGAGCCGCTAAACTCGTAGTCTTTATAGCCGCGCTCATAAGTCTTTTTGTGATAAATCAGATGAATCACGTTTTTGACACCGACTTCTGTCATCTCGCGGGCTTTATTGACGCACAATTCTTCAACTTTATCAACTTTAGCATCGTCATCGATGATTTCGAGTAACTCTTTGATAAGGCGCGTATAACGCAATTTTTGCGCCATAAAGTCAGTGACCATGCGGGTTTTGCTAGAATATTGAATGTCTTTGATGCGCTCGTCAATCTCCATCATATTCTCTGGCACCGTGCCCTTGGCATTCCACAAATCCACTTGGAAAATCAATTGCTTGAGGTGCTCTTCATGGCTTAAGATTTCATTGAGTGGCGTGTTGGACACCAGTCCGCCATCCCAATAATACTCCCCATCAATCTCAACCGCTGGAAAACCTGGCGGCAGTGCGCCCGATGCGATGAAGTGATCGTAGCGCAGTTCTTCGTTTTCATTGCTAAAAATAGCAAAGTTACCGTTACGCACATTGACCGCAGACACCGATACTTTCATCCGATTGACGTCATTGACCAGTTTTAAGTCACAATAACGCTCAAGGGTCTCGCGCAACTTGTCGGTGGTATAATAGCTTAAGTGATTGGGGGTGGTGTCATACGGCACAAAATAACGCGGTTTAAAAAAGCCACGCTGTCCTTCAATCATGGTTTGCCAAGCCTCAGCGGTAGATTCCATCACCCGCAGCTGCTGCTTTAAAAAGCCATTTTCAAATATCCAAGGCATAAAATGGCTTACCATGTCAATTTTGCTGAGTTTATCTAGCTCATTGGCCGTTTGACGGTAGACATTCATCCCTGCAGGGGTGTAGTTACGATGGGTGATGGTGTTCCAAAACCCTTGCAACGCCGCCAAGCGGTTCTCTGGACGGTTACCTGCGATGATGGCAGTATTGAGCGCGCCGATTGAAATACCTGAGATACGGTCGATTTTGATGCCTTGTTTATGCAGTCCTTCATAAATCCCTGCTTGGTAGGCGCCGAGCGCACCGCCACCTTGCAGCAGCAACGACACGCTATCGTATTGTTTGACCAATTCTTTGAGCGGTGGTGTGCCTTGTGGCGTGGGTTGATTGGGGTTTGGGTTTGGTGGCTCTATCGCCTTAAGCGGTGATAAATTATCAGGTGATGGCTTGGATGGTTGCGCAGCTGTGGGGATGGTTTTTCTAGTTGACATAATAATCTCATCATCCATAAGTATAGTGGTTTTTATCTAGTATAGAATATATATCACTCAAGTATTGTAGCAAGATTTTATAGCGACAAAATGATAGATGCGTGACTTTTTTGAGGGTTTTGTCATTCATGAACCTTTGATTAAATATCTATGTTGTATTAAGGTGAATACGCGCAATTTTTAAAAAAACTCAATGCTATATTAAAAAAATTGAATCGCCGCTTGATTTTTTAAGACGTTAGCATAATAATAATTATCACTAAAAGATAATGTCTCTCATTTATACTTTAGTTCGTATTTACTCGCTTTCATTGAGTGCTTTATTTTCTATTTTAAAGCTAAACCGTTCGCGAAAGGCAGCAAGATGACCGTATTGACATTTTCTAATGACATGGCACCCGTGCTAGAGTCAATCTCCCCAAAAGCAGCGGCTCAGCCCTTGTTAGACCTACCAAAACACACTATCGCTTATGTGGAAGAAATCATTGCCAATCCTGCATTTGGTTTGCAAGACAATTTAGTGAGCCGCCGCCTGCATGATTTGGGATTTTTGCCAAATACAGCGATTAAAATCGTGGCAAAAGGCTTGTTTGGGCGTCCCCCCTTTGCTATTCAATTAGCAGGTGGTGCGCAGTTTAGTTTACGCCGTGATGAGCTTGCTAAGATTAAGTGCCGTAGGGTGTAACGATTTTTGTCACTGTTTAATAGATGTTAGGTTGAGAGATGTCAGGCGTAGCAGATGAGTGGCTACGCTTTTTGTTTTTTTAGAGTATAGATAGTGTTGAGTTAGAGGGTTATT
>Ga0316228_1002827_pt1 | contig 14729 bp, 13 predicted proteins | sample TBH18021metaG_FD_206005 | JGI IMG/M metagenome (GOLD analysis project Ga0316228, IMG submission 206005) | Freshwater microbial communities from Trout Bog Lake, Wisconsin, USA - TBH18021 | ecosystem: Environmental > Aquatic > Freshwater > Lake > Hypolimnion/Profundal zone | place: USA: Wisconsin... | reverse complement strand
CGATCGAGCCGATCGGCCGCCGGAGCGTGCGGGCGCGGCGGGTGACGGCGGCGGACTTCGCCGCGCCGGGCTCCGGGCCATCGACGCCGGTGATCGGGGTCGTGCCCGGCAAGATCATCACCCTGCGTCACGACCTCACCCTGCCGTTTTCCGGTGGCGAACGCCGGATCGACCTCGATCAGGACGTCATCAAGGTCGCCGTGGTCGAGCGCCACGGCCGGACACCGCCGGGATCGCGCGGCATCGGGGTCGCGTTCGTAAAGGGCTTCGGCCTCAGGCGCGGCGCCATCGCTTCGTCGGTCGGGCATGACAGTCACAACATCACGGTCGTCGGGGCGGACGATGCCGACATGGCGGTGGCGGTGAACCGCCTCGGCGAGATCGAGGGCGGCTTCGTGGTGGTCGAGGGCGGTCGCGTGCTGGCCGAGATCGCGCTGCCGATCGCCGGCCTGATGAGCCTGATGCCGTTCGATGCCATCCGCCAGTCGCTCGTAACCCTGCGCGCCGCCGCGCGAAGCCTCGATGTCGTCCTCCCGGAGCCCTTCCTGCAGGTGGCGTTCCTGCCGCTGCCGGTCATTCCCCATCTGAAGATCACCGATCGGGGGCTCGTGGATGTCGATCGCTTCGCGCTGATCGACCCTTGAAATTAGATTGTGCACAATCTAACTGGGGTGTGCGGAAGCCAGTCGGGGCCTACATGCCGGCTTCCTTCCCGAAAATCGGAGATTGCTCATGCCCGTAGACGTGAAGTACCGCACGACCGCCACTGCCACCGGAGGCCGCGACGGCGCCGCTCGGACGGCCGACGGCAGCTTCGAGGTCAAGCTCTCGACCCCGAAGGAGCTCGGTGGCGCAGGTGGTCCGGGCGCGAATCCGGAGCAGCTCTTCGCGTCCGGCTACTCGGCCTGTTTCCTCGGCGCCATGAAAGCCGTCGCGCCTTCGATGCAGCTGAAGGTACCGGCGGACACGACCGTCACCGCCGATGTCGGCATCGGCCCGCGCTCCGAGGGCGGATTCGGCATAACCGCCGACCTGACGATCAGTCTGCCGGGCCTCGACCGCGCGGACGCGCAGAAGCTCGTCGATGCCGCGCACCAGGTATGCCCGTACTCCAATGCGACCCGCGGCAACGTCAATGTCGGTTTGAAGCTGGCCTGAAGGGGCTTTCGAGCGGGCTTCGTCTCGGCGAAGCCCGCCTTCGCTGAGTCCTGAATGCGGCCGCTCCGTCTTCGTTTGCACAGCGGAGCCGTTAAGGCAGCACCTCCAGGCCCCAGGTCGCGCATCGCGGCTCTGCTTCGCTGTTTTCGCGGCGACCGTACTGGCAGAGGGCCTATTTCGGACGCCCTTCCTTTCTCCGGCGTCCACCACGGATCTTCTCGCGCCCGTCTCCCAGGTTCACCTGCTGCCAGTCTCCAGATGGGTCCTGTCAGTACGAGCGCGGAAGGCCGAGGACGTGTTCGGACAGGTAGGCGAGGATCAGGTTCGTGGAGATTGGCGCGACCTGGTAGAGGCGCGTCTCGCGGAACTTGCGCTCCACGTCGTATTCCTCGGCGAAGCCGAAGCCGCCATGGGTCTGAATGCAGGCGTTGGCCGCCTCGAAGGAGGCGTCCGCCGCGAGCATCTTGGCCATGTTTGCCTCGGCCCCGGGATTGGCGCCGCCCTCGTAGAGGGTCAGCGCCTCGCGGACCATCAGCTCGGCCGCGCGCATGTTCGCGTAGGCCTTGGCGATCGGGAATTGCACGCCCTGGTTGGCGCCGATCGGCCGCCCGAAGACGGAGCGCTCGCCGGCATAGGCGCGCGCCCTGTCGATGAACCACTTGGCGTCGCCGATGCACTCGGCGGCGATCAGGATCCGCTCCGCGTTCATGCCGGACAGGATGTAGCGGAAGCCCCTGCCCTCCTCGCCGATGAGGTTCTGCGCCGGCACCCTGAGATTGTCGAAGAAGATCTCCGTGGTGGCGTGGTTCATCATCGTGCGGATCGGCCGGATCGTCAGGCCGTTGCCTCTCGCTTCGCGCATATCGACGAGCAGCACCGACAGGCCGTCCGTGCGCTTCATGCCGTCTGCCTTCGGTGTCGTGCGGGCCAGGAGCAGCATCAGGTCCGAATGCTCGGCGCGGCTGGTCCAGATCTTCTGGCCATTGACGACGTAGCGGTCGCCCTCCAGGCGCGCCGTCGTCTTCAGGCTGCCCGTGTCGGTGCCGGAGGTTGGCTCGGTCACGCCGAAGGCCTGGAGACGCAGGCGGCCTTCCGCGATCGCCGGCAGGTATTCGGCCTTCTGCGCCGCGGAGCCGTGCCGGAGCAGCGTGCCCATCGTGTACATCTGCGCATGGCAGGCGCCGCCGTTGCAGCCCGCCCGCTGCACCTCCTCGAGGATCGCAGCCGCGGCGGAGAGCGGCAGGCCGGAGCCGCCGTACTCCTCGGGGATCAGGACAGACAGGTAACCGCTCTCGGTCAGCGCGTTCACGAACTCCGTCGGGTATGCCATCTCCCGGTCGAGGGCCCGCCAGTACGATCCCGGGAAGCCGGCGCAGAGCTTGGCGACCGCCTGCCGGATCTCGGTATAGGCTTCCATCGAGACCTCCTCAGGCCGTGCGGCCGCCGTCGACGGGCAGATCGACGCCGGTGATGAACGCCGCCTCGTCGGAGGCGAGGAACAGCGCCGCCGCCGCGATGTCGCTCGCTTCCGACAGTCGACCGAGCGGGATCGTCGCGATGAAGCGGTCGCGGTTCTCGGGCGTGTCGAGGACGCCCATGAAGTGCTCGAGGAGCCCCGTGGCGCCCATGACCGGGCAGAGGGCGTTCACCCGGATCTTCCAGGGCGCCAGCTCCAGGGCGAGTGACTTCGAGGCGAGGCTCGCCGCGCCCTTCGAGGCGTTGTACCACGTCAGGCCCGGACGGGGCCGCAGCGCCGCCGTCGAGCTGACGTTCAGGATCGCGCCGCCGCCCGCGTCGCGCATCAGCGGCGCGACCTCCCGGACGTAGTGGAAAATCGACTTCACGTTGACCCGGAAGACCCGGTCGAAATCCTCCTCCGTCACCTCCATCAGCCGCTTGTTGCGGTGGGTGGTGCCGGCGTTGTTGACGAGAATGTTCGGCACCCCGAAGCGCTGCCGCGTCTCGGCGACGCTGGCGGCGACGTCGGCCGCCAGCCCGACATCGGCGGTGATCGCGATCGCGTTGTCGCCGAGCGCCGCCGCGACACGCTCGGCCGCCGCACCGTCAATGTCGACGCAGGCCACCTTGGCGCCCTCCGCGGCGAAGCGCTGGGCAATCCCGGCCCCGAAGCCGCTGCCGGCCCCGGTCACGAGCGCGATCTTGCCGTTCAGTCTCATCGTTTCCTCCCGCCCATTCTGATGTGCCCTCGTATCCGGGTCGTCACCCCCGGCGCGCGAACTCCGCCCGGATCCGTGCGCCGTGCTCGTCGATCGCCGGGACGGCGCCGAGGGCGCGGACCGCGCCGTCGATCAGCACCGGCGGCGCCACGATCCGGGCCGGCCCCGAAGGCGTGCGAACCTCCGCGCGGATCAGGGCCGGGTGCGTGGCGAGGTCTGCCAGGGTGTTGACGAAGCCGTAGGCAGTGCCTGCCGCCTTCAGCCGGACGGCGGCCGCCTCGCGGCTCAGCCGCACCAGCTCCGCGCCGATGCGCAGGTCGACCGCGGCGCGGTTCGCCACGCGGTCATTGTTGGACGCGAAGCCCTCGGCTCGGGCGAGATCCGGCTCACCGAGCACGCCGGCGCAGAAGCTCGCCCATTCGCGTTCGTTCTGGATCGAGATCAGCACGAGGCTGCCGTCGGCCGTGGGGAAGGCGCCGTAGGGGCAGATCGACGGATGCGCGAGGCCGACCCGCTGCGGGGCCTTGCCCGTCCCCTCGAAGTAGAGCAGCGGCACGTTCATCCAGTCGGCTGCGCCGCTGAACAGGCTGACCTCCAGAGCACAGCCCTGCCCGTTGATCCCGCGGGCGATCAGCGCTTCAAGGACCGCGGCATGGGCGTCCATCCCGCAGGCGACGTCGCAGACGGAGACGCCGACGCGCCCGGGCCCGGCTGGGTGGCCGGTGATCCCGGCGAGCCCACTCTCGGCCTGGACCAGCAGGTCGTAGGCCTTCATGTCGCTGTAGGCGTTGCCGGTGCCGTAGCCCGAGATGTCCACGGTGATCAGCCGGGGGTAGCGCGCGCGCAGCTCCGCCGAGCCGAAGCCGGCCCGCGCCGCCGCCCCCGGGGCGAGGTTCTGGACGAACGCGTCGGCCTGGGCGAGGATCGCGTGCAGCAGGCGCGCATCCGCCGGATCCTTGATGTCGGCGACGAGGCTCTCCTTGCCGCGGTTGAGCCACACGAAGTAGCTCGCGAGCCCGTTGACCGCCGCGTCGTAGCCGCGGGCGAAATCACCCTCCGGCCGCTCGATCTTGATGACCCGGGCCCCGGCATCGGCGAGCCGCGAGGTGCAGTAGGGCGCGGCGACGGCCTGCTCCAGGGCGAGTACGGTCAGTCCTCGCAGCGGCAGCGTCTGGCTCATCCGCGTCCTTGAAATCCGGGGGCCTGCGGGCCGGTCCGAACTCAAACCGGTTCAGCGGCCGATTTCGCCAAGCGGGGCGGAATTACAGGCTCATGGGCCCGCGGGAGCCCGCCTCCGTCATCGCGAGCGCAGCGAATGGATCGAGGGACGCGCCACGCTCGGGCATCACTTGCGACACTGGGTTGCTTCGCTGCGCTCGCAAAGACGTCGGGGCCCCGGTCACTCCGCCGCGCGCAGCGCGGGCGGACCGCGGACCTCCTCCACCGGCTCCGGATCATCGAGCGCCGCGTCTACCGCCTCCGGCTTGTCCCGGAACGACAGCCGGTGCGCCAGCCGGTCGAGGTAGATGTAGATCACCGGCGTGGTGAACAGCGTCAGCACCTGGCTGACCGCGAGGCCGCCCACCATGGCGTAGCCCAGCGGCTGGCGGATCTCCGAACCCGTGCCGGTGGCGATCATCAACGGGATGCCGCCGAGGAGCGCCGCCATCGTGGTCATGAGGATCGGCCGGAAGCGCAGCAGCGCGGCCTTCCGGATCGCGACCTCGGGCGAGAGACCCTCCTCGCGCTCGGCCACGATGGCGAAGTCGACCAGCATGATGCCGTTCTTCTTCACGATGCCGATGAGGAGGATGATGCCGATCAGCGCGATCAGGCTGAAGTCGAACCCCGCCCACATCAGTACCGCCAAGGCGCCGACACCGGCCGATGGCAGCGTCGACAGGATCGTGATCGGGTGGATGAAGCTCTCGTAGAGGATGCCGAGGATCAGGTAGACCACGAACAGGGCCGCCAGGATCAGCAGCGGCACCGTCGAGAGCGATTGCTGGAAGGCCTGTGCGGTGCCCTGGAAACCGCTCACCACGGTCGGCGGCACCTGCAGCTCCCGCATCGCCCGGCCGATCGCCTCCGTGGCCTGGCCGAGGGCGACGTCGGGGGCGAGGTTGAAGCTGATCGTCACCGCCGGAAACTGGCCCTGGTGGTTCACGGCCAGCGGCGCAACCGGGTCCGTCGTCCAGCGGGCGAAGGCCGCGAGCGGCACCTGCCCGCCGCCGATCGGCGCCTTGATGTAGATTCTGTCGAGGCTCTCCACGCTGCCCTGGAGCGCCGGCAGCACCTCCAGCACCACGTGGTAGCTGTTCAGCTGCGTGAAGTACTGCGCGATCTGGCGCTGGCCGAACGCGTCGTAGAGCGTGTCGTCGATGAGCTGGGGCGTGATGCCGTAGCGCGAGGCGGCGTCACGGTCGATTGACAGCGTCAGCGTCGTGCCGCGGGTCTGCTGGTCGGTGGCGACGTCCCGAAGCTCCGGCAGCGTCTTCATCTTGTCGAGGATGCGCGGCGCCCAGGTGTTCAGCTCAGCGAGGTCCGGATCCTGGAGGGTGTACTCGAACTGCGTCCGCGAGGTGCGGCCGCCGGTGCGCACGTCCTGGGTTGCCTGGATGAAGGTCCGGATGCCTGCCACACGCTCGAGCTTCGGGCGCAGCCGGCCGATCACTTGGAAGGCGTTGGCGTCCCGCTCGTCGCGGGGCTTGAGCGTGATGTACATGCGCCCGGAATTGAGCGCCTGGCCGTTGCCGCCGAGCGACATGCCGACCGTCGCCACCGCCGGATCGGCCTGGACGATCGCGCCGACCTTCTCCTGCAGCGCCTTCATCGCCGAGAACGAGATGTCCTGACCCGCCTCGGTGACGCCGATCATGAAGCCGGTGTCCTGCTGCGGGAAGAAGCCCTTCGGGATCGCCACGAACAGGTAGCCGGTCAGCGCCAGGGTGGCGAAGAAGACGAGGAGCGTCACACGGCGGAAGCGCAGGGCGACGTCGAGGGCGTCGGCGTAGACCGCGAGCAACCAGTCGAAGGCGGCCTCGCTCATCCGGTAGAGGCGGCCGTGGCGCTCGGCGTCGTGGGCCTTCAGCAGCCGCGAGGCCATCATCGGGGTCAGGGTCAGGGATACGAAGGCCGAGACCGCGATGGTCATCGACAGAACCACGGCGAACTCGCGGAACAGCCGGCCGATGATGCCGCCCATCAGCAGGAGCGGGATCAGCACGGCGATCAGCGACACCGAGATCGACACGATGGTGAAGCCGATCTCGCCCGCGCCCTTGAACGCGGCCTCCATGGGCCGCATGCCCTCCTCGACGTAGCGGCTGATGTTCTCCAGCACGACGATGGCGTCGTCGACCACGAAGCCGACCGAGATGGTCAGGGCCATCAGCGAGAGGTTGTCGAGGGTGTAGCCCGCCATCCACATCAGCGCGCAGGCGCCGAGCAGCGCGAGCGGCACGGTCACGCTCGGGATCACCGTCGCCCAGAAGCTGCGCAGGAACACGAAGATCACCCCGACGACCAGCGCGATCGTCAGCAGCAGGGTGAACTGCACGTCCTCGACCGAGGCGCGGATGGTCTGCGTGCGATCGCTCAGGATGCCGACCTTGATGGCGGCCGGCAGCGTGGCGGTCAGGCGCGGCAGCTGGGCCTTGATGCTGTCCACCGTGTCGATCACGTTGGCGCCGGGCTGCTTGAACACGACCAGGAAGATGCCGCGCTTGCCGTTGGTCCAGCCTGCCTGCTTCGTGTCCTCGGGCCCGGCGACAGCCTGGCCGATGTCGCGCACGCGCAGCGGCGCGCCGTCGCGATAGGCGACGATGACGTCGTTCCAGTTCTGCGCCGCGGTGAGCTGGTCGTTGGCGTAGATGGTGTAGCTATGGCTGCCGCCGTCGATGCTGCCCTTCGGGTTGTTGACGGTGGTGAGGGTGAGCTGCGCGCGCACGTCCTCCAGCGACAGCCCCTTGGCCACGAGCTTGGCCGGGTCGATCTGGATCCGCACGGCGGGCTTCTGCTGGCCGCCGATGAAGACCTGCGCGACGCCCGAGATCTGGCTGATCCGCTGCGCGAGCTGCACGTCGACCGCGTCGTCGACGTCGATCAGCGGCATGCTGTCGGAGGTGGCCGAGAGCAGCAGGATCGGCGAATCGGCCGGATTGACCTTGCGGTAGGTCGGCGGGGTCGGGAGATTCTTCGGAAGCTGGCCGCTGGCGGCGTTGATCGCCGCCTGGATGTCGCTGGCCGCGCCGTCGATGTTGCGGTTGAGGTCGAACTGGACCGTGACCGTCGAGATCCCGAGGGAGCTCGTCGAGGTCATCTGCGACACGCCGGGGATCTGCGAGAACTGCCGCTCGAGCGGCTGCGCCACCGACGACGCCATCGTCTCCGGGCTGGCCCCGGGGAGCTGCGCGGTCACCTGGATCGTCGGGAAATCCACCTGCGGCAGCGGCGCGACGCCGAGCAGCGGGTAGGCCACCACCCCGAGGAACAGGATGCCGACCATGATCAGCGTGGTCGCCACCGGGAACCGGATGAACGGCGCCGAGATGCCGCCCTTCATGGCCCGGCTCCGCGCGGAGACGCGCCCGCCATGAGGCGTGCCGCGCGCATCACTGAACCGCCTCCGCCTGCGCGGTGTGGGCGGCGTGCGGATCAGCCACGAGGCTGCCGTCCTGCACCTTGTACTGGCCGGCCACGATGACCCGCTCGCCGGGTCGGAGGTCGCCGCTGAGAACGCGCGTCCGCCCCGAATCCGAGCGGCCGGCCTTCAGCGCGCGCAGATGCGCCCGGTTGGCATCGTCCACGACGAAGGCGAACAGGCCGTCCGGCCCGTGCTGGATCGCGTCGTCCGGCACCGTCGTGGCGACCGCGACTGTGCCGACCCGCATCTTGGTGGAGACCGACAGGCCCGGCCACAGGGCGTGGTTCTTGTTCTCGAAGACGGCCTTGAGGCGGATCGTGCCGGTCGCGGTGTCGACCTGGTTGTTGAACAGGGCGAGCTTGCCGTCGGCGAGCTTGGTCAGCCCGTCCGACGTCCAGGCCTCGACCGGCACGTCGCCGGCCTTGAGGGCCGCGGTGATCGCGGGCAGCTGGTCCTCCGGGGCCGTGAACACCACGAAGATCGGCTCGACCTGCGTGATCGTCACGATCGGGGTCTGGCCGGCCGCGTTGACGATGTTGCCGATATCGACCTGCCGGAAGCCCGTGACGCCGTCGATCGGCGCGCGGATCGTGGCGTAGCCGAGCTGAGTGGTGGCGTTGTCTATGGCGGCCTGATCGGACGCTACCTGCGCGGTGAGCTGGGCGACCAGGGCCGTCTGCGTCTCGGTCTGCTGCCGGGACGCGTAGGCGCCGAGCCCGGTGTAGCGGACGAGGTCCGCCTTCGCGTTGCCGAGATTGGCCGTGTCCTGCTCCTTCTTGGCCTTCGCCTGATCCAGCGCCGCCTGGTAGGGCCGCGGGTCGATCTGCACCAGAACGTCCCCCTTGTGGACGGTCTGGCCCTCGCGGAACGCGACCTGCTGGATCTCGCCGTCGACGCGTGTGCGCACCTGGACGGTGTTGTAAGCCTGAACGGTGCCCAGACCGTTCGACACGAGTGCGAACGGCCCCTGCTCTACCGTACCGAGGGTGACGGGCACAGGAAGCGGCGCGACTGCCTTGGTCGGCGCAGCGGTCGAATTCAAACGCGTGTAGCCGTAAGCGCCGCCGCCCACGACAGCGAGAAGCAGCAGGATCAGGCGGGCCGCACCGACGCGTCTGGGCGCCGGGCCGGATGCCGGCCGAGGCATGTCGCAGTCGCCCCTGAGCGCAAGGGTCTCGTCTGATCGAGATGCGTCGGAATCGTGCCCGTCTTCACGCAGCATGCGCCGATGTCCGCCCGTTGATCCCACCGCGCCGCGAACCGGGATATTTTGCATTCAGTAGCATACAACGCGCTCGCTGGGCACCGCGGCACTCCATGGATCGCAGCAATGTTCCCCCCACAGAAAGCGTGCTACCGCCGCCGAGACTAGGTCGCGCCGCTGCGTCCGACGCCCTATCTGGACGATTCCCGCCCGGCGCGGCGGAGCGGGCTGTTCGCCGTTGCCGCGCGCAGGATGTGAGACCGGGATGCCCCATGGCCTCGACGTTGGAACTGGACGGTCTGAACGAACTCCGCGATGCGCTCATTGAGGAGCGGCAAATCATCGTCGCGTCGGTGCGCAAGCTGCGCGACGTGCGCCGGCAGAAGGGCACCTTCGTGCTGGGCGACGGCGCGGAAGCCGGACCACGGCTCGTGGCGGTGCAGGAGCAGATCGAAATGGTCGAATCCATCATCGCCGTGCTGACGCAATCTCAGGCCTGACGTCCTGGGCCCCCTCGTCAGGGGTGCTGCAGAGCGGGATTGGCATAGTTCGATGTCCGTTATGTTTCTGGGCCTTTCGCTCGCCTGACCCCCTATCAGAGACATGCCGTAGGCGAAAAATCGAAATTAAGTTGGGTTCTATTGCAAGATCTACTGTCCATTTGATGAAATATAGTGCTGTAACCCGGTAGAAAGCCGTCTTTGGTTTCAGTGTGCCTAATACAAGCCCTGCATCTGCTGAGACCGATCGCGGCATTTGGATCGTCCCGCGCGAACGCTCGGCTCAGGCGCTGGTTTGCCGGCGACGGATTTGCTTTGGGGTGACGATCACGTCGGCTTGTACAAGATCTGCCCATCTTTCGGGCTGGACGATCCCGGCGCTGCCCTGGTACCGCACCGTAACTCAAGGCGCGAGATTTTGAACATGGACGCCTTCGATCACGCCCGCACGGTACGCGACGCCGACGAAATCACCGATACGCCCCACGAGATCGAGCTACAGGCCCTGTGGCGTGCCCTCGCCGCAGACCGAAGCGCGCGCGACGAGCGGACCGCGCGCCTGCGTGCCATGCGTTTGATCGGCGGCGACGGAGCGGATTGATCAGCCGGTCGCCGGTTCCCGCTCGGGAAGTCGGCTTGCCAGCAGGAATCCGACCGCCATCGCCATGGCCTCGGCCTGCGCGATCAGCGTCGGCTCTCCAGCGTCGCGCGCCGCCTGAAGCAGCGCGATCGCGTGCCTTCCGAGGCGCAAGTCCACATCCTCGTCACGCAGTGGGATGTCGTCAGGGTTCCCGGAATTCTGGGCTCGGTCAGTCATTGCTGTGCGTGGGCCTTGAAGCGGCGAGCATGGGCTTGAACGGCGAGGAGGTGGCGATCCAGGATTGCGTGTCCGTGACGTCACCGAACACCCGCATGATCGCACTCACCGTTCGGTGGATCTCATGAGCGGCGATATCCTCCAGGCCGTGGCTGGCGGAGGCATCGGACAGGAAGGTCACCGCCTGTCCGCGGTGGTAGGCATCGACCGCCGTTGCGAGGCAGGATGACTCGCCGGCGAACCCCGCGATGACCAGCGGCGGCAAGCCGCGCTCCATCGCGTCGGCGAAGGCGGGACTGGCGTAGCAGGAGGGCCGGTCCCGATCGAAGATCATGTCGCAGCCATGCGGTTCGAACCCTTCGATCCAGCGGGCGAAGCGGCTGCCTGCCTGGAACAGCGGAGCGCCGACCCAGCGGACATAGGCCACCTGCATGCCGCTCTCGCGGGCATGTGAGAGCGCGCGGCGGCAGTTCAGGAGTGCGGGCCCGATTTTCGGAACGGCGAGCGGACGGCCCGCAATCTCGTATTCCTGCTGCATGTCTACCAGCACCAGCACCGGGACGCTGCGCGGGTGGCGATACAGCGCCGGATTGAGCGGCCGATTCATCGCGCCGCGACCTCCCGGTCGACGGACGGACGGGTCACGGCGCGGCTCCGCGAGCGGTCGAGCGCGCCAGCCCGGTGCCAGCGGCCTTCCGGCCGGATGATGACGTACGGATCGACGCCGAGGCCGATGGCTTGCGGATGCGGGTCCGCTTCCATCAGCATTTCGATGTAGTCGAAATCTGAGAACACCAGTTCCTGGGCGCCCTCGAAGACCCGGAAGCCGAAGCGGCTCCAGAAGCCGACAAGGCGCTTCTGAGCATGACCGTAGAGACGGCGGTAGCCCTTGACCCGCGCCAGCTCGATCCCGGCCCGGACCAGCGCGAAGGCCATGCGGGTGTTGCGGAACTCGGCCCGGACCGCCAGGCGCTCGATCTTCGCGAAATCTGCGAAGAACCGGATGCGCAGGCAGCCCGCCGGCTCGTCGCCGACATAGCCGATCAGGTGCGTTGCCGAGAGATCGTTGCCGTCGAATTCCTCCTCGTAGGGGCAGGCCTGCTCGCCCATGTACACGGCTGCGCGCAGGGCGATCACCCGGGACAGATCTTCCAGGTTTCGGGCCACCGCGACGCTGATCCCGGTCCCGCCCGGCTTGTGACTGTCATAGGGGGGCGCCGGATCCCCCTTCGGCCCACGCCCGAAATGATACAGGTCCCCGCGGGCAGTGTTCCTGAGGGTGAAGCCGAGCGTCGTGAGGAGATCCGCGCCCTCGGGCGTCGCCGCCCGGGCATAGAAATCGACGCCGCGATAGGTTGGGCTCGACAGACGGTCGAAGACGAGGCTGACGCCGCCGGCAAGCCGTCGCCGCGCATAGACGGCCCAGACGTAGATCCCGGCCGGACGTTCGTGTTGACCGGCCAGCATCGCCACCGGCGGCTCCGCCGTGTCGAGAGTTCCATCCTTGAGGGCGGTCAGACCGTCTGCGTTCAGCATCAGACAGGCGACGAAACCTTCGCCTCTTGGCTGCGCAGCATTGAATTTATGTCTCTGCGCGATCGCAACGACGCTGTCGGGATTGATCGACATGACGCGCCGGACAGCCTGGACCGATGCAAGATCGGGCAGATTCGTTCGTGCATCTTCGATCAACCGATGCAGATCACTTGGTGTCGGCATGAAGATAACGAGATGACGGGCAACGCGGTCGACGCGCAGCGCGCTCAATTCATGGCGTGGCTCCGCAGAGACTGGCGCTGTTCCAAATTGATCCGCGTCCCGCGCAACGAACTGAGCGCGCGTGATATGCAGCGTCATCGGATGACCTGTCATTCGGTTTCGGATTGACGGTCCAGCACTTCGCATCTAGCGCTCTGGTTGTCTGTGCAAAATTTGGAACAGGGGCGTTCCGTCGATGGAACAGGCCGAGGCGAGCCGGGAGGCGATGCCTGACTGGCAGAGCATCCGGGTCTTCCTGACGCTCGAGCGGTCCGGGAGCTTCCGGTCGGCCGCCCTGAAGCTCGGCCTGTCGGTGAACTCGGTGCGACGGCGGATCGCCGAACTGGAAGCCTTGATTGGTGCGCCCCTGCTGACGCGCCATGTCGACGGCATCCGTCTCACCGTCGAGGGTCACGCGATTTTGGAAGCCGCCGCCCGCATGGAGGCGGCGGCTTTCAGCTTGGTGCGAACGGGCGAGGCCACCCCCTTCGCCGAGACTGGCGAGGTGCGGATTGCCGTCACGGAAGGTCTGGGTGCCTTCTGGCTCGCGCCGCGGCTCGTCGAGTTCCAGCGCGCGAACCCACGTCTGACCGTTGACCTGCGCTGCGCCATGGAATCGGCCGATGTCCTGCGGCTTGAAGCCGACGTGGCTATCCAATTGACGCGGCCGACCAGCCCGGACCTTCGTGTGGTCAAGCTCGGCCGGATCCACATGATGCCGTACGCCGCGCGGATCTACGAGGAGACCTATGGGCTGCCGCTCCGCCCCGAAGATCTCGAGCGCCATCGCATCGTGGTTCAGGATGGCGGGCAGACCGTGCCGCTCGAAGACTATGTGAGGACAGTCCCGGGCTTTCCCGCGAAGGTCCCGATCACGCTGAAAGTCAATGTCAGCAGCGCGTATTACTGGGCAATTGCCAAGGGCGCCGGCATCGGATTGCTGCCCACCTATGCCAGCGCAATCGGCGCTCAGGTCGTTCCGCTGGACAATCTTGGCCGCTTCGGCGTCGACATCTGGCTGACCTATCACCCGGATGCGGAGCGGATTACCCGCGTGCGGCGAACGATCGATTGGCTGCGATCCTCCTTCGATCCGAAGCGTTATCCGTGGTTCCGGGACGAGTTCATCCATCCCCGTGACCTGCCGGGCGCCGTCAAGGGCTCGCCCCTGCCAGATCTGTTCGCCGGGTTTGTCGCCATGACACCGTGACGGCCGACGCTGCGCGCTGCACCCGCGGTGGTCCGGGTCCTGCAACGGCCGCCGCCCGCCCTTGACCGCGCCGCGCGCATGATCCTTGCTCCGGCCGCCGCGACGACGAGGTTGCCCGTGCTGCTGACGCCCCGAGAGAAGGACAAGTTGCTCATCGCCATGGCGGCGCAGGTGGCGCGGAATCGCCTCGCCCGCGGCGTGAAGCTCAACCATCCTGAGGCGGTGGCGCTGATCACCGACTTCGTGGTCGAGGGCGCTCGGGACGGCCGGACCGTGGCCGACCTGATGCAGGCCGGTGCCACCGTGCTGACCGCCGATCAGGTCATGGAAGGCGTGCCCGAGATGATCCACGACATCCAGGTGGAGGCGACCTTCCCGGACGGCACGAAGCTCGTCACCGTGCACCATCCGATCCGCGGCGCGGCCTCTTCCGACGTCCCGGGAACCGTGACGACGCTGCCGGGAGAGATCGTGTTCAATCCCGGCGCCGAGCGGACCGTGATCGAGGTCGCCAATGTCGGGGACCGGCCGATCCAGGTCGGCTCACACTATCACTTCTTCGAGGTCAATCCGGGCCTCGTGTTCCCGCGCGAGCAGGCCCGCGGCAAGCGCCTCGACATCGCGCCGGGCACCGCCGTGCGGTTCGAGCCGGGATCGACGCGGGAGGTCGCGCTCGTGCCGCTCTCCGGCGGGCGCACCGTCTACGGGTTCCGCGGCGACGTGATGGGCAAGCTCTGATCATGGCCAACACGCCCAAGCCCGCCAGCCTGCCCCGCTCAGCCTACGCCGACATGTTCGGCCCGACGGTCGGCGACCGCGTCCGGCTCGCCGATACCGGCCTGGAGATCACGATCGAGCGCGACTTCACGACCTACGGTGAGGAGGTGAAGTTCGGCGGCGGCAAGGTCATCCGCGACGGCATGGGCCAGAGCCAGGCCACCAACGCCGACGGCGCCGTCGACACGGTGATCACCAACGCGGTGGTCCTCGATCACTGGGGCATCGTGAAGTGCGATGTCGGCATCGTGCGCGGCCGGATCTTCCGGCTTGGCAAGGCCGGCAACCCGGACGTGCAGCCCGGGGTCGACATCGTGGTCGGGCCGGGCACCGAGGTCATCGCCGGCGAGGGCAAGATCCTGACGGCGGGCGGCTTCGACAGCCACATCCACTTCATCTGCCCGCAGCAGATCGAGGAGGCGCTCTGCTCGGGCATCACCACGATGCTCGGCGGCGGCACCGGCCCGGCGCACGGCACCTTCG
>Ga0316228_1002821_pt1 | contig 14762 bp, 12 predicted proteins | sample TBH18021metaG_FD_206005 | JGI IMG/M metagenome (GOLD analysis project Ga0316228, IMG submission 206005) | Freshwater microbial communities from Trout Bog Lake, Wisconsin, USA - TBH18021 | ecosystem: Environmental > Aquatic > Freshwater > Lake > Hypolimnion/Profundal zone | place: USA: Wisconsin... | reverse complement strand
TTCGGCTTGCTTAAGGATGGCCATGATTTGGCTATCGGTAAAGCGGGAGGTTTTCATAGAATTTCCTTTAAATCAAACAACTTAGAAATTCTACTTTTAACTCAGGTTAAGGGGCGGGGGTATTACCCCCTCATAGGGTCAATGGATATTTTCAAGCAAAAGATCCATCGAAGCGATAAAAAAAGGGGTATTAAACCCCCTTAAGCGCTACGGATGAAATTAAATTACAGCTTAAATCCAGCCTCAACCGCATCCTTATAAAACATCTTTACTGTATCTAAAGAGTATTCATCTAAGTCATAGCCAACTAATGACAGCTTTTTAAGGATATCGTTCGTCACTGTAATTACATGGCAACCAATCTCATCAGCCTGGAAAATATTAAGTAATTCTCTAGGGCTTGCCCAAATAAGCTCAGATGCTGGTGCGGCTTTTAAGATCTCAACGGATTTAGTCATCATCGGCACTGGATCAAAACCAGTGTCCGCCACACGTCCTGCAAAAACTGATACGTAACTAGGAACATTGGGATCTAAGGATGCCACCACATCGCGCACTTGATCAAGCGTCATGAGTGCGGTGACATTGAGCTTAACCTTTTGAGCAGCTAGTTTTTTGACTAAGGCGTAGCAAGCTTCTTGTTTGGTATTTGTCACCGGGATCTTAACGTAAACATTGTCTCCCCAACTGGCAATTTCCATGGCTTGACGTTCCATCTCAGAAAAATCATCAGAGAACACTTCAAATGACAAAGGCTTATCCTTAATGGAGGTGAGGATCTCTTTACAAAAAGCGCGATAGTCAGTAATCCCCGCTTTTTTCATTAAAGTTGGATTGGTAGTTAAACCCTTAACGAAGGGCTTGGCATACATCTCCAACATGCCCGCTTTATCAGCGCCATCAGCAAAGATTTTGACTTTTAATTGTTCCACTGTTTTCATTTAAAACTCTCCAAGGATAATTTGTTGTGCTTCTAATAGGGATGAGACGATAAAGTCTGGCGTTTCTGGCTTTTGCTCCGCATAGCGGTAATTAATAAAAAAAGTTTTGCATCCTGCAGCTTGTCCTGCCTCAACATCGCGCCAACGATCGCCCACCATAAAGCTTTTTGATAGATTAATATTATATTCTTTGGCTGCCTCTAAGAGCGCTCCTGGCAAAGGCTTGCGACAAAGGCAAGCATCTGCACTATCGTGATAACAAGTCTTAAAAGCATCAATAGGCAATTGGGCTGATAGTTGAGCATTCATCTCTTCAATATCCTCTTTTTTTGCTGTTCCTCGAGCCACATCAGGTTGATTCGTCACTACGATTAAAAGATAGTTCGCAGCATGCAGCTCTTCAAGTGCTTTTGGTACTCCCGGTAAGATTTCCAGTTCAGCCAGATTAGCAGGCGGATAGGGCTTTCCTTCGCGCACGATGGCACGATTGATCACCCCATCGCGATCTAAAAATACCGCACGCTTTAATTGACTATGCTTAATTTGTCTTATTGCTCCAGCTTATTTGGCCGTAGATTCCCACTTGGTTTGATTGGCTTTCAGCTTTGGATGCGACACTAAGAGGTGCCACACTACGGCCTGGAAGGCTTCTGAGTGAGGGGTGACATTATCAGCATTCACCGTTGGAACAATCACGCAGGCATCGGCCACTTGAGCAGTGTAACCACCATCACGACCCACTACCCCAACAACTTTAGCGCCAACCGTTTTTGCCAGCTTTAGTGCTTCGACTAAATTAGGGCTAATGTTCTTTTCTAAACTGCCACCACCGACAGAAAAAATAAAGAGCATGTCTTTAGCGGTAAGCTTGCTCACTTTTAACCACTCTACAAAAATAGAGGCCCAGCCTTCATCATTGGTTCGGGCGGTTAACTCGGAGACGTTATCGGTTGGAGCATAAGACTCAATCCCGACGATCTTACGAAAATCATTAACAGCATGAGAGCAATTGCCAGCACTACCACCCACACCTAAAAAGAAAATTCGTCCACCATCGATTTTGACTTGTGCCAACAGGTCGGCCATTTTTTCAATAGCGCTCACATCCATTTTTTGGATGATCTCAATCGATTCATTAAGGTGTTGTTGTGCGTAGCTCATAAACTGCCCTTTACTGTTTGTTGTAATAAATAGGTTTGGGTATCGGCAATGCCTTGATGTGAACCAATCTCATAAAAACGCTCGAACACTTCATAGCCAGCAAGCTGCTTTTGCAAAGACAATTGATTATAAACTTGAGAAAGATCAAAGGGCTGTCCTACAGGGTAGACATCCAAGGCTCTAGCTTGGAGAACTCCTAAACCATAATCAATATAGTGCATTTGCGGGGTAATGACTGCCTTGTTGTAGTCAACTATTTTTCCTTGCTCATACTGCACATTACTTGTATCCCACTGGTTCTGATTTTTAAGGACTGTCATGAGACCCAACTGGCCACTCTCGGTAAAAGCGGCTTGCACTTTGGCAAAATCAATCGGTAAGTAAGAGTCGCCATACAAAATAAAAAACTGCTCTCCTAATAAGGGCAGAGCTTGCTTAAGGGCGCCGCCTGTACCTAACAATAGGGGGCCGTCAGGAGAGTAAGTTACTTGCAAACCCCAGCGCGAACCGTCGCCGACAACCTCTTGGATCATTTCGCCTAAATATCCAATACACAGAACCACTGAACTAACGCCTTGGTGCTTGATGTATTCCAGCTGATGCTCAATAAAGGGCTTGCCCACGATTTCAATTAAAGCCTTAGGGATGGTTTGGGTAACTGGACGCAAGCGCGTAGCCAAGCCCCCGGCTAAAATTGCAACAGGCAGCATTAGGAAGACATCATCACTTTAGCACCTTCAAAATCAAATTTGAAACGCACTTCTTCAAGACCAGCGCCAGCCATCGCTTGGCGCAATTGATTGCGATCTTTTGCCATGAACATTAAAAAGCCTCCGCCCCCAGCACCAACTAACTTACCACCAATCGCGCCATGATTCATCGCCAACTGATACCACTCATCAATTTGCGGATTACTCATCCCGCCCGAGCGACGCTTCTTATGTTCCCAATGCTCATGCATCAATTCCCCAAATAAGGTGGTATCACCTTTTTCTAAAGCGTCTTTGCTACGTAATCCTAAGTCTTTCACATAATGCAAATTAGCCATCATGTCCGCATCGTTTTGCTGTGTCTTGACCTTTTGGTCTTTTAAAATCCCACTGGCACTTCTGGAAAATCCGGTAAAAAAGAGTAGTAGGTTATCTTCTAAGTAGAACATCGTCTCCATGCTGATCTTCAGTGGCACAGCGGTAACCTTGCCATCCTTGTGGAAGGTAAAACAGGTAAGGCCCCCAACCGCAGCAATGTACTGATCTTGCTTACCAATGGGTTCACCCAACAAATCAATCTCAATATGACATGCCAGTTCTGCTAAGTCTTCTTGGTGGATGTGGCGTTTGCGATGGGTGTACAAGGCTTTAAGTAACGCGGTCGTAAAACTGCCCGAAGATCCAAGGCCCGTGCCTGCCGGAATATCGGCTAAAGTGGTAATTTCAATTTGGGGTGTACGAAAACCCATCAAACTCAAAGCTTCGCGAATAATCGGATGCTGGACATCCATAATTTTCTCAATGTGCTCTAGTTGCGAGTACTTGAGATAAATACCTTCGGTAAAAGGACGCATCACGGTGACATAGACATACTTATCAATCGCTGCGGCAATCAGAAACCCTTCATGGTCTTCATAATACGATGCAAGGTCTGTTCCACCACCACCCAGGGTAATTCGTAGCGGGCTACGCGCAATGATCATAACCAGATTCCTTATATATTTGATCGATGATGACTAGGGCTTGATAAGCATCGTTGAGTCCTGCAGCTGGCTGGCGATCCAAAAGGATATCGTCATAAAACTCAGCCATCTCAAGAGCCCAGGAGTCATCAGCCATCGGGTATTCCCAAGAGGTCGTTTCAGGCGGGCCCATTTGCGGGAGCATCTTGTAGTAAGTCAGCTTTTCCAAACCGTAACTGCCGCCTAAACCGGACAGATCAAGTTTGCCTTCTTTACCGTAAATCTCCATAGAAAAGAGATTTTTCCATTCGGTGCATGAAGCGTGCAAGAAGGCCACTTGTTGCTTGGCAGTTTTAAGTAACATAAAGCCATTATCGTCAACCGGCATATCCCAATAGTAGGTATGGGCAAAGCCTTGAACTTCAGTAAAGTCCCCCAAGAACCAACGTGACAGATCAATTAAATGCGGGCCTTGATCAATCAACTCTCCCCCGCCAGATAACTTCGGATTAGCGCGCCACTCTTGGTCGTACCCTACTCTTGCACCATGACCATAGCGCGCACGAATAAACATCAATTCACCTAAAACCCCAGAGTCAATGATGGATTTGGCTTTTTGCAGCGAGCGGTGATAGCGGTGATTAAAACCGACATGCACTTTGATATTGTGTTTTTGAGCTGCAGATATCACTCGAGTTAATTCAGCAGCGCTGCGCGCTGCCGGTTTTTCCACTAGCACATGTTTGCCAGCAGCAATGGCGGCTAATGTAATTTCAGCGAGTGAATCATGCAAGGTGGCAATGATCACTAGATCAATCTCAGGCATAGCCAGCAAATCACTCCAACTGGCACATGCTATTCCACTAAAGCGATTCGCTAATTGTTCAGCACGAGCTATATTGATATCAGCGCACGCAATAAAACGTCCACCAGAACCTAAAGCTCCCGCTCGTTTTTGACCAATCAGACCACATCCAATAATGCCCACCCCCAAGACTTTGGATGGCGCACTTTTCGTTTCGCCGTCAATCGTATTCATAATCGTACTCATACATCACCCCAATCCATGCCCCGTTCACGCCCAGCGATGCGTCGCAATGTATAAGCATCACTTGCTTGTAATTGCTCAATATGTTTTGGCCACTCTGACCAACGATCCCAGACTGCACTAATGAGTTTTCCGGTAATGCCTAAGCTTTCTTTGCCCGCTAAAAAAAGGGCTAGGTCTGCCACCTTATCCATCGAGGCACCGCCTTGAGCAAACACTTTTTCGGCGATCTCAAACTCGCGCTTGCCGGATGAAATCATTCCAGAAGTGACGACTTGCTCTAATAAAGCAGTTTTCATAGCACCTGGGGCAATGCAATTTACACGTATTTTTTGATCTTGCACTTCTTGCGCTAGTGTTTCTGAAAAACGCACCAGAGCGGCTTTGGCGCTGGCATAAGCACTAAAGTTAGCCCGAGGCCCCGTAGCACCGCCACCCGATAAATTGATAATCAAACCACCGCCAGAAGAGCTCAATAAAGGAAGTAGTCCATGACATAAGGCAACGGGGGCTAAGAGGTTCACTTGAATAGCTTCATTCCAAAGCGCTAAATCATTCTCTACGAGAGGGCCAATCGGACCATGAATAGCGGCATTGTTAATCAGCACATCTAAGCGGGGTAATTGATTGGTAATTTTTTTAACTAATGTTGTTACTTCTTCAGGACGGCCTAGATCAAAGGGAAATGTTATGGCGGTTTGATTGGGCCGTTTAGGTAGGCCCTCAACTACTTGCGATAGAGCCTGTCGGTCTCGCGCTACCAAAGCCACATTCCAGCCGGCATTCCAAAAGGAGAGAACTAAATGTGCCCCAAGGCCACGTGATGCCCCCGTAATGACTACCCAAGAATGGCTCATTAGCGCGCCTCAAATACCCATTCATTCGCACGTAAATATTGCACGGTTTTAATCACGCCTTCATTAATGCTCACTTTGGGTTTCCAGCCAAGAGATTGAATTTTTTGGGTATCTAAAAAAATAAAAGGATTATCACCAATCCAGCCACGATCACCACCGGAATATTCCAAGGTGGGTTTGACACCTAATTCTTGGCAGATCCAACCGATCGAGTCATTGACCTCGCAATACCCATCGCTACCCAGATTAAAGATATTTACTTTTTCTGTAGCCTTATCCATGGCAAGCAAAATCGCGTCAATGCAATCTTGTACATACAGATAGGATTTACGTTGCTTACCATTACCCAAGACTGGCAAGCAAGTGGGATCAGCTTGAAGCTTTTGGTAAAAGTCAAAGACATGACCATGGGTATAGCGCTCACCCAAAATTGAGACAAAACGAAAAATCCATGACTGAAAGCCAAAGCCTTCACAGTATGCAGAAATTAATCCCTCACAAGCCGCTTTTGAAGCGCCATATAAAGATGTTTGAATCGGAAAGGGGCCGTTTTCCGGGGTGGGTACGACGGGGGATTCGCCATATACCGAACCCGTTGAGGAAAAAGCAATTCTCTTAATACCATTAGCGCGCATGGCTTCAAGCACGTTATAAGTTGCAATGGTGTTTTGCTCTAAATCCTTACGAGGATGATCTGTGCCAAAACGTACGTCAGCGTTGGCGGATAGATGAAAAACTGCTTCACCCCCAACAAAGACTTTTTTTAAAGCATCTAAATCAAGAAGATCGATTTGAAAGAGAGTGAAATTTGGATTAGATAAAGCATTATCTAAAAAGCGACGCTGACCGGTAGAAAAATTATCGATACCGGTTACGGTATGACCAGAACCCAATAAGCGATCTACCAAGGTACTGCCGATGAAACCGGCACACCCCGTAACTATATAATTCATAAATTAACCTTTGAATGGGGAAAAACAAAAAACCTCATCAACCCAAAGCTTGAAAAAGCAACACACACTGTTGAAAAAACAATACCAACATACGGTGTGGTTTGGAATACATCAACCATCAATGTTGTTACGCCCAATGTTATTGAATAGTTCACACTCAACATCACCACATATTTAAGGCCATGATGAGCTATAGACTGCTCTCCACGCCCAAAGGTAAATATTCTATTCAAGAAAAAATGAACACAAGTAGTCAGCACGTATGCATAACTAATGGACCGCTGATATTGTATTGAAGAAAAGCTATAAAAAAACCATACCAACATAATATTCAACCCAAAAGTAAGGGCACCCACAATCACAAACTTAATCAGATATTTATAGTTATTTTTAAAGCCCCCCAATATATTTAAAAATGACATCTATGTTTCAGTAAAGCGATATTTAAATATAGCCTTAATCCAAGTAAGGGGGTCCGCAAACATTCTGACTTTTTTACCTTGAGCAAATGACCGGGAGCGATAATTAACCGGGATCTCGATGGGCTTAAAGCCTTTTTTAATGAATTTAATAACTAGCTCGTGATCAAAATCAAATCGATTACATTCCAACGTAACATGCTTAAGATTGTCACGCCTAAAAACTTTATACATTGTAAAAGGATCTCGAAGCCAGACTCCATACAAAATATTAAGCAAAAAGGTAAAGAACCAATGGCCACAATTTAAAACAAAAGCTCTAAATGGCTGGTCTGAGAACTTCCTCATCTTCCATCCACCGCCACCATGTCTCGCGCCCAAAATAAAAGATTCGCTACCATCTCTTAATTTTTCAACCAGAGCATCATAGTCATCCACATCATACTCATCGTCTGCATCTTGAATTAGCACAAAGTCGCCGGTTGCTTTTTCAAGCCCAGCTCTTACTGCATGCCCCTTACCCCTTGGCTCATTTTCTAAAATCACCTGGACTCTAGGGTTATCCGCATAGCCCATAACAATACTTCTCGTCGTATCTGATGAATTGCTCTCTACAATAATAAGCTCAATATCCATCCCCACTAGATTTTTATTTAAAACTCTCTCAATTCCAGATTGGATCGTAGCCTCCTCATTAAACGCTGGCATCACCACTGATAGAGCTAATCTACCGGAATGTTCTTTCTTTTTTCCAATCAAAACTATTCCACTAGCTATTATTGGGAATTTTTTTCGGAGGGCCGCATGGGGCAAAAATTTTCTAATGATATTCACTACACTAGACCACAATGGAACCGGATGCTTATCAAAATGTCCAGCAATGTAATCAATTGATAGGGTTTTTTTAGACGGAGCTAGATCAAAGTCAGAGAACCCCTCTTGAAAGAAAAGAGACTTTAAATTCTTTTTATTAAAATAAAAAAGGTGCTCCAACTTAAACTCCATCCAATTAGTTTTCAACAGTTTGGCAGACCATGAATCTAAGCTTGGCACAGCGCAGAAAAATTTACCTCCTGGCTTTAATAGCTTATTAACGATTTTTACAAAATACCGAGGATCGCGAACATGCTCAATGACATCACAAAACACAAGATAGTCATATTTATCAAAATGAAGGCTATTATCAACCTTGGATATATCCCCTTGAATAATCTCAAATTGATACCCATCTTGAGCTAGCTTTCTTTGAGTTGCCTGACATGCATGAGGGGAATATTCAACACCGACCACTTTGAGGCCTTTAGAGGCGGCTGCAACCAAAAAATCCCCTGAACCGCACCCAATCTCCAAAAGGGTTTTACCCTTGAGATCCTTATCCCCATTAAGCAATTGATCCAAGTATCTCTTGGCAGTAGAGCCCTTCAATTCATTTACATGAATCTGACCCTCAATATCGTTGGAAAAAACAAAATAGTCACTTCCATAAATTCTAGAAAGATCCTCATCTGTAGGCTGGGGATTGATCAACATTAAATCGCAATCATCACACCCAACCACCCTATGATCTTCCAGGGTAAAGGCATAATGCAGATGTCTTGAACTACAAACAGGACACTTTCCAATGGTATTTTTCATATTTATTTAGTTATTTTTAAATTTAGCCTAATATACACAACTAGCCAAAGAATTATAAATCCCAATAGGAGCGTCCAAAGGGAGAAATTTAAAAATTTAGGACGATATGTAAATGTTATTTCATTAAGTCCAGGCTTATCAATTATGACACCCTTAAATGCCTGATTGACCCTGAAATAATCTATAGCTTTACCGTTAATTTTTGCAATGAAATCACCTGGATAGTAAGACTCACTTAGAACAACAATTCCGGGTTCAGGGGCGTTGACTATAAATGAAGTGGAATTATTTGTAAGCTTATAACCAAATGCAGGGCTAAATTTGACTGCGGGAGCTATGGCACCAAGAGTTTCAGCCCTCTCACAATCTTTGGATTCTAATGCGGCAAAAGGCTGCCCCTGATTGCTTAGATATAAATCCAATATTTCTTTTGGTTGATTAATGCACTTCATTTGACTTACAAAAAAAGCGCGGGGCCATACAGATTTATTTTCCCAAACATCCAAATCCCCAGAGTATATTTTAGTTAAATCCCCATCAATATTAGTTCCAGGCATAGCTAGTACATATCCAATTCCAAGAATATCTAGTGCGGGCTTAAGGGTTGAAAACTCGTTATATTTAATAAGCCTCAGCCAACCCCACCCGACATCAGGATACTTTAATATATTTAATAATTCTTCAAAATATTTATTACGTAATGCATCCACTGGAATGATCGTTTCCAGCCCAGTTCTTTGACTATAACCAGGGAAAAATACTGTATTTTCGCCAATCACACGACTTGGAGAGTTTTTATCTATAATACGATTTTTAACAAATTCAATTGCATCTGATTTTTGACTAAAATCAGGTCTATTATCTGGATTAATTACATATTCATCTACTTTATTGTTTATATTAATACTCATTCCATGATGAAAATGCGTTATGAATATGAGAAAAATCAATAAAAATAAAATATTTATGTTGTTTTTTAATTCAATTGATAAATATATAATAATAGAAGATAATGTTATAAATGTATAAAATAATAAAATTGAATTCCATGACTTAGATAAATTATTATATAGAACGCCAAATATTAAGCAAGTTATAATAAAAATGTATAATATTAGCTTTTTATATTTCTTAGAAGCTAAAATATAGTCTCTTATGCCGTAGCTAGAAATTATTATTGAAAAAATAATCATTGGTATGGAAAATGTATTTCCAATATGACCAATTCTATTAATCATTGGGAGAAGATTAATTAAATATACAGGAACTAATCCATAGGCAACTACCAATGAAACTAAAAATAATCCCCATGCTATGTATTCTAGAAAATATCTTCCCATTTGCTTATGTTTAAAATTAGCAATAAGAACAAAGGCATTTGAAGTCATAAAAAAAAGCACCATCAAATTTACTGATGGTGCGTTTAATTTTCCAGTCACGTACTGATCTACAAAGCTTTCAAAAAATCCTATAATCGCATAAAAAGGATACGGGGAAGAACCGGGTACATCATAGTTGGTAAATGACTTACTTAACGCATCTAAAAATATCATCCAATATGGTGATGTCATTAAAATTGCACTTATAATTATACCGCTTGCAATAATAATAGCCATTTTATATCCAATATAATTTTTAATATCACTAATAAAAATTAAATATCCAAATAATATGGATAATGAAACTACTACTACCCCCTCCTTAGGGGCGCCTGAATTCAATCCCATCCATATTATAAAAATTAAAAATGTGGATTTTATATAAATAGCGTAGAAAGACTTACCCCCTATAAATGATTTTGCCAAATAAATCCATTGAAGAATAATCCATGGGCAATAAGTAAGAACAAAATAAGCTGGATGATTAAACCTATACGCGTAAAAACCAATAAAGTTACACGTTAGTCCGATTAATATTCCAGAGACTAAATTTCCTGTCAATATATATGCAAGAAGTGCAAATCCACATGAAAAAAAATATCTGGAAGCTATATATTTAAGATCCCACCCAATTGAATTTCCATTAAAAATCAACGTTACCCAGTGCAATGGATCGCCAATCATTGATTGACCCTGACCAAATAAGGGAATTCCCCCGCCCACAAATCTATTGAAAAATGGGAGCTCGAGATACTGAAAAACTGAGGTTGATTCAATAAATGAACTGGGAGCAATGGCCCATGCGCTAGCTCCTATATCAGAGCCCCTAAATATTTCCATGGGTATATTGATAGAATAATTAGGAATAAAAGGAGGGCCTGAATATAAAGCTAATCCAGCTAGGCTGATGAAACTTTTACCAAAAAATAAAACTGGATAAATACTAATAAGCGTAAAAATTAAAGTACCAATAAAAATCGTGGGGTAAGGTTTGTATTTAAAATAATTAATACTAAACCCTACTTTTTTATAGTAAATAGTGAATATTTTTATTAAAATTATTGATATAAATATTTTTAATAAAATTTTGCAAAAAATTCTAATATTTTCAATAAATAAATCTAATGTATTTATTTTTTTTAAATCATATGATATTAATTCTAATATTGGGTCATGGGCTCCATTTTTTATATTAACTACTATTTCACCATTCTCTTCATAAATACTCTCAATATCCTTAAGAGGTTTAAGATTATTAATATCTATTTTTTCAAGCTCGTTATTTTTTTTATCATTTATGACTATTGATCTGAATTTTATTATGCCATCCTTATCCAAAGGGTCAATTCTTAATGCCTTAATTCCTTCCCTGGGAATGGGTATTTTATAAGTTCCATTTTTTAATATTGGTATGATTATCGAGTCGATTTCATTGTAGCTATTACCAACATCAAAAAATACTTGTAAATTGCCTTTGCTTGAAGATTCAATATCAAGACTAAGAAAGTTTCTATTATCAGTAAAAATATCAACAACTATAAGTGTTAAACTTAATACTGTCGATAGAAGTATTATCTTAAGCAGACCAAAACGATTCATTTACGCAATCTCGAAATAATCGATAGCATTTCTTTTCTACCTGTCTTATGCTGATTTTCGCCAAGAGCCTTATTCCGAGTTAAAGTGCAATAAAATTCGCAACCCTCTGTCTCATACTCATGAGAAATAATCAAATTCATAAGCTTAAGCGCATTAAGATCTTCAATTACTAGCCTAAAAGATTCTGGCACAAATCTCCATAAATGCACATCAATATACTCATTTGAATTAATAGATCTCTCAAATAATTCCTTTGATTGGTCAAGCGTGTGCAATAAATCGTATTTGCCAACGGTTGCATTATTCCAAGCAATCATATTGGAGCAGGAGGCAGCGTTGGAAAAGTGATCAAAAATCTTTCCTGGGCTTGGACGTATTCTCTTCTGAATATAAGCATCCAAAAACTCCCCCGTCATGGTAGGCGCCTGAAAGCAATCAAAGCAGTATCGTTTATCCGGAATAACTAAAGACAGCTTTCCATCTGGTTTTAATATTTTTTCACACTGCTGAAAAAATCTAATTAAGTCAGGAATATGCTCAATAACATGGCTAGCAATAATCCAATCAAAACCCCCATTTTTTCCGATTAACTCCTCCAGCGGCTCCCCACTCCAGACGTAATCAACCTCTTCAATTTTTTCCGTATTGACATTATGAAGAAGATATTTTTCTTTTAACCCAGTCTGATCCAAATGGTCAAGTATTTGAACATTAAAGCCATCAGCTTTTGGCGCTATAGGATTGTGACTAGGCCCAATCTCTAGGCCTAATCCAGCTTTATCTATATGAGAAAGCACTTTCTCCCGCCTAAGATCTTGAATTGAGGTTAGTGATCGCCCCTCTTTTCTTCCATGCTTTTCATAGTGATGCCATCCTGATTTAAAAAGGCCCTGCCTTACTGCTAAATCTACATCGGGGTTTACCTTTAAATATTTTTGCTCATCAAATTTATCTATATCCACTTAGTCACCATTTAATGAATTCAACAATTTCAGAGATCGTAAACTCTTGGAGGCCAAGCGATGCTGAAATCCTCTTTGTCTAATGTCAAATTTGGACTATAGCATCGATCTACAAGCAAGTCTCTTCCCCAAATCTTTCTGATCGTAGTTATCTCTTTTGAAAACCGGACTTGCTTTTGTAGGGTATCTTCAGCTCCTCGTGATAATGATTCATGATGTCTCATAATTGCATATGGAGTCCATACATTCCTGTAGCCGTCGCGCTGTATTTTTAAGCAAAAATCTACATCATTAAATGCAACCGCCAGCTCTTCATTAAAACCATTAACCCTTTCATATACTTCACGTCGCACCACTAAGCATGCGGCAGTTACTGCGCTGAAATTTTGATGAAGATTTGCCCTGTAGAAGTAACCTGGAGCATGCTCAGGAAAATATTTATGAGAGTGCCCCGCTACACCTCCTAAGCCTGTGATTACCCCTCCATGCTGTAAGCGACCATCGGGATAAAGCAACTTTGCTCCAACGCATCCTATTCCATCCACAAGAGCAAAAGAAACCATCTCCTCCAGCCAATCTGGTGTAATTATTTCAATATCATTATTCATAAAACAGAGTATCTCTCCATGAGAAATAGAAACGCCAATATTGTTCAAATTCGAATAATTAAACTCTGAATCACTTCTGATGACCAAAACCTTTTCCGTCGATAAGGAGGAAAAATATTCCAGCGTAATATCTTCAACACTTCCATTGTCGACTATAACAATTTGAAAGTTTGGATAGCTTGTTTTATTAAATATAGAATCAATACACACCTTTAATATTCCAACATGATCGCGAGTAGGAATGATAATGCTCACCAGCGGCAATTCAACCGGCAACTGATAGCGAACCCTATTCATTCCAATGGCATCCGGGGCATCCCCAACCGTCGCAGGCTGACCGATCCTCATAAGATACTCCTCTACAGCCCTCCTTCCAGCTCTTGACGCATAATTTTTTTCCCCAGCTGAAAGTGCAGTGCTGCCCTGAATTGCTCGCCAATGATATAAAACTCGTGGAATGTGAATTACATTATTTGGGCCCACTAACTCTAAAACTCTCAACGCAAGGTCATAGTCCTGGGCGCCTTCAAAACCCTGACGAAAACCCCCAACCTGCATTACCAAGCTATGTCGATAAACCCCAAAATGAGAAATCATATTTTGCGCTAGAAAAAGCTCTTGGTTCAATTCACACTTGAAGTAAGGCGCATATCTTTGACCGGCACTATCAACCTTATCTTCATCTGAATAGATTATTCCCGCGTTAGGATTTTCGATCGCCGCCTTTGCAACCCAAAATAATGCATCCTCAGAAATTAAATCATCATGATCAAGCAAGGCAACATAATCTCCAGTCGCAAGACTAAGGGCAGAATTTGACGCCTCAGATATATGTCCATTTATTAATCGATAAATTACTTTTATTCGAGGATCTTCTAAACTGTGCTTATGAAGAATCTCTTTGACCCTTTCATCGCTAGATGCATCATCGGCTATACACAGCTCCCAATATGGGTATATTTGATTCCTCACTGAAAGGATGGCCTCATCAAGAAACTCTGGAGGAGAGTTGTATACGGGCATTAATATGGACACTATGGGCCTTGCATGAAACGCCACGACTGCATCACGCATCTTATTTATTTTTACTTCTGTTAAAGAGCTGAACTGCCTGCACCATTCCAAATAGCTATTATCCTGCCCATGTAAATTCTGAGCATCCCCATGCATTCCTCGGGAATTAACAAGATTAATGCCTTTTTTAATTCTCACCCACCCATCAAGCTTATAAAACTTATATGCCTTTTTAACGACCGGAAAAATTCCCCCGCTTATTTCAATTGCGCGTGAAATCGCAATCATCGCCAAGCGAATTTTTCTAATCAACCCTCCAAAGCGCCTTAATGGGGATGTAATTTTCCAACTTGACGAGTTAAAAATTTCTTCGGATTGTTTTTGAAGTGCCTCTACCTGCTCACGTAATCCCGCTAACTCTACAACCTGCTCACGTAATCCCGCTAACTCTACAACCTGCTCACGTAATCCCGCTAACTCTACAACCTGCTCACGTAATCCCGCTAACTCTACA
>Ga0316228_1002820_pt1 | contig 14764 bp, 11 predicted proteins | sample TBH18021metaG_FD_206005 | JGI IMG/M metagenome (GOLD analysis project Ga0316228, IMG submission 206005) | Freshwater microbial communities from Trout Bog Lake, Wisconsin, USA - TBH18021 | ecosystem: Environmental > Aquatic > Freshwater > Lake > Hypolimnion/Profundal zone | place: USA: Wisconsin... | reverse complement strand
AAGAGATCACACTCATCACTTGGTTATAAGAGTCCTCTCGACTACGAACTAAATTTATCTTATCCAAATAACTAATACCTAAACTGTGTACGTATTATCGGGTGAACCTCAGGTGAAGCTCTATAATGTCTTTTTGTATCGGATAAGGAATTAAAGTATTTTATAAACTGGTATATATTCTTAGTCAGAATTAATTCTGGCAAAGCATGGAAGTGTTTTTTCGGTCTTATATAATAGAATGCTTTTACTGGTAAAATTGTAACATCAAATACTCTAGTTCCTCTTTGATATACTTTACAAAAATACATTTATCTTTTGTTACAGGTGCGACGCAATAAATGTATATTAAGATACATAAACAATTAACGAAATTAATGTTAACATTAGCCACCTTGTTTTAGCGCTTGGTGGCTTTTTATTAGCTTCCTCTTTGCTACCATCTCGCTATCTTGTTCATTCTGAACGACAGGCCTACAGAAGAGAAATGGGGCGGCATGTAATACTATTGGGAACGATTAACTTATTTACTAAATACCTGCTGACCATACAAAGAATTCCGCTTATCATTTTTGTAGATTTAATAATTGCAGTATTCTCTAAGCCGATTTTGGAATAGCTTAAGATTTAGGTAGTGGATTCGTATTTATTGATCCTCATTTAGTCTACTATGGCAGATTATTATTCATAGATTTTGAAATCCGTTAGGCTCTGTTTGTATAAAACTGATTTATTCTGTGTCTATTTCACATAGAATATCATATGTCTAATAGTTAATTATACTAAGTCGTGTGTATAACTACATATATATCAATGTTTTATGTTGCGTCATATGAATGTACGATAGTATTTATCACACCAATAACGTAATATTTATTAAACCCTCATAAAGTACCCTTAGGCTGTTATACGAAAAGTAGTTCTTTTCAGTCTGATTTGCTTGATTGCTTTATAAAACACCAACCTATGCACAAAAGTTCTTCACGTCTCTTATTAGCAATTAGTGCTATTTGGAGTTTAACGCTTCATGCCCAGACTGCGTCTACTGCATCTGATCAAGTAGTTAAATTATCCGACTTCAATGTAACGGAATCCTCCTCACATCAGTATGCTGCAACAGAATCTATGACTGGTTCTCGAGTAGCTACAGAAATTAAAGATCTACCCTTTAGTATTAATGTGGTCACAAACGAAATGCTTCAAGATTTCGGCATTTTCGAAATTGGTGATAATATTAATCAATTTGTCCCAGGTTTTAGTAATCTCGATCAAGGTGGTTCCTATAACTTGCGCGGTTTTAATGCTTCCTTCCAATTACGTGACGGATTCTTCCGCTTAGGACGTTATAGCTCTAGTAATATTGATCGTATCGAAATCATCAATGGTTCGAATGCTGCTATTTATGGTGCAGCTTCTCCAGGTGGTTTAGTGAATATGATATCTAAGGCACCTAAGCGTGAGACAACTGCTACAGTGTCTGTGAGCGTAGGAAATTACGAAACAGATCGTGAGACAGTTGAAACCACAGGCACGATCGCTAAGAATACCTATTACATCCTAGATTTAGGACTCTACGAAAGAGCTTATGCTAACCAATATGGTCATGATAGAAACAAAGAATTCTATTATGCTTTAAAGCACGACTTTAGCAGTTCAACAGCTCTTACTCTTCAGTATGAATTTGCTGACCGTCGTCAGCACTCACCTCCATCAGCTGTTGTTCAAGTTCAAAATGCTTCAGTTCCAGGATATGCTGCAGCAGGTGTTAAAGCAGTCAGTGCTTATACAGGACTTGATATTAATGAAGGTCGTATTGATCAAGGTGGACCTTTTACTATGTTAGATAGAAGTGAAGGTTTCTTAACTGGTATTTTTGAGCACAGATTTGATGATGTATGGAGTCTTAGAACAGGTGCTAATTTATATTCAGCACGCCGCTGGGACTTTGGACAAAATCTACCTGGTGCAACAGAAGTTATTGCTACAACAGGTGTAGCTACGATTCAAAGAGCATCAGCTCCAACGCAGCATGATATTTTTGAAGACGGTGGCGGTATTCAAAACGATTTACTTGCAAGCTATAAACTATTTGGCGGCAAGGTAAGTGCTAAGACTCTCTTTACTCTCGATTTTAATGATTATTATAGAGATGCCCCTACGTGGTCTATTGCAGGTCAAGACCTAGCAACTTATTGGACACCGATTCGTACAATCACGGTAGGACAGCCTATTTCGTATTATCAAGGTCCTGGTTATAACACTGAATTCCCATATACTGGTGGTAACGGTACACAAACAACCTTTGATAAAAACAGGGCTTCCGATTGGGGTGGATTAGTACGCCAACAGTTCTACGCTTTTGATGATAAATTACGTATATTCTTTGGTGTACGATCTGACTATGTCATTGAGCGTGATAGAAGTTATCTCACTTCTCCTGTTTATCCTTATAACCACAACGTTGAGCATTATTTGACTCCTAATGTTGGCTTTAGTTATTCGATAAATCCAAGTGTATCTCTGTTTGCTAACTATAGCACTGGCTTTAATCCTAATTCACAAAGTATCACCGCTTCTACCTTCACCGGTTTAGTTCCTGGTGAAACAGATTATGGCTATGATTATGGTATTAAGGTAGCTACTCCAAACGGAAAGTTTAGTTCTACTTTTGATGCTTACTATGCAATGCGCTACAATGTAGCTGTAAGTGTATTAGATCCTACCACAGGTTTGACAACGACACAGGCAGACGGAAATCAACTTGTCAGAGGATTTGAACTTACAGACTACTGGTTCCCAACACCAAATATTACCCTCTATGCTTTCTGGGGTCATATTAATTCTAAATACCGTTCTTATGGTGAGCAGTATATGACCGTTGGTCGTACACCAAAGTTAATCACACCAGATAACATTGGTATTACACTTAGATACGGGTTTGATGGTGATTTAAAGGGTCTAGCGACTGGATTTAATATCTCTTACATGCGTGCAACTCCACTCAATGCAGGTAATGCAGGAGATACGTATGGTACGAATGGCCTACTTGCTAGCAGTACTTACCAATGGGCTGTCATGATACCAAGTTATTATGTAGCTAATTGGTTTGCTACCTATTCATTTAAGACGCCTTACTTCACACGTTTGAAAAGTAAATTGCAGGTTAATGTAAACAATCTGTTTAACCGCAACTATATCGTTTCAACTGGTGTGATTGGAGATAGTCGTGGTGCCTATATTGGCTATACCTTAAGCTATTAATAAGTCTTTTAGATCTAGGGTTTCTAGCCATCTTGCTTAACTGCAGGGTGGCTTTTTTGTGATCTCTAAACCCAACTGCCTAATTTCTTAATTGAACAAAGCTAAGGCGTAATAATGGTCCGAGATAAGCTTTTTTCATGATTTGCTTAAAACCGTTTAGGTGCTAGGGTTTATGTAAAGTTTAACTTTATACTCTCATGGAAAACCAATCAGCATCAAGCGGCGGTAAATGCCCATTTCCTCATTTGCACGGTACAGCACCTAAGCATACGAGTGCGGGTGTTAGATCTAATAGGGACTGGTGGCCTAATCAGCTCAATTTAAAGATGCTGCATCAAAATTCTGACCTATCTAATCCGATGGGGCGTGATTTTGATTATGCTGCAGAATTTAAGAAGTTAGACTACAAAGCTCTTAAGCAGGATTTGTATGCCTTAATGACTGATTCTCAAGATTGGTGGCCCGCTGACTTTGGTCATTATGGACCATTTTTTATTCGTATGGCTTGGCATAGTGCAGGTACTTACCGTACTGGAGATGGCCGTGGTGGTGCTGGTGCTGGGCAGCAGCGATTTGCTCCGCTCAATAGTTGGCCAGATAATGCTAATCTAGATAAAGCACGTAGACTACTTTGGCCAATTAAGCAGAAATATGGTAATAAAATTTCTTGGGCTGATTTATTTATTTTAACAGGAAATTGTGCTCTTGAATCCATGGGGTTTAAGACATTTGGATTTGGTGGCGGACGTGTAGATGTGTGGGAGCCAGAAGAAGACGTTTATTGGGGGTCAGAAAAAACATGGCTTGATGATAAACGCTACACAGGAGAACGCGATCTTGAGAACCCATTAGCCGCAGTGCAAATGGGGCTTATCTACGTAAACCCAGAAGGACCTAACGGAAAGCCTGATCCTGTTGCTTCAGCAAAAGATATTCGTGAAACGTTTGCTCGTATGGCAATGAACGACGAGGAAACGGTGGCCCTTATTGCAGGTGGACATACCTTTGGTAAGACGCATGGAGCCGCATCAGCAACTCATGTAGGTGTTGAACCAGAAGCCGCTGGCATTTCAGAACAAGGCTTAGGATGGATGAGTAATTACGGTAGTGGTAAAGGATCTGACACTATCACCAGTGGCTTAGAAGTTACGTGGACTACAACTCCAACGAAATGGAGTAATAACTATTTTGAAAATCTTTTCAAATATGACTGGGAATTAGAAAAGAGTCCTGCTGGAGCGCATCAGTGGGTAGCTAAAAATGCGGAATTAACCGTTCCCCATGCTTTTGATTCTACAAAGAAACAAAAGCCAACTATGCTTACGACAGATATCGCTTTAAGAGCTGATCCTGCGTACGAAAAGATATCCCGTCATTTCTTGGCAAATCCTGATGCATTTGCGAACGCGTTTGCTCGTGCTTGGTTTAAACTAACCCATAGAGACATGGGGCCTAAGGTTCGCTACCTCGGCGTAGAAGTACCTAAGGAAGATTTAATCTGGCAGGATCCTTTACCTGCATGTGCTCACCCAATCATTGATCATAAAGATATCACCTCACTCAAAGCTAAGATTTTAGCTACGGGTCTATCGATATCAGAATTAGTATCCAATGCTTGGGCTTCCGCTTCCACCTATCGCAGCTCAGACATGCGTGGTGGTGCCAATGGTGCACGCCTTAGACTTTCTCCGCAGAAGGATTGGGAAGTAAATCAACCTGCTCGTTTAGCTAAAGTGCTTAAGGTTCTTGAAGGCGTTCAGCATGCATTTAATTCGGAGCAAACAGGGGGTAAGAAGGTATCTCTTGCTGACCTGATTGTGCTCGGGGGTAGTGCAGCGATAGAAAGTGCGGCAAAAAAGGCGGGGCATTCTGTTGAAGTTCCTTTTAAGGCTGGTCGAGTAGATGCTTCTCAAGATCAAACAGACAAAGAATCATTTGCAGTACTTGAACCGTCTGCGGATGGATTTAGAAACTACTTGAAAACGAGATATACGCTACCTGCAGAACATATGCTTGTAGATAAAGCGCAACTGCTTGGATTAACTGCCCCTGAGATGACAGTTTTGATAGGTGGTTTAAGAGTTTTAAACGCAAATCACGGAAAATCTCAGCATGGCGTTTTTACAAGCAGACCCGAAGTGCTAACAACAGATTTCTTTGTAAATTTACTCGATATGAGAAATGTTGTGAAACCAACATCACCTACTGAAGAACTCTTTGAAGTATGTGATCGTTCTACCGGCGATGTAAAGTGGACTGCAACTCGTGTTGACCTTGTGTTTGGCTCAAATTCACAGCTCAGAGCTTTAGCAGAAGTTTATGCGCAAAATGATTCCCAAGTTAAATTCGTGCAGGATTTTATAGCTGCATGGAATAAGGTAATGAATGCAGATCTTTTTGCGTAAGAAAGTTTCGTCTTATACTCCTATTCAAGTGAAGGGTAGTTTTACTTGAATAGGAAACGTAATATTTTCTCTAGCAACGAATGTTACTTAAGCTGGGCTCACTGCTAATTTAATCCTTATAGAACATGAATTTTAAACTAGCAGTGGAAATTATATGGCTTACTTTTATCGCCTATTGGCTAATAAATTTAGTTGGTAATAAAAGGACTGTTCGTAGAGCTTGGTCTGGATCACTTATCTATGTTCTAGCATTTTTAGTAGTGGCTAAATTTTCTCCTAAATTATCACACTATTTTGAGCACAGGGAATTCCCTTATAGTAATTTAATTAGTTATGCTGGCATCATGATCATGATAGCTGGACTATGTATCGCTATCTGGGCAAGGAAGGCCTTGGGAGCTAATTGGAGTGGCATACCTACATTAAAAGAAAATCACGAATTGATTAGCACCGGTCCTTACCACTATGTAAGGCATCCAATATATTCAGGAATCCTTCTTTTAATCTTGGGTAATTTATTAGCACTTGGTCATTTTAGCAGTGGCTACATTTTCTTCATCGCATTTGGGGTGTTTATCGTAAAGAGCAGAGTTGAGGAAAGGCTTCTTCAGGAGCAATTTCCAGTTGAGTATCCTGAGTATAAAAAGGTCACTAAAGCTATCATTCCGTATGTCTGGTAAGTGAAGATCGGTGCAGCATGGTTGTTTTAGTTAGATTACGATTAATGTGTTATTAAGCATATTCATGACACGAATATAAAAGATTAAACATGGATTGGACATTGTGTCTTAAATTCAATTTTAATGTAGTATGAATTATGCAAGACCCGATGCAGTTAATTTTTATGCATTTATACTAGGTGTTTTATTAACAGTTACTGCATCAAGTCCTGCATCTGAAAATAAAATTGAATCAGAAGCTGTTAGTGTAAGTGAAGCTACACGATGTTTTATTGAATTAGATACGGGATGGAGGTTTCACTTAGGAACTACGAGTAATAGTTTTTGCAGTAACACATTTGATGACAAGGCATGGGATCAAGTATCTTTGCCTCATACATGGAACGCTTTTGATGGGCAAGATGGAGGAGGTAATTACGTGAGAGGTGAAGGTTGCTATAGAAAGCACTTCGAAATACCCACAAAATATAAAGGTAAAAAAGTATTTTTAGAATGTGACGCGGCAAGTCGTCAAGCGGAGGTTTTTGTTAATGGTCATTTCATGGGTAAGCATAACGGAGCGTTTGCTCGATTTAGATTTGATATAACCGATTATATTTTAATTGGTACCGATAATATTTTAGCGATAAAGGTTGATAATTCTAAGAGTGATATGGTTCCTCTTGGAGGGGATTATACACAGTGTGGCGGATTGTATAGAAAGGTTCGATTACTCATTACAGAGCCTGTGCATATAGCCACACTTGATTATGCCTCTTCTGGTATATATTTAAGTCAAAAGAATGTTACTTCAGAAAGCGCTGAAGTTGATGCACGTGTAAAAATAACCAATCAAACAGCTAAGCTAATAGACTCTTCACTTCGTATAACTATTCAATCACCAGACGGAATAATGGTTAAATCTGCAGTAGTGAGTAGTTATATAAATCAGAATACAACGAATGAGATTAAGGTTCCTTTTAAGATAGAGAATCCGCATCGATGGAATGGTTTAGCCGATCCTTATGTATATCACGTAAGGGTAGATCTACTGAGTAAAGGTAAAATCTTAGATAGTGTTACTGAGCCTTTGGGTTTACGTTCGTATAGTGTAAATCCACAAACTGGTTTCTATTTGAATGAATCTAGCTACCCGTTGCATGGAGTAAATCGCCACCAAGATCGATTCGATAAAGGTTGGGCAATAACAGATAATGATCAAAAAGAAGATTTTAGCATTCTCACGGAATTAGGAGCTAATGCTGTTAGATTAGTTCATTATCAACATGATCAGTTATTTTATAACCTATGTGATCAGGGTGGTATTGGAGTATGGGCTGAATTATGTTTTTCTAAATCCCCTCCAAAGACAGGTGAAGGCTTTAATAACGCAAAAGATCAACTCAGAGAATTGATACGTCAGAATTATAATCACCCTTCGATACTATTTTGGTCTATCGGAAATGAAACAACAGAACAAGGTGGTACAGCAGATAACCTTCTTCGTGAATTAGCTGAAATTGTTAAACAAGAAGATCCATCTAGATTATCTGTTTATGCATCTCATCATTTACCAGAAGATCCTAGAAATTTTCATAGCGATATACTTGCAGTGAATAAATATTTTGGCTGGTACCATGGAACATACAGCGATTTAGGTATCTGGTTAGATGCGTTTCATAAATCGTATCCCACAAGGGCGCTAGGAATAAGTGAATATGGTGCAGGAGCCAGTATCTATCAACATGAAGATAATCCACCGGTGCGTAATTCACAATCAAGGGGTTTATGGCACCCAGAGGAATGGCAGGCTCGTTTTCATGAGGAAAATTGGTTACAGATCAAGCAACGACCCTATTTGTGGGGTACGTTTATTTGGGCTCTATTTGATTTAGCCTCGGATGGTAGAGATGACGGAGATCGTTCAGGAATTAATGATAAAGGACTAGTCACGCAAGATAGGCAAAATCGCAAGGATGCCTTTTATTGGTACAAGGCTAATTGGACTACAAACCCAATGGTTCATATAACGTCTAAACGTTATACAGATAGATCTGTATCCCATACAGATATAAAGATTTATTCAAATGCTACTGAAGTTGATCTTATGTGTAATGGTATTGATATAGGTCATAAGAAATCTAATGACTGTCGTTTTATATGGCCTGATTTTATACTTAAAACAGGACTTAACCGTATTGAAGCCATAGCTTTCAAGGATGGAAAAGTTGTAGCGACAGATTCAGCATGCTGGATTTATAGAAAGCCAGGTGAGGGTGTTCCTATATTAATTAATACAACAACTAATTAGAGGTGTATATTTCCCTATTTGCTTTATAGCTTTATAGTCTACAATCACAGATTAAATTAATTCTTAAGCATGTATAAATATACATCGACACTGCTAGTTATTTTAAGCCTTGTTTATGCTATTGAACTCAGCGCTGAACCTGAAGCTGTAGTTAATGTAGTTGTCGATATGACTAAAGAAGGTAGAGCACTTACGCATCCTACTTCTGAACATCCGGTATACTACCTTCCAATTATTGGTGGTTATAAAGAGCTCGGTGAGGTTGTAGCTGGTCAAAAAGAGCCTGAAAAAAAACCAATTATACATGGACTAGCTGTTGAACTAGCCAAACAAGGCTATTTTGTCGTTAGCAAAAAGAATTCAAATCCAGATATTATTATAAGTATTCACTGGGGTTCTATGAACCCTCAGGTTGTTGATCTAGGGATGCCAGATGATCCTAGTTCAAAGACGATGATGAATCGTCCTCAAATGCTAGGCCTTGTTGCGGGTAATACTTTAGGTAATATTGGACTAGATTTCGAACGTGAAGAAATAATTCAAGCAACAGACGACGATCGCTATTTTGTAGTCCTAAGTGCATACGATTTTAAGGTATATCAAAAGTCACATAAAAAAGTGCTCCTTTGGCAGGCTAAAATGAGTATACCTTCAAATCATGTAACTATGGACGAGGTTATTCCTGCCTTAATTAAGGCTGGCGGTCCTATGTTTGGTCGTGAAACCATACGTCCTCAGCAATTGATTTTGCCTTTGACTCCTGAGGGAAAAGTAGAAGTTGGAACACCTACGGTTAAAGATTATCAAGATGCTCCTGAAACTAAAAAAAGTAAGTAATAGGGTTGGCCTATTCTGTCAGATTTTTTGCTTTGAGTATCGGACTAAACGTTTTGCGATATACTCTTACTAAGTAGATCTCTAAACATATTATTATCACAGCGATCGTTAGTCCTGAAGGAGCTAGGAAATAGTTAACCAGTGCGATATTTACTATGATAGGTGCTAGGATAATAAGAGCTAGTGGCACGTATCGGTTAGATATGAGTAGTATTCCAGCAATTGTTTCAGTAGCTTTAGTTAAATAAAATAAATAACCTGAGTGAATCATTGCTTGGAGAAATTCCCACATACCAGGAGACATTGTTTCCTTAGGTGGTTCTTTCATGAAGAATCCCATAAGGCCACTTAAGAAAAATAAGATACCGAGTAGTAATCGGGCGATATGTGGCAAAAAACGAATAACGTTAGACTTCTTATTAGCTGCTATACTAGGGTTGTTTTCCATGGGGATTTAATTAAATAAAACCAAATAAACTTAAATGCATCAATCGTATTAATTTAAGTTTAACTATTCAGATAGTATACCTTAGTATTATAGTAGGGTAAAGAGAGTCGCCTTGACTGTACTTAACCATGTTAAAGTTAGCGTAGGCTTGGGGCTATTGTTTTGCGTGTGTGATTAAAGTAATATGAAAAAATATAAAAATATATTCTTAGGTTTAGTTTACTTCATTTTTTTAAGCACTTTTATAAACAAGCAGTTATATGCACAGCTGAGTATTTCTATTGATGCGAGTACATCTCCTAAAACGGTAACCAGAGGGTTTGCTGGATTCTCTGTTGAATTTAATCGTTCTGTGAATTGGGCAGGAACATATGTACCTGGTTCGCCGCAACTATTTGATTCAGCATTAGTAAATTATTTAAACCTATTAGCTCAATATGAAGAAGCTCCATTTGTAAGAATAGGTGGAAATAGCCAGGATGAATCTTGGCTTAAGGTTTATGATAATGCATCGATACCGCCCTTTAATTATACCACTACACCGACTCTTTATACATTCACTCCGGATGTTATCAATGGTCTTGCGTGGACACAGCGTCTAAGTGGGTGTCCCATTTCGATAGGGCTTAATATGGGTTGCGAATTAATCAATGAAGCTGTGTTTCAAATGAAAGCATTTAATGGCTTGTTTGATGCTAATTCAATTGCTGCTTTCGATATTGGTAATGAGCCTGATGTTTCTGACTTTGCGAGTTATAGACCCTCAAATTGGAGTGAAGCACTCTACCAGACGGATTTAGTGAATTTTTTAACAAAGCTAAAGTCAGAATCGCCTACGTCAATTTTTGCAGCTCCAGCGTTAGCAACGACCAATTGGCTACCTTCTACTGCCACGCAAGCATTTACTAATATTCTAAAAGCTACGGCTGGAAATATCAGTTATATAACTGTTCATCATTATACTGCAGATGGTAAAAATCCACCAGCAGATCCTACTGGTACGTTATTTGAACCTACTTACTCATCTCAGGTAGCTAATAGTTATACGGCAACAATGACAGCACTCGCATCTAACGGCGGATTGCCCCTAAGGATGAATGAAACCAACAGTTTTTATAATGGGGGTCTTGCAGGCGTAAGTAATGCTTTTGCTTCATCTATATGGGTAAGTGATGTACTAGGTAGTTACGCTACAGCAGGATTTGCAGGAGTTAATTTTCATGGAGCAAATTCAGGTCCTTATACTCCTTTTACTATGACTTCAACAAGCAGTGGATTTACAATCGCTGCACAGCCTGTGTTTTATGGCATGATGCTATTTGCTCAATTTATACAAAATGGTGCTGGGCTTTTAACTACTTCAACTACTACAACGCCTCCTACTACTGCTTCATATTACACAAGTAAAGATAGCGGTGGAGCGATTAGAGTTATGGTCCTCAATAAAAGTCAGACAACGTCACTTAACGTTTCCCTCAAATTTAGCAACCTAGCGGGTAAATACCAAACACAGGGTAATTTTTTAGCTATGACTGCACCTGCATTATCAGCTACGACTGGTGTTACTATTGCTGGTCAATCGTATGATGCTACGGGTAATGTAGTGGGTGTTTATTCACCACAAGTGATAAATTCAACAAACTCGGGTACAAACTTTAATTTTACTTTACCATTAGGCAGTGCGGGTATCTTTGTATTAGACTTACTAAAGCCTATAGTCCCAAAGCCAACAGCTAGTGTATCTGCAAACACTGCCACTACAGGAACCCCTATTAGTTTTGGAGTTACCGCTACGGGTACTGCGCCTTACACCTATCAGTGGTGTTTAAATGGAACGCCTATTGCTGGAGCTACTCAAAAGCGATTTGTAATACCTTCTGCATCCGTTACTGATACAGGGAATTATACGGCAATCGTAACTAACGCGGCGGGATCAACAATAAGCAACCCTCTTAATCTTAGTATAACGAGTCAGCCTACACGGTTTATTAATCTATCATCACGAGCTCAGCTTGTTGATAATAATAATCCATTAACCTTAGGATTTGTTTTGGGAGGAAATGAAAGTAGAACCTTACTCATACGTGCAGCCGGCCCTTCACTTAAAAATTTTGGTATTACAAATTCATTAAGTAATCCATCGATTAGTTTATTTTCATCAGATGGTTATTTGCTGGGAAAAAACACTGGATGGGGTACAGCATCGAATGCATCTGCAATATCAGCTGCAGAGCAAAATACCGGTGCTTTTGCTTTCAATAGTGGTAGTGCCGATAGTGCAATGCTTGTTACACTCGCACCTGGTGCATACACAGCTCAAGTTACTAATGCTTCTGCTACATCAGGTGTTTGTGTAGTTGAAGTATATCAGGCAGATTCTGGATACGGAACTGGTCGTATGGTCAATTCTTCAACACTAACGAATGTAGGAACAGCTAGTAATGTTCTAGTAAGCGGCTTAGTGGTAAGTGGACCTAAGCCCATGACATTCCTTATTAGAGGGGTAGGTCCAACCTTATCTTCATTTAATGTGTCAGGAGCTCTAGCAAACCCTGTACTACAAATTTTTAATTCTAGTGGTGTAAATATAGCCAGTAATACTGGGTGGGATTTGAATAACTTAGGACCGAGTATTACAGCTGCTGAAGCAGCTAGCGGAGCTTTTAGTCTTCCAGCACATAGTGGTGATACAGCATTACTCTTAACTTTATCTGCTGGTAGCTATACAGCACAAATTTCTGGAGCTAATAATACAACAGGGATGGCTTTACTTGAAATTTATGAAATTCCAAATTCAAGCCAGTAATTTCTGTTAAAAATGCTATGATAGTATGGATTCAGCTAGTTGATTAGCTTGAATCCATACATCCTCTATTCTTGATTGGCTTACCCAGTCTCCAACGCAAGCGAGGTTTAAGCTCTTATCATAGTATGGTACTTCACGTGTTATCATATCCTTTGGTTTATTTACCAATGCATATCTCCAGCGGTGGAGTGAAAAATAATCGGGGTAGTCTAATTCTATATTTAAAACCTTATTAACTTCATTACGAAGAACAGTTTCAGTATTACTTAACTCATCATTAACATGTTCTTCTGCCCATACGTTACTTGAATGTACAACGAGTGTAGTCTTTGTATTATCGCGACCTGGCTTTGATGAATTAACGGCAATCCATTCAATAGGGCTATTCTTAACTTTAGCTGCTATCCATGTATTATCCCAGGGTTTATGGAAACCAAACATCAACGTGAAACATGAAAGAAATTTTGAACTAAATAACGGTGTTTGTTTAGGTAAGAAATCATGAAATAATTTACACGTTTGAATAGGTGGAGCGGTTGAAATCACTAAGTCAAATTCTCCCATTTTTTGATTATTGATATCAGTCAATTGCCATGTGCCATTATTACCTTTAATGAGAGGGCCAATTTCGCAGTTTAAACGTAAAGTAATCCCTTCAGCTAATTTTTTACATAGGCTGTTCATGCCTGGGCAAGCTACATAGTGAGGTTCAAACCATAATCTTGTACTCTGTTTCTTCTCAGCCTCTAAAGTGATTACTTTACCTTTCCATTCGGATACGATTCCAGAGTTTATGAAGGGTGAAATGAAAGTAGAAAAATTCTTATCTCTAACGGTAAAAAACTGAGTTCCGTGATCAAATTTAAAAGGTTCGGCATTACGTGTTGCCATACGTCCACCAACGCCTCGTGATTTTTCAAAAACTACAACGTCAAATGAATGGTTAAGTCTATTGGCAAGAGTCAAACCGGATATTCCAGCACCAATAATGGCTATTCTTTTTTTCATAACGTATAGTTTTTGAAATTAATCTAGATTTTTAATCTAGGTTAATTTCAAGAAGACGTGCACGTTTTTCATGTTTAGATTTTCTTCCGTAAACACGTTTTCGCCAATTGATAAAGCTCTTCGTTTTGAGGTTTTTACGCATGATGGCAATGACTTCACTTTCAGAATAGCCTGTTTCTTTTTTAATTTTATCGAAAGAAACATCATCAGCCCATGCTGAAGCTATAATTGAACTTTGTAGTCCTTCAGTGAGTTTAAGTTTCATATCTAAAATTAGGTTCTTGTCTCTAGTAGATCTGATTTAGCTGTTTTCTTTCGTTTTATTAGGAGTGTTGCTCGATTCCATTAATGCAAAATTCACAGATGTAGGGAACGGTTCTGCTTCCATTAAGCCTTCGTTGTGTTGCTTTACATGTATCGTTGTCATGTATCCTTCTGCAACTTTTGTCCATTTACCCGATCTATCTTTTTCGAAAACAAAATTAAAGTTTAAGCTCGTATCATTAATTTTTTTTATAATGGCACTAACTCGTACAAGATCTCCTAGACGAAGCGCTCTCATAAAGCTGCAAGATGCTTCACGTCGTGGCCAACCATAGCGTGAGCCTTCTTTTGTAGAACCTATTATTTGTAAGTTTTTAGTGCGAAACCATTCATGTTCGCAAACTTCCATCCATTTATAGTAATTAGAAAAGTGCATCAGACCAGCTGCATCGGTTTCATGAAATTCTACACGGCGAGTAATATAAAACGATGAATTAGTCATCTAGTCACTAAGTCTTGAAAGCTTAAATTGTCAAAACGGCTTAAGAATAATTCATATTTTAAGCACATAAACTTACAATTTCTGTATATTAAGCTTAGGAGCTTGTATCCAAAAATAATATCTCCTTGCAATTTGAGCTAATTTATAGCCTTTTCTTCAGAAGGTTTTGCGTACAAAATTACAACTTATCTGTATATTAACAGCATGGCTCTTTGCTACGGGAGCCCAGTGGGATGTTACGCAAACTTTTGCATGGGCTAAAATGT
>Ga0316228_1002812_pt1 | contig 14807 bp, 10 predicted proteins | sample TBH18021metaG_FD_206005 | JGI IMG/M metagenome (GOLD analysis project Ga0316228, IMG submission 206005) | Freshwater microbial communities from Trout Bog Lake, Wisconsin, USA - TBH18021 | ecosystem: Environmental > Aquatic > Freshwater > Lake > Hypolimnion/Profundal zone | place: USA: Wisconsin... | reverse complement strand
AACAGTTGGTTGGGCTTTTATTTTTTTAAAATTCTTGGTAATAATATATATTATTGTACCCGTGATAGATATTCGCCGGTGCGGGTATCAACTTTGATTTTTTCGCCTTGTTGGACAAATAATGGCACACGTACTACCGCACCTGTTTCAAGGGTCGCAGGTTTGCCGCCGCCACCTGATGTATCGCCTTTTAGACCTGGGTCGGTTTCGGTAATCACTAACTCAACAAAGTTTGGCGCAGCAACGCTTAAAGGCACGCCATTGAATAGGGTAATGGTACATTCTTCGTTGCTATTTTCTTTTAACCATTTTGCCGCATCGCCCATCGCGTTTTTGTCGGCTTGTAACTGCTCAAAGCTTTCTGGGTGCATAAAGTGCCAGAATTCACCATCGTTGTATAGATAGTTCATTTCAGTATCAACAACGTCAGCGCCTTCAAGACTATCGCCAGATTTAAAGGTATTTTCTAATACTTTACCCGTTTTTAGGTTACGCATTTTGACGCGGTTGAATGCTTGACCTTTACCTGGTTTAACGTATTCATTTTCTAAAATTGCAAATGGGTTGCCTTCGTGCATGACTTTTAAGCCAGCTTTAAATTCATTGGTTGAGTAATTTGCCATAAAATTTCCTAATAAGGTGTTGCGACTAAAAAATAACCGAGGTAAATCAAATCTTTGTATAATAGCCAATTTGCTAAAAACGCGCTGTCTACGGGGTAACCCTATCAGCGACAGGCGTTATCAGCAAACGGCATTGACAATTGGATAAACACTATATGATAAACTATTTGGCGACACAAAAAAACTGGCAAAATGCGTTTTCTGATACCATCACGAGCTTTGCTGAATTGGCGCAAGCATTAGATTTGCCGATAGATAGTTTTGACAGTCAGGTCGGTCAATTTCCCCTAAAAGTGCCACGTCGCTTTGTGCAAAAAATGGGGAAAGGCGATATTAATGATCCGCTGCTTAAGCAAGTGTTGCCGACGTTTCAAGAAACGGTACAAGTCACCGGCTTTGTCACCGACCCACTCGATGAACAACACGCCAATCCCGTCAAAGGCATCATCCATAAATATGCATCACGGGTGCTGATTCCTGTCACCGGGGCTTGCGTGGTCAATTGCCGCTATTGTTTTCGCCAGCACTTTGACTACCATGAGAATTTACCAACCCAAAACGATTGGCAAGCCATCAGTGCCTATATCACAGCGCACCCTGCGGTCAATGAAGTGATTCTAAGCGGCGGCGACCCATTATCGCTGAGCAATCGTCGTTTATTGGAGATTTTCACCACCCTTGAAGCACTACCGCAAGTGCAGACCATCCGTATCCACACCCGTGTACCTGTGATGATTCCTGGGCGCTTAGATGAGCCGTTACTTGCGCGATTTGCCAACAGCCGCTGTCACATCGTCATGGTCATTCATGCCAATCACCCCAATGAAATCGACCAAGAAACACAAATATTTTTGGGTAAGGCAAAAAAAGCGGGTGTTACTTTACTTAACCAAACCGTGCTACTCAAGTCGATTAATGACGATGCAAATACGCTTGCAAGCTTGAACGAAAAATTATGGCAAGCGGGCGTCTTACCCTATTATTTGCATGTGCTTGATAAAGTTGCCGGGGCGAGCCATTTCTATATTTCAGATGAGCAAGCAGTCGCTCTGTACTGGGAATTACTCGCCAAATGTGCTGGCTACTTGGTGCCAAAGTTGGTGCGAGAATTACCTAATAAGCCATTTAAAACACCGATTGATTTGTATAGCCACTAAAATTCGTTAAAAAATAACAACTAAATAAAATGGTATCTGTTATTTGTCTGTTAAATAGTACAATTATCTTAAAATAGCTAGATAAAATATGGCTTTTGTGTTATTTATTGTTGTTAAACAAGTCGAAAAATGTTGTGCATTTGGGTGCAAAAAAAATGGTTACGGATCTCATACTAGACGATTTCTTACAGCGTATAAACGATACACCCACTAGTCCTATTGAACTTAAAGTGACCCAGAGTTCATTGCAGGATACAACCGATTGGCAGATGCACTTTAATCGCATGTCGGCGTGTGAGATGTATGACGAATATAAATTCGTGATAAACCAGTTGATGTTTGCCGATATTGACAATGTCAAACGCTTTGCATTGTTTGAGGAGGTCAATAAAGCCGTCAGTGTATTACTCGGCAAATTACGGGTGAATTACCAAACCCAGCCCGGGATTTTAGATGAAGAAAAACAGCAAGGCTTAGATACCGTATTATCGGTGCATTATCTGAGCATCATGTTTTACCATGTCATCTGGCAACGAGCGGCGGCTTGCCCTGAAGTGGCTGATAAAAAAGGCATTACTGGCTTATTTCGCCATAAACATCAATCCCTTACCCCCACCCAAGTCATTCAGCGCTGCCTATATGGTATCATGCTATTACTGCGCCAATCGCTGTTTGAAAAATATATCGGCTATCGTAAAGATACACAGGTAATTTGGCAATACCTGAATGCCTGCTATCGATTTGCAGTCACCAATGATTGGCAATCTATTACCCTGCCAGTCAAACTGCATTCTGCCAATGAATATAGCAAACAGGGCGCACCGCTATCGATTGAGGAAATTTATTTTCACTGCTTGACGGTGGCGGTCACCAATCCATATGCTTGTCGACGTGCGGATATTTTAGCCATTCAAAAAGTAAGTACCCAGTTGATAAAAGAGCTTATCATCAGTAAAGATTTGGTTGAAAAACCTTACCTATATGTTGATTTAGAAGGTAAACAGCCGCCCAAGCTGCTAGCAGTCGATGATTTATTCAATCCCTTTGCAGCAACCAGTAACTGCCTGTTTGTGATGTTTAGTCGGTTATTTAAACGCTTGCATCAAACCATTACCCAAGGTCAAATCAGCACCGATGCTGAGATAAAAAATAGCGCGCGTCAGGCCAAATTGGTATTGAATAATCTGCAAGATGGGTTAAAACCAGCGGCAGAGTATTATCATAGCCATTCAAAATGTGAAGTCGTGCTCGGCTTTAATAATATCCACTACATGCTTGCCAATAAAACCAGTTTGGGCAATCTTATTCAGGCCAATGAGCTGCCTGAGCGGTTAAAACCCAAAGCTCAAAATACTGAGTATCTTAAAAAATATACCGTTGTCGAGCTGAACAAAGAAAATCCCCAATCCATGTGCCTGTCGCATGTGTTTAGCTACCACAATCAGCTCGTTGACCAATATCCGAGCATCAGCCGTGGGGATAGCTATCACCCGCTGAATCAACTGCAAGTCAATTCCTTAATTGCGATGCGAAAGGTTAATGGTTCAAAAACTTGGCAGCTCGGCTATATTAAAGACAACCGTCAGGGTTTTATCGATACGCCCACTGGGCAACCGACCAACAAAACCTACTTAGAAATTGAGGCACAAGTGCAAGTGCATTGTCAAAATGCGATTCCCTGTGGCGTGCGCTTTCAAAATGCCGGTAGCCGTCAGCCGCATTTTGTTGCGGCATTTATAATTCCAACCGCTCCAAACAACACTGATAGCCAGACCCGTTTACTGATGGCGCGTTTTGGCTACCAAGTGGCTGACAAGCTGGTGATACGCATTGATAACAAAGAAATTAACGTGCGTTTAACTCAGCTACTTAATATGACTGATGATATCGAGGAATACGCTTTTGTGAGAATTCAGTTTTAATCGCTAAAAAATGGCAACAAAAGTTGCCAAATTAAATCTAACCCATTAAAAATAAAAGATTTTCATATCTTTATAGCCGTTTTGATTGATTAATCATATAATAAGAAATTGAATCTAATATTATAAATAATTTATCAAAAAATTCGCTTATAATAGGTCGCTTAGTGCTCTATAAACCAAGCGTTTAATGGGATAGTTAATCGATGCAAAAACAAAAACAACTCAACCTGTTAATCATTGATGATAACCAGCTGTATGCCGAACATTTGGTTGGGTTATTAGAAAAACATTATTATAGACAGGTTAATTTAGGATTTTTGGATGCCAAAGACGAGCTGATAAAGTTATTGCGCCAGTCTTGGGACATTATTTTGATGGGGAATGCGTATGATTTATCGTTTAAAGACGTCAAAGATATTTTAAAAGCCCACGATGCTCAAATCCCCGTCATCGCTCTGTTGCCTGATGACGCGACTGCTTACCCAGAGGCATTAACTGCCAATGAGCAAGCCCAGACCCAGCTTGTTAGCGACCCTGATAAAACTCATAAGTTATTACCTTTATATACCTATTGGGGTGCAGCGGATGCTTTGCGCAAAAATAAGTTACTGCGTATGGCCATTCGTATCTGCCGCGAACACGAGCATCATAAACTCGTCCGCGAGCTTGAGCGCCTAAAAATGGTATTGAGCGATGCCGAACAGCGTGCCAATATTCTTATTAAAAACTCCAAGAGTGCAGTGGCTTATATTGAAGATGGTTTACATATTTATGCCAATGAGCCCTATCTTGAAATGTTTGGGTTTAAAACGCTCGATGAATTGATGGGGATACCCGTTGTTGACTTGATTGCGCGCAACAATATTAAAGATTTTAAAACGTTTTTAAAAGACTTTGAAAAAGGCAACCGTAAAAACGTCGAATTTAAATTTGAAAGTGTGAGAAAAGATAATACCACCTTCGCGGCTAAGCTGCAGTTAGCGGCTGCTACTTATGACGGTCAGCCGTGTCTACAAGTCATTATCCAGCCCAACGAACAAGCCAATAGTGCTGAGCTTGCCAAAAAACTTGAAGCAATGGAACGCATTGACTCAATCACAGGGCTATTTAATCGTCATGGTTTTGAAAGACTGTTTAACCGACTGCGTGACGTGATTGTTGAGAAAAACCTATCTGTGGGCTTGATGGCGCTACGCATCGATAATATTGGTAAAATCCATGCCAGTGTGGGAATTGAAGGGATTGATGGGGTGGTGGTTGCCGTTGCCAATATTCTTGAGCAACATCTCACCGAGATTGTTGGGGTAGAGCGGGTGAAAAATGGCTATTTGAGCCGTTTTAATGATAGCATGTTTATGCTAATTATCCCTAATATACGACAACAAGATTTGACAACGTTAGGACAAAAATTGGTTGCCGATATTAATAGCACCATTATTGAAATTGGTCATCGTACGGTTAAAACCACAGTAACAATTGGTGCAACCTTAGTCAACGCCAGTGCACCTGATACCAATAGCATTATTAACCGTGTCATCCAAGCCGTCGGCATGGCAACCAAAGCCAATAAAGACAGCAATGATGATAAAGATTTATTCTATCTATATGACCCAAGTAGTTTTGCCAGCAGTGATGACAGTGCGCTGTACGAATCGCTACGTGATGCGCTAGAGCATAGCAAATTTAAATTATTATATCAGCCGATTTATGACGTTGAAAACGATGTCAGTAATATGTTTGAGGTGTTTTTACGCCTGCCGCTAGCAGATGGCAGCTTAATGGCACCTGATAAATTCTTAGAGGTGGCAACTAGACATCAGTTGATGGATAAAATCGACCGTTGGGTATTGATTCAAGCCTGTAAAGATTTAAAACGTTACCGTCATGAGGTCGATGCCAGTGCCCGATTATTAGTGCACTTAAGCGCGATATCACTAGCAGATGCTACCTTGCCAAGCTTTATGAGTCGATTGATGCAAGCATTAGGTACCAGCGAGCGCGGGGTATTGACGTTACAGTTTAATGAAACCATGGTAATGGATTATCTGGCGGTGGCAGCCAAACAAAGTAATGAGCTTAACCAAATAGGTTGTCACCTAGGTATCTATAACTTTGGCTCGGCGGTCAATGCAATGGAAGTATTGGAATTTGTCAAACCACAGCTGGTACGACTCGATCGCAGCTATATCAAAGATTTGAGCAACAATGACAATGTCAATACCGTGGCAACGGTGGTGCGCGAAATCACTGAACGCGGCTCCAGTTGTTTGATGCCCTTCATTGAAGACCCTGCTGCCATGTCAGCGGCGTGGACAGTCGGTGCGCGTTATTTGCAAGGGGCCTATTTGCAAAAAGCCAGTGACACCATGCACATCGAGACTGAACCAAGCTAAATCCAAGCGCTGAATTTATAAGATAAAAACGAGTTAGCCAACATGCACCAAACAATCATTCATAAAATCAAACCATTGGCTATACTAGGATGGGGTCTTTGTATCGTCATTGCGACAGGGTGTCAGCATCAGCCACCCGCTCAGCGCCCAGCAGTCACCTTGCCCGTTTATAGCCAAGGGGATGCCGATAACGGTAAAAAGCAATACGAAGAAGCCTGCCTCAAATGCCACAAGCTGCAGCCAGGAAATAACGAGAAAGGCCCACAATTACTGCGTATTTATGGGGCAAAATCTGCCTTATTAACCGATTATCAATATACAGACGCACTGAAAAACAGCAATATGACGTGGACAGCGGAAAATTTGGATAAATATATCGCCCATCCAAAACAAACCATCGCAGGAACGCGTATGCGTTCTGACCCGATTACTGATGCCAAAGTCCGCCAAGATATTATTGCCTATATTTCGACGCTTCGTTAAATCGCTTTGTGGCTATGCCTTTAAGCGATATTTTTAGCGAACATGATTAATAAACAACATTTAAACCTTTAAAGGATAAACCACATGGTGATGGGTAACTTAGACAATCAGCCGTTACAACAACGATTGCAAGCCATGCTGGTGAGTATTAATGAGATCGTGTTGGATAAACCTGAGGTGGTGAAGCTGGCGGTCGCTTGTTTGTTAGCCAATGGTCATTTACTGCTTCAAGATTTACCAGGAATGGGTAAAACCACGCTAGCGCACGCGATTGCCAACCATTTGGGGTTATCGTTTAATCGGGTGCAATTTACCAGCGATATGCTACCTGCCGATATTTTAGGAATTTCGCTGTATAAAACCGATACTGGCACATTTGAATTTAAGCCAGGTCCGATATTTTGTCAGTTGTTACTTGCCGATGAAATTAATCGCTCAAGCCCAAAAACCCAATCTGCGCTGTTAGAGGCGATGGAAGAGCGGCAAGTGTCGCAAGATGGGGTAACGCGAAAACTCCCTGAACCTTTTTTTGTGATTGCCACCCAAAACCCGACGCAGCAATCGGGTGTGTTTATTTTACCTGAGTCACAGCTGGATCGGTTTTTGATGTGTTTATCGCTGGGTTATCCCTCGATTAATGCAGAGCGGGAGTTGTTACTGGGTAAAGATAGACGTCAAATGCTGAGCCAAATTGCCCCGATGTTAGATACCCAGTCATTGCAGCAGGCACAAGCACAGGCCAAAGAGGTGTATATCGCAGATGTTGTGATTGACTACTTGCAGCGATTGGTAGCGAAAACGCGTGAAAGCCGAGACTATCATGGTCTATCTACCCGTGGTGTGCTAGCGCTCAAGCAAGCGGCACAAGCCTTTGCTTATTTGGGTGGCTACAATGAAGTGACGCCAGAAGATATCCAAGCGGTATTTGCTGCCGTCGTCGATCACCGCTTGGGGCAAGCTTTTATCCCATTTAATCATTTGGGCGGTGAGCAGCCGCAATCGATTGCGACCCAATTGTTACGCCAAGTGCCAGTACTGGTGTAAACCATGATGTATCATGATGTATAAAGTATTTTAGCGTCAAAAACTTTCTCATTGCTGTATTTTTATTATCCGATTAAATTATCCGATTAAGAGCCCACGCCTATCATGTTTGCCATTCGCCAGCGACTTGAAAACTACTTGCAAACATGGTTTAAGCGTCGGGCGCCGATCAGCCGCGACATCACCCTCAACCTGCGCAACGTATATATTTTTTTGAGTAAAGAAGGATTGCTGTACGCTTTTTTACTCATTATCCTCTTCGTCGCAGGGATTAATTACGCCAATAATTTGGTGTTGGGTTTGTGCTTTTTGCTAGGTAGTCTACTCGTGGTGACTATCCATTATACCTTTGCCCACTTGGCAGGGTTGCAAATCAAACTGGTAGATATCGGCGATACACAAGTGGGTGACAAAGTGCAAGTGCGACTGCAAATTAGTAGTGAGTCAAGGCAGCCGCATCGGCAAATTCGGTTAAGTTTTGCCAACAACGCCTTTGATTTTAAACAGCCGATACACCGCAAACCCAGTGCACTGTCCGAACCAAATGATTGGCTGTTGGTCAGTCAAATACAAGCGCCGCAACAGGTCAGCTTATGGTTAACAGCTGATAAACGCGGTGAATTTGTGTTACCTAGACTTACGGTGAGTACCCTATATCCCTTAGGGATTTTGCAAGCTTGGTCGTATGTGTTTTTTGAAGGACATGCTTGGGTGTATCCTGCGCCACTGAGCTATGAGATGAAAGCCAGTCAGTTTGTGCCATCTGATGATGAGCAAACCGCTGCCTTACACACCCAAGCAGGGCAGGAGGATTTTGACCAGCTGGATAATTATGTCCCAGGGGAATCATTGGCGCGTATTTCGTGGGCGCATGTCGCGCGTGGGCAAGGACTCATGTCAAAACGTTTTGTAGAGAGTGTGGGGCAGCAGCAATTACTTGATTACTATCAAATGCCTGCGGTGACGCATGAAGAAAAACTCAGCCAGCTGCGCTACGGGGTGGATAGTTTGAGCCAGAGACAAATCGCTTTTCAATTGCGCCTGCCGGATAGTGAAGGCGCAATAGGTGAGGGACAAGTATTTCGTCAGCAATGTTTGCTAAGATTGGCAAAAACGCCATGAGTCGCCCTAACCCAAATCGCGCCAGCTTAACCTTATCTCAGCGCCTAAACCAAATCTCGGCGTATCAGTGGATATTGCTGTCTCAACTGTTGATTGTGGCTTTTCACGTCAAAAATTTACCCATTTGGCTATCGGTGTATGCCTTTTTTATTATCCTCTTTCAATTGCAACCCCTGCGACGCTGGTTGCCCAATGCTTTGTATCGTTCGCGCTCATTACAGTTGATACAGTACACAGGATTCATTGCAAGCTTGGTGGGGCTGTATTTGACCTATCGTACCGCCTTTGGATTGGATGTCGGTATCGCGTTTTTGCTATTGTGTGCTGTCAGTAAGCTACTTGAATTGTATACCAGGCGTGATGGCTATGTGGTGCTGAGTTTATCACTGTTTGTATTGGCAGGGCTGTTTTTAATCAACCAAGATTTGATGACAACGCTACAAGTGGCGATTGGCACGATGGTCGTGCTGTTTGCCATGATTGCGCAAAATGATGATGGTACGGGACGCTACCGCACGCTTGGCTTATTGGTCGGTCAAGCCATTCCTTTGACCATTATTCTGTTTTTATTTTTTCCCCGATTGCCGCCGCTATGGTCGGTGCATTTGAGCGGTGCGCAAGCAAAGACGGGCATGTCAGATAGTATGTCACCGGGCGATTTTGCCAACCTCAGCCAATCGACTGAATTGGCGTTTCGTGTGGAATTTGGCAATCAGCAGCCAAGCCAGCAAAATTTATATTGGCGCGGTTTGGTATTTTCTGATTTTGATGGCACCACCTGGCGAGCCAATCCTAGCACCTCGCTTTGGACGCCCGATCAGCCGTTTGCTGATTGGTTGTTGCCGACGTTGAAGCTGAGTAAACGCTTTACCTTAGCCGTTATCCCTGACTATCGGGTGATTTTGGAGCAGACGGGACAAAATTGGTTGTTTGGGCTTGATTATCCGATAACTAACCAAAAAGGCATTGGGCTGACGTCGGATTTTACCCTGCGGTATTGGGACACTGTCAATCAGCGTTTTACTTATCAAGTGCATTGGTTAGATGCTGCACCTATCAATTTAGCCTTATCCACCCAGCAACGTCAGGTTAATTTAGCATTGCCAGCAGGCGGTAATCCGCAAAGTCGCCAATTTGCCCAGCGACTGTATCACCAAGCAGGCGATGACCCGATTGCCTATACCAACGCCATCGCCCAGTGGATGCGTAACCAGCAGTTTCGCTATACCTTATCACCCCCTACCTTGGGTAATAATCGCATCGATGATTTTTTATTTGCTACCCGTGCAGGGTTTTGTGAGCATTATGCATCAAGTTTTACTTACCTTATGCGAGCGGCAGGTGTACCTGCTCGGGTGGTAGCCGGGTATCAAGGTGGGCAGTTAGGGCGTGATGGCAAAAGCTGGGAAGTGCGCCAAATGGATGCCCATGCATGGAGCGAGATTTGGGTGCAAGGACGCGGCTGGGTGCGTGTAGATCCTACGGGCTTTGTCGCACCCAATCGGGTCGAGCAGGGTATGGACACTGTCACCCAAGACGCTGGCGCAAAAATGTTTGGTGAGGGCGTGGCAGGGCAAATTAGCTATCAGCAGTTTCAAATGCTGCAGCAAGCGCGCCGCTTGTTTGACCAAGCTAGCTACTATTGGCAACGCGATGTGGTGGGCTATGACCAAGACCGCCAGCGGTCATCGCTGTTTAAATGGCTGAATATTCAATCTATCTATCAGCAAGTGATGGTGATGTTTGTGACCCTTGTGAGCGTCCTTGCGCTATTGGGATTGTGGCTGTGGTGGCGTCGCCGCCGGGTGTGGGATAGGCATGATTGGATTATGGTACAGTTATCCAATCGCTTGGCAAAAAAAGACAAAACGCTCGCAAGGCAAGATAGTGAAGGGGTACTGGCTTGGCTTACTCGACTTGAGCCAAAAGTCACCGATAGGGCAGCCCTTCAAGCACTTGCCGCGCTATATCGACAAATCCGCTATCAGCAGCCTACGGATAACAAACAACCCATGCGGCAATTAGACAATTTGGCGAAAACCATCGCGCTAAAAAAATCCCATTAATATTCAATATTTGTTTGCTATACTCTATAGGATTTAAATAAATATAGTAAATAAATATAGGGTTCACTAGAGATGAATAATTTACCTACGCCACCGCTACAAACCGATAATAAAAACTCATTACCGCTGATTATCTTTGGCATTATCTTGGCACTCGGTCTCATCGCCGCGGCATTTGTACTTGGCACGCAGTTTAAGAATCTAAAACAGTCCGGTACAATCACTGTCAAAGGCTTGGCGGAAGCCCCTTACAAAGCCAATCTTGCCCAAATCCAAATGGGTGTCAGCGCTTGGGGACAAGACTATGCAGGTGCATTAGCCAATGGTAAAAATGACTTTAAAGCGCTGCAGCAATTTGTGGCAAGCAAAGGATTTAGCGTATCTAGTCAAAATGTCACGCCCATAAGTGTTGAGCCGTATAATGAGGACTATGTGGATGAGCAGGGACAAACCCGCACCCGCCAAAATGGCTATAAAGCTACCCAAACGCTGTCAATTAGCAGTCAAGAACTCAATAAAATCACCAATATGCTCGCTCAAGTGCAAAATTACCGTATCAGTCATGAGTCAGTGACGTTTGAAAAGCCGCAATATCTGCTCAATGACCTTGAGAAAATCAAGCATGATTTGATTGCCAAAGCCACCGATGATGCCAACAAACGCGCCGAAGAATTTGCCAAAACCGGTCACGCCAAAGTGGGGGTGATGCGCTCAGCGTCGCAAGGGTCATTTAATATTTTGGATGCGCATAACCCTGACAGCGATGATTCGGATTATGGTGGGACGTATGATAAAGATGGCGTGGACAAATTGGTACGGCTCGTTGTCACCATTGATTATGCGATTGAGCAATAATTATAGCGTGTATGAAGGCAGTTTTTATGAATAGCTTTGCTAAAATTATGGCATGAGGATGTTTAATACTCTATCGTCCGCGAGTTTCGCCCATGACAATGCTAACCAAAAAGAGCGTTGTTATCTGTTTTACGATAATAAGTTGAAAATTACGCAAAGTTGGATTGTTCATACAGGTGGCGGTGCAAGGGTCACTTATACCACAATGATTTTGGGTAAAAACACACAGCCTAATGCCAACAATATGTTTTGGTGTGACAAGAGTAAAGATAACAAATGAGATATATGCGCTAATTAACACCAAGCGATAAAAAAACGACAACTCTACATTGTCGTTTTTTTAGCTTTAACTTTAAATTACAAATTCGGATTTAGCCACTTTTCTGCGGTAGCTTTATCCCAACCCTTACGTTTAGCATAATCTTCAAGCTGGTCTTGGCTAATTTTCCCCACATTAAAATAATCACTCTCTGGGTGCGAGTAGTAAAATCCACTCACACTAGACGCAGGGTACATGGCATAGCTTTCCGTCAAATACGTCCCAATAGCATTGGTGGTATCAAGCCAATCAAACAGCTTGCCTTTTTCGGTGTGGTCAGGGCAGGCAGGATAACCCGGCGCAGGGCGAATGCCGACATATTTTTCTTTGATGAGTTCATCATTGGTTAGGCTTTCATTCGCTTGATAGCCCCAATACTGTTTACGAATCAACTCGTGCAAATGCTCGGCAAATGCTTCAGCAAAGCGGTCGCAAAGCGCCTGTACCATGATGGCACTATAATCATCGCCTTTGGCTTTATAGTCATTGGCAAGGGCTTCTGCGCCAAACAATGACACGGTAAAACCACCGAGATAATCGGTTTTTTCGGGACTGATAAAATCTGCTAGGCTGTAATTAGGTTTACCACTGGCTTTATCAGATTGCTGGCGCAGGTGCTCAAAGGTATGCACGACATTGCCTTGCTCGTCGAGTACCTGCACCGTGTCTGAGCTTGGGCGTTGGGCAGGGCTTAGTTTAAACACTGCTTTAGCTGTGACCAATTTTTCCTTGATTAATTTATCAATCATGGCTTGGGCATTGGCAAATAAGTCTTTGGCTTCTTCCCCGACGATGTTATCATCAAAAATTTTGGGATATTTGCCGACCAATCCCCAAGAGATAAAGAAAGGTGTCCAGTCGATATAAGGCAATAAATTTTGTAACGGATAATTGTCCAGAATGACTTGTCCTAATTGGTTGGGCTTAGGGGGCGTGTAGTTCGCCCAGTCGTATTGGAAACCTTGTTCAATCGATTCGGCATACGACAGCTTGGCGGCTTTGGGTTGGCGACTGGCAAGACGTTCACGGACTTCGCCATACTCTTGACGTAGCTCACTGATAAAATCGACGCGTTTTTCTTTGGATAGTAAGGTCGTCGCTACGCCCACTGCGCGGCTGGCATCGGCAACATAAACAACCGCATCGTTTTGATAGTTGGGCTCGATTTTTACCGCGGTATGGGCTTTTGAAGTCGTCGCACCCCCAATCAGTAGGGGCAGATTAAAGCCTTGCTCCTGCATTTGTTTGGCGACATACACCATTTCATCAAGGCTTGGGGTAATCAAACCTGACAAGCCGATGATATCGACGTTTTCATCTTTGGCGACTTGTAGGATTTTTTCACAAGGCACCATCACGCCCAAGTCGATGATGTCATAGCCATTACAGCCGAGCACCACGCCGACGATGTTTTTGCCGATGTCATGCACATCGCCTTTCACCGTTGCCATGAGCACTTTGCCTTTGGTTTCGCCTGCAACTTTTTCTTTTTCGATATACGGATTAAGCCATGCCACCGCTTGCTTCATCACACGGGCGGATTTTACCACTTGCGGTAGGAACATTTTGCCTGCCCCAAACAAGTCACCGACCACGTTCATACCGTCCATCAAAGGTCCTTCGATGACGTCTAAGGGACGGGGAAATTTTAGCCGTGCTTCTTCAGTGTCTTCATTGATATAAGTGGTTACCCCTTTGACTAGCGCGTGCTCAATGCGTTTTTCGACGGGCAATTCACGCCATGACAAATCGACGGTGCTGTCTTTTTTCTTACCGCTTAAATAGTTTTCTGCCACTTGCATCAAATGGTCGGTAGCGTCTTGACCTGACTCGCCTTGGTTGCGGTTCAAAATCACGTCTTCAATGGCGTTTCTAGCGTCTGGCTCGATATCGTCATACAGCTCTAGCATGGCTGGGTTCACAATCCCCATGGTCATGCCGTTTTTGATAGCATGATACAAGAATACGGCGTGAATGGCTTCACGAATGGGATTGCCACGAAATGAGAACGATACATTCGACACACCGCCTGAGACCATGGCGTTGGGCAAATTGTCGGTAATCCATCGGGTGGCATTGATAAAGTCTAAGCCGTAGTTGTTATGCTCTTCAATCCCCGTGGCGACGGCAAAAATATTGGGGTCAAAGATGATGTCTTCACTCGGAAAACCGACTTCATCAACCAAAATATCGTATGAGCGTTTGCAGATTTCGATTTTACGCTCAAAGCTATCCGCTTGTCCGTCTTCATCAAACGCCATGACGATAATCGCTGCCCCATAACGCTGACATAGTTTTGCTTTTTGCACAAACTCTGTCTTGCCTTCTTTTAACGATATCGAATTGACCACAGATTTGCCTTGCGTGCATTTAAGACCCGCTTCGATGATGTCCCATTTTGATGAATCAATCATCAGCGGTACACGGCTGATATCTGGCTCACTGGCAACCAAATTGACAAAGTGAATCATCGCCGCCTTGCTATCTAGCATGGCTTCATCCATGTTGATATCAACGACTTGGGCGCCGCCTTCGACTTGGTCACGAGCCACGTCCAATGCTTCGGTGTATTCTTCGTTTTTGATGAGACGCAAAAATTTCTTTGAACCTGTGACATTGGTACGTTCACCGACATTAACAAACAGGCTATCACGGGTGATGTTGAACGCTTCGAGTCCCGACAATCGGCAAGCTGGTTTGTAGTCTGGCAGCTGGCGTGGGGCAAAGGGTGACGTCATCTCGACAATTTTGGCGATATGTTTGGGCGTGGTACCGCAGCAGCCTCCCACGATATTGACCAAGCCAGATTTGGCATAGTCGGCA
>Ga0316228_1002809_pt1 | contig 14824 bp, 14 predicted proteins | sample TBH18021metaG_FD_206005 | JGI IMG/M metagenome (GOLD analysis project Ga0316228, IMG submission 206005) | Freshwater microbial communities from Trout Bog Lake, Wisconsin, USA - TBH18021 | ecosystem: Environmental > Aquatic > Freshwater > Lake > Hypolimnion/Profundal zone | place: USA: Wisconsin... | reverse complement strand
GCGGCGGCGTTCCCGCTCTGAGCGCCAGCAGCTCCGGGTGCCCCGGGAAGGCCCGGAGGCCCAGTTCCAGGACCGCCTCGGCCCGTTCGGGTTCCCCGGCCAGGGCCCGCCAGACGATCTGGTGCCAGAGGGTCTGGCCGCCGTCCGGCACCGCCCGCAGGGCATCCAGGGCGTCCTGGGCCACCCGCGCATCCCGGTGCCGGGCCGACAGGCCCACCAGGGCCTCCCAGAGGACCCCGTCCCGGGGATTCTGGTCCAGCCCGGCGATCAGCACGGCCCGGGCCGATTCCAGGTCCGGCGCCTGTTCCAGCATCGCCGCCAGCTTGAGGAAGGGCAGGGTGAAGCCCGGATCGGCGGTCATCGCGCGAAGGAAGCCGGCCTGGGCATCCTCGGTGCGGCCCAGCTTCCACAGGGACTCGGCGCGGGCGCCCAGGGCCGGGCCATGGTCGGGCCGCTGGGCCAGGAGGCTGTCGAACCAGGCCAGGGATTCCTGGTACCGGCCCAGGCCCTGGAGGGCGAGCCCCCCGCCCAGCCAGACCAGCATCGGCGCCCGCTCCGCCTGGGCGCGGAAGCGCTCGGCGGCGGCGGACACCGCCGCCCAGGCCTCCACCCGGAGGCCCTCCTGGATCACGTTGTACTGCAGCTGGAGATCCCCGGGCCGGGCCGCGGCCTCCGCCTCGGCCAGGCGGAAATACTCCGCCTGCTTGGCCAGGTCCCTGGCCATGTCGAGCCGGCCAAAATGATGGATGGCCGTGTCCAGGTCCCCCACCGGCAGGCCCCGGGCCTCGAACCAGGGTTCCGCCAGTTCGTGCACCCGGCCCTGGTAGACCGGCCCGCCCTGGGCCCGGAACAGCCGCAGGGTGGTCTGGAGGTAGTAGTGGCTCCAGCGGGCCCCTTCCCGGTAGCGGCCGTCGTTGCGCCGGGCCGGCCCGTCCATGCCGATGAAGGCGCCGCCGCGCAGGTAGTTCCGGATCGGCAGCCGGTAGGCCTGGGGCGCTTCGCCGCAGGCGGCGCGGAGCGCGGCGTGGTCGGCGGGATCGAGAGCCTCGTCGGCGTCCAGCACCAGGATCCAGTCCCCCGTGCAGAGGGCCAGGCCGGCATTGCGGGCGGCGGCGAAATCGGCCCCCCAGGCGAACGGCTCCAGCCGCGCCCCATGGGCCCGGGCGATATCCGGGGTGGCGTCGGTGGAACCGGTGTCCAGGATCACCAGCTCGTCCCACAGGCCCAGGATGGAGTCCAGGCAATGGCCCAGGCAGGCCGCTTCATTCTTCACGATCATGGCAACCGATAGCCGCAAAATACGCTCCTGGGCTCTCGGGCCAGTTTAAGCTGGAAGTTGGACTATGGAGTGTCAATGGATCGGCTGGTCATTCAAGGTGGAGTCCCCCTGCAGGGGCGCGTTGCCATTTCCGGGGCGAAGAACGCCGCCCTGCCCTGCATCGCCGCGGCGATCCTGGCCGGAGGGCCGGTCACCCTGGAACACTTGCCGGCGGTTTCGGACATCCGGACCATGATCAAGGTGCTCCAGGCCCTGGGCTGCACGGCCGAGGTCAGCCGCAGCGAGGACGGTTTCGAGCTGACCGCGGTGCTCGGCGCCGACGGCGTGGCCGAGGGCGGCCTGAAGGCCCCCTATGACCTGGTCAAGACCATGCGCGCCTCGATCCTGGTACTAGGCCCCCTCCTGGCCCGCTACGGCAAGGCCTCAGTGTCCCTCCCCGGCGGCTGCGCCATCGGCGCCCGGCCGGTGAACCTGCACCTGGAGGCCCTGGAGCGCATGGGCGCCGTCATCGAGATCGACAAGGGCTACGTGGAGGCCCGGGTGCCCCTGGGCCGGCTCAAGGCCATCGACCACACCTTCGACAAGGTGAGCGTGGGCGCCACCGAGAACATCCTCATGGCCGCCACCCTGGCCGATGGCACCAGCGTCCTGCGCAACGCCGCCATGGAGCCGGAGATCGGCGACCTGGCCGCGATGCTCGTGGCCATGGGCGCCCGGATCGAGGGCATCGGCACTTCCACCCTGACCATCGAAGGGGTGCGCGAGCTGGGCGGTTGCGAGCACGGCGTCATTCCCGACCGGATCGAGGCCGGCACCTTCCTCTGCGCGGTCGCCGCCACCTGCGGCGATGTCCTGCTGGAGCGGGTGGAGCCCGGCCAGATCCGCGCCATCATCGACCTGCTGGAGCGCTGCGGCTGCGTGTTCACCGAGCGCGAGGGCCAGACCGGGAAGAACCTGCGCATCCAGCGGGAGCCCGGCCAGAAGCTGCGGGCCAAGGACATCACCACCACCCCCTTCCCGGGCTTCCCCACCGACCTCCAGGCCCAGGTGATGGCGGTGATGACCCAGGCCACCGGGATCTCGGTGATCCGCGAGACGATCTTCGAGAACCGCTTCCAGCACGCCATGGAACTGGAGCGCCTGGGAGCCAACCTGCGGATCGACGGCGGCACCGCGATCGTGGCCGGCCCCAGCGCCCTCACCGGCTGCACGGTCATGGCCACCGATCTGCGCGCCTCGGCCACCCTGGTGATCGCCGGCCTGGTGGCTTCCGGGGAGACCACGGTCGACCGGATCTACCATCTGGACCGCGGATATTCCGGCCTGGAGCAGAAATTGAAGGCCCTCGGCGCCCGGATCGAGCGGACTGGGGGCGGGAAAGTCTAGAAATGGTGGGCTTTGCCCCATACAGGGCAAATTCGATCTCTGTTCGCCTGTTGACCTGATCTATGGGTTGTTAAACTGGCCCCTCGGGGGATTCATGTTTGGTGAGATGAAGGTATTTTCGGGTTCGAGCCATCCTACCCTGGCCGCCGGCATCGCCGGCCACATCGGGATGCAGCTCGGGAAATCCAGGATCACCCGGTTCAGCAACGAGAACATCAAGGTCAAGATCGATGAGAACGTCCGTGAATCGGACGTCTTCGTGATCCAGACCAGCGCCCCGCCGGTGAGCGACAACCTGGTCGAGATGCTGATCATGATCGACGCCCTCAAGTTCGCCAGCGCCGCCCGGATCACCGCCGTCCTGCCCTACTATCCCTATGCCCGCAGCGACAAGAAGGACGAGGCGCGCATCTCCATCACCGCCCGGCTGGTCGCCGACCTCCTGCAGACCGCCGGGGCCGACCGGGTCCTGGCCATGACCCTGCACGCGCCGCAGATCCTGGGCTTCTTCCGGATCCCGGCCGACCAGCTGCTGGCCACTCCGGTGCTGGTGAACCACTTCCGCCACTCCGACCTGTCCAACTCGGTGGTGGTCGCCACCGACGCCGGCGCCGGCAAGATCGCCGGGCACTTCGCCAAGCGCCTGGGCCTGCCCATGGCCATCATCGACAAGCGCCGCCTGGACGACAGCGAATCCGCCCAGTCCACGTCGCTGATCGGCGAAGTGGCCGACAAGGACTGCATCATCTTCGACGACGAGATCGCCACCGGCGGCTCCATCAAGGAGGCCGCCCGGATCCTGCGCGGCTTCGGCGTGCGCCGGGTGCGGGTCGGCGCCACCCACGGGGTGTTCTCGGGCAACGCCCTGGCCCGCATCCAGGAGGCCGAGCTGGACGAGCTGGTGGTCACCGACTCCATCCCGACCAGCCCCGCCATGATCCAGGCCCTGCCCAATCTCAAGGTGCTCTCCACCGCCTCCATGTTCGGCGACGCCATCCTGCGCATCCACGGCGGCCGCAGCATCAGCGAGATGATGGAATCCTGACTTGGGGACGCTGCGCGCCCTGCTGATCCAGCGGGCCGCGCGGCTCCAGGACCGGCCCGCCCTGACCGCGGCGGACTGGGGGGTGCTCTCCTGGCCCGCCTTCCGCAACCGGGTCGAGGGCATCGGCCTGGGCCTGATGGCCGGGGCGCCCGCCCTTGGCACGGCCGTCCACAGCCGCACCGGCGGCCCCTGGGACTGGGCGGCGGAAGTGGCCTGCGCCTGCTGCGGCCTGGTCTGGGATCCGGCCGGCATCCCGGTGGACCCGGCCGTCCTGGGCGGCCCCGCCTTCAATTCCGAGGACGGCCGCCAGGGCTACCATGACCGGGACCACGGCCTGGCCGACGACACCCCGTTCCTGCCCGGGGTCGACCACGCCGAACTGGAGCGGCGCCTGCGCCGCCTGAACGGAAAGCTGGGCTGGGACCACGAGACCGAGGTGATCCTGCCCCTGGCCGACCTGGCCACGCCCGAAGTCCGGGGGGCCCTGTGGAGCGCCCTGTTCGCCGGCGGCCACGCCGTGCTGCGGCCGGGGACGGTGCGCGGCTGGGATCCGGAACGGTTCCGGCATCTGCTCCCCTAGCTGCCGTTGAGGAGCTTGCTCCGATTACGGCTGCTTGTGCCCAGCACGGGCGCTTGATCCGGCAAAGATCCTGCGGTGCTAGCTGCCGTTGAGGAGCTTGCTCCGATTACGGCTGCTTGTGCCCAGCACGGGCGCTTGATCCGGCAAAGATCCTGCGGTGCTAGTTTTCGAAGGCGAGGGCCGGGGTCCCCTCGCGGGTGACGTTCGCCACCAGCAGGACGAGGGGCTCGTCCCCGGGGTTGGCCCACTGGTGGACCATGCCCGAGGGCTCGAAGTGGCACGTCCCGGGCGGCCTGGGCTGCGCCTTGCCCTGGGAGGTGAACTCGCCCGCGCCCCAGAGCACGAAGTAGAGGGCATTTCCGGTGCGGTGGTGGGGCGGGTTCGCGGGCATGTGCGGGGGGAAGGTTACGCGGGTGAGGTCGAAGGTGAGCGGACCCGCGCCCAGGCCCGGGAGGGGGTCGGTGGTGCGGAACAGTTCCGTGATCCCCGTACCCCCCGGAAACGGGGCGCCGGGGGATCCCAGGCCGATCCGGAGGAAGCTGGCCATTCGCGAGTCGCCCGCTTCCAGCTTGGCCGCTGAGCCGCCCGCCAGCCGAAGCGCATCGCCGGGGGCCACCTGCGTCCGGGTCCCGCCCGCGACGACGGCGAGCGGGCCACCTGGAAGGACATAGAGCATGCTCTCCTCTTCCGGCGCGGACAGGGTGCGCCCGGGTTCCAGTTCCACCCGCTGGAGCCGGAACTGCAGCGGTGCGGCGGCGGGGTTGGCCAGGAGGCACTTGGCGAGCACGGTCCGCACCGGGGCGGCGATGGGGCCGTCGACGGCCCCGGCCGGCAGGAGGGCGGCGAAGGAGAGCCCGAGGCTGGTTCCAAAGGCAGGCATGGGGACCTCCTTGTGGTTGCCGTGGCTGAGCCCAGGAGCGGGCCCACCAGGGCGAACCAAGAATAGGCCCGTGAAGGCGACCAAAATAGATGTCATTCGATTTTGGTCCTGACCAATCTAGATGATTATCGACATTGATAATTGTTAAATATTAATATCAAAGGGCTTCCCATAATTTCTGCAACTGTCCACCCGCCCGCTCCGCAGCCCCACGGAGCCGTTCCTTGAGCACCCCCCGGGGCGGCGGCGGCAGCAGGCCGGCGGCATCCAGCGCCTGGATCCGCACCGGCGCCGAGAGGGTCGGCCAGTCCCGGACCAGGGCCGCGGCCCAGGCCTCGTCGCCCAGCCGGGCCCGGGGCACCCAGCGCCAGCTGGAGCCGAGGCCGGGCTCGCGCAGGGCCGGCAGGGCCAGGTCGGGCAGGCCGGCCCTGGAAGCGATCAGGCTGGCGGCCTCGGCGGATTCGCGCTGGGCGAAGGGGTCGTCCAGGAGAGCCAGGAGCTGAGGCAGGGCCTGGGGCCCGGCCACGCCGCCCAGGGCGGCGCACAGGGCGAAGCGCATCCCTTCGGGGGCGCGGGCCAGTTCCGAGAGCAGGAAGGCCTCGTCCCCGGGCCGGGCGGAATTCTGCAGGCCCTCGGCGGCCGCGCGCCGGGCGCCGACGCCGCCGGTCCGCAGGCCGTCCAGGTACGGCCCCAGCCGGGCCTCGGGCTCCTCCGCCCCCTGGGGCCGGATCCGGCTCACGGTTTCCTGCTCGCCCTGCTGGACGCTGAACCCCGGCAGGGGCTGGTCGCCCCAGCCGGCGGACTCCGCGCTCTCCAGCCACTCGCCCCATTCCTGGCCCAGGGCTGCCATCGACGGGATCCGCTTGGCCGGATCCGGGGCCAGGGACTGCATCAGGATCCGCGCCAGCCGGGGCGGAAAGCCCGGGCGCACCAGGGCCGGCGGCAGCTGCACCTGGCTGTAGGGCCGGCCCGTGGTGAATTCGTAGAGGATCGCCCCCAGGGCATAGACGTCGCAGCGGCCGTCCACCTTGCGCGGGTCGCCGTGCTGCTCGGGGGCCATGTAGCCCAGGGTGCCGACCACCATCTGGCTGCGCGTGACCCGGGTGCCTTCCCCGCCTTCCCAGAGGCAGACCCCGAAATCGGTCACCTTCAGGTTGCCGGCCGCGTCGAACAGCAGGTTGGAGGGCTTCAGGTCCCGGTGCACCACGCCGGCGTCGTGGGCCACCTGGAGGGCCCCGGTCACCGGGCGCAGGCGGCGCAGGAACCGCGCCGGGGCCTCCCCGAAGCAGCCCTTGACGTCGCCCCCGGGGAGCAGCTCCATGAGGATGTAGGGCGTGCTTCCGGCCCGGCCGAAATCGAAGACCTCCACCAGGTTCGGATGCCGGAGCCGCTTGAGGACCTCGCCCTCCCGGAGGAACCGGACGGCGATCTCGGAATCCGCGGAGGCCTCGGCCCGGAGGAACTTCACCGCCAGCGGCCGGTCCGGGCGGAACGGGTCCTCGGCCCGGTGCACCACGGCCATGCCGCCCTCGCCGAGCCGTTCCAGGACGCGGGCGCCGCCGGCGCGCTTGGGCAGGAGCAGGCTCATCCGCGGCTGTCGATTTCCACCCGGTTGCGGCCCAGGGCCTTGGCCCGGTACAGGGCCACGTCGGCGCGGGCCAGGAGCGAACCGCCGTCGGTGTCCTCGCTGCGGTATTCGGCCACCCCGAAGCAGGCGGTGATGTGGAACGGCGCGCCCTTGCCCGGGGCCTCCATCGGCTCGTCGGCCAGGGCCTTGCGCAGCTCCTCCGCCACCGACAGCGCCTCCCGGCCCTCGGTCTCGGGGAGCACCAGAAGGAACTCCTCGCCGCCGATCCGCCCCACATGGTCGCTGCCCCGGAGGCGGCCCAGCACCACCTGGCCGAAGCGCCGGAGCACCTGGTCGCCCACGCCGTGCCCGTAGCGGTCGTTGACGTCCTTGAAGTGGTCGAGGTCGCAGATGATCAGGGACAGCGAGCGCACATGGCGCCGGGCCAGGTCCGCCTGGCGCTCCAGGAAGCCCAGGACCGAGGCCCGGTTGCCCAGCCCGGTCAGGGAATCCACCGTCGTCTGGGCCAGCACCGCCTCGTGGTAGGCCTTCTCCATCTCATCCAGGTGCTTGAGCTTGAAGGCGTGGGTGCCGATCCGGACCACATCCCCGTGCTGGAGGCTGACCGGGCCGTTCCGGGGCAGGATCCGCCGGCCGTTGATGAAGGTGCCGTTGGTGGAACCCAGGTCCGAAATCAGGACGATCGGCGCCAGTTCCCCCTGGCCCACCAGCTCGATCCGGGCATGGTGGCGGCTGACCTCCACCTCCGGCAGGCACAGGTCGCAGGCCGGGGCGCGCCCGACCGTGAGGTTCACCGTGCGCAGCGGCAGCACCTCGCCGATCGGATTGCCGACATAGCGGATGAGCGCCCATTCACCCTCGGCCACCGGCAGCGCGTCGCCCATGGAGGCGGCGAACAGGGTCGGCGGATCGGATTCCGCGAATTCCTCGTTGGGGGTGGGGGTGGACATAGGCTAGGCAAGCACCGGGATTTGGTCCTATGCCATTTAAGGAGCGGTGGGTGGCCTTGTCAACGAACAGCTTGATCGGCGACGACCTTGTTGCGGCCACTGCGCTTGGCGAGGTAGAGCGCGCCGTCGGCGCGGCCCATGAGGGCGCCGCCGTCCCGGTCCTCCTCGCGGCGCTCGGCCACCCCCAGGCTGCAGGTCACCGTGAGCGGGCCCGAGGGCAGCTCGAAGGGCACCTCGGCGGTGGCGGCCCGGAGCCGCTCGGCCAGCAGCAGCGCGCCCTCCATGTCGGTCTCGGGCAGGACCAGGAGGAACTCCTCGCCGCCGATCCGGCCGGCCACGTCGGTGGTGCGCAGCCCGTGGTTGACCCGCTCGCCGAAGCCGCGGAGCACGCTGTCGCCGGCCAGGTGGCCCAGGGTGTCGTTGATCCGCTTGAAGTAGTCCAGGTCGCACATGACGAGCGACAGGGGCCGCCGGTGCCGCCGGCTCAGGTCGAAGCGGCGCTGGAGCTCCTCCAGGGCGGTGCGGCGGTTGCCCAGGCCGGTGAGGGTGTCCTTGGAGCTCTGGTCCAGCAGCACCGCGTGGAAGGCCCGCTCCATGGCGTCCATGGCCACCAGCTTGAGCACGTGGCCGCCCAGGGCGATGCGGTCGCCGGGGGCCATGGGGGTCGTCCCCGAAAGCGGCTTGCCGTTGAGGAAGGTGCCGTTGGTGCTGCCCTTGTCCTCCAGGACCACCTGGTCGCCCGCGGGCCCCTGGGTCAGGGTGATGACCGCGTGGGTGCGGCTGACCTCCTCGTCCAGCAGGGCGATATCCACCTGCGGGCTGCGGCCGATGACGTTGGGGCCGCTGACCAGCGGGAAGACCCGGCCCAGGTGGGCGCCGGCGTAGACCACCACCACGTACTCGCAGGGCACCGGACCGCTCTCGCCGGGGAAGCGCTTGCGCAGGGCCGTCTCGAAATCCGGCCAGCCCGACACGGGCACGGTGGGATCCGGGGCGTCAACCTCCTCGGTCCAATCCTTGCCGGGTTGCTCTCCGGGCTTGGCCATCACACGTCCTCCACGAAACAGCACACGATCGAATCATCGTCCTTCTTGCGGGCCAGGATGAAGGGGGCGCGGGGGGCGCCCGCGGCTTCGGGTCCCAGGGCCACCAGGAGCCGACCGGTGGCGGCCTGATGGTTCACCTGCCGGGTGCCCCGGGAGGGGATCCGGTAGAGGCCCAGCACATCCAGATTACGGATATTCTCGCCGGTTTCCCGCACCAATTTGAGGGTGTACCGCATCCAGATGGCCCGGGAGATCCGGGTCATGTCCTCCCCGGGGAAGGCGACCGGCAGGGCCAGCACCTGCTCCAGGGCCCGGAAGCTCCGGGGCGGCTCCATGGCCGGGACGACGGCGCGGGTCCGGGGCGCCGCCACGGCCTCGAGGCCGGACCGGACCCGGCCCCGGAAGGGTTCCGGCGGTTCGGCCCTGACCCCCGGGCGGCGCGGCAGGGGCGGCACGGCCAGGCGGGAGATGCGGCCGGCCTGGAACAGGTCAGGCACGCAGACCCGCGCCCCGGAGGCCCACTGCCCCCATCCCGCCTCCTCGACCAGGGTCGCCTCCCAGTCCAGATCGGCGCGGGTGGGCGGCGCCGCCTCCAGGACCGGCACGGAAGCGGTCGCCGGAACCATCCGGAAGGCCGGCGCCAGGATCTGGGCGCACGGGAAGGGCACGGTCCGGGCGGCCGGGGCCCGCAGCTCCAGGGCGATGGTCCGGGCCGGGGGATCCTGGAAGACCCGGCGGATGGTCTCGGTCATGTCGGACATGGCGTCCCGGAAGCGGCCGCCGAGCATGGCTAGGCCGGCTTGACGAGGGTCTGGAGGGCCATGGCGACCCGCTCCAGGGGCTCCACGGGATCCATCTGGTAGGCGGCTTCCACCACCTTGGCCAGGGCCGGTTCCTGGGCGGCCAGGTCCACCGACTGGGCGAAGATCACCCGCAAGGGCGCGGCCCCCTCGGCCACCTGCAGCAGCACCTCCCGCGGGGAGGCCCGGAAGCTCTCGCCGACCCGGGCCAGGGGCGGCTCCTGGGTCTTCTGCACCGCCAGCGCCGGACACCGGGTGTCCCCGTGCCAGCCCCCGGCCAGCTCCGCCGGCGCCAGGATGAACAGGTCGGGCGCGGCCTTGAGCTCCTTGAGCAGGGTCTTCTGGATCACCTCCTCCTTCAGGTGCGGCTCCAGGGCCTTGCCGTAGAGCACCGCCTGCAGCCGGGTCGGCGTGATCGGCTCGGTGTAGCGGAAATCCAGGGGGATTCCGGCTCCGTCGGTGAGCAGGAGCCCCCCGAGATAGCTGGCGCCTTCCTTCATGGCCACGAAATAGGCGAGCTTGAGGGTGTCGGCCATGGTTGGGTCCCGTCGGTGGATTCCTTCTGAGGATACCGCCACCGTGGACGATTGCGCAGATCGCCTTGGAAAACCTGCAATTGTGACAAAATACCCAGGAAGGGTCTTGTTTCCGACGGCAAATTGGATATTCTAAAAAGTGCCGTTTGGGGAGTGGTCTAACGGTAGGACAACAGATTCTGATTCTGTCAGGTGAGGGTTCAAATCCTTCCTCCCCAACCAACTGAAGGCCCTGGAGATACGCTCCAGGGCCTTTGCCTTTTTGCCCTGCCCTGAAGGTCGTTTTCGGCATCTGTTGTCACCCTGTTGTCACCGGACCGGCGATTTCCCCGGATCAGGTGACTGGTGCAGTCCTGCTGGGGTCCACGTTCAGCTTCATCTGGAAGTCCACTCCCATCGCGTGGGCCTTGGTGCTGTGTACGGCAGTGCCCAAGGGGCGACCTACAGTAGCCTCCTCGCGCCTTGGCATCCTGCCCCTCCACCGCAAACCACAGGCAGGTTTCAGCACACGCGCCCCTTCAAAACGAAGCGCCAGGCTTCCACCGGTAACGTAACCGAGGACCAACCTCCTTGAAAGCCAGGGGACCTCTTGCAACCCTTGGGTTACGAACCTTCCCGGCTGCCAGCGTGATTGCCTGAAACGTTCCGAAGCCATGAATGCAAACGTTCCGGCCGCCATTTAAGGATTCCTGAATGATGCTGGTCAGGATGGCCAGGGTCTCCAGGCTGCGTTCTGGGGCCTCTCCAAGTTGAAGGCTCAGCCTCAGTGCAATTTCATCCCGGCCCATCCGGGGTTTCGATTTCAGGCGTTCCAACTGTTCCATTTCCTTCTTCACTCATAATCCCATCCCGTTGTGTTAACCGGCTTTACCTATTACTCAAGCCGGGTTAGGTTCCGACCCTGGCGGCACGATTCTTTGGTGAAAATCGACCCCCACCCTTGCGGTCGTCCCTGAAGTGCTCGTACTCCCGGAATGGCGATGGGCGGGACCATGGCCTCCCTGGTCCATCCGGTCCGGACCCCCTACCCACCCTGCCGGTTGTACGATGTGCCTCCACCAGGGAAGAAACGATGGACGCCGCCGACAAGGCCCAGGCCATGGCCGCCCTCCGGCTATTCGGCTCTGTGAACGGACAGGGGGAGGTGATCCCTGACCAACTGACCAGGGCGACCCCCCTGATCGGGCGGCTGGAGGAAGCTCTCCGGCGCACGGGTGGCCGTTGCCCCAGCATCTCCCGGTTGCGACTCGCCGACCTACCTTCGGTGGCACGTGGCTGGGTGCACGGTCGCCAATGTTCTGGAGGACGCCAAAGGGTGGCGGGAGAGACGTCCCTGGACGGGGCCAGGTGGTGGTCGGACGATCAGTGGCTCGGTGAGGGAGCGTCCTCGGTGGGGGCGAATTCAGCACAAGGTGGGTGGGGGTGGCAGGGAGTGGGTGGAGGGTGGCTGAGATGGCCGGGGAGGCAGGGGAGACCCGCCTTAGACCCAGCCGGGGCCACCCGTGCGCCCTTTTCAGGCAAAACCACAGGCACCCGGCACCCATCCCCTTGCGCTCAACCGTGTACTGGCCTTGCCGGTCGGTGCACCACCGCCCCGCCAGAGTCACAGGTTCTGGCGGGGCGGTGGTCAATGTGGAGGCCGATGGGTCGCGCTGACGGCGGGGCTGGGGTGGGAGGTCTCCCGCTGGCGGCACGAGGCCGGGTGTGAGGTCGCAAAGGTTCTGGAGGACGCCGAGGGGTGGCAGGAGGGGTGGCGCTGACATCCTCGTGTTCGTGGGGGCACGGGCGCAGGTGGAAGTCAGGTGATCATCGGTGCCTGGGAGTCTCCGGCGGGACGACCTCTGGGTCGAAATCTTGGTCAGCGGGATGCCGCCCTAGAACCTCACCGGAGGGAGTCCCGCTTGAGGTAGCCGTTGACGGGGGCAAGGGCGCACAAACGGTCCATGGTTGGGGTAGCGTACTTTTCCAGCAGTTCCGGCCCATTCAGATTGCTGGTCCACAGGGTGCGGAGACCATGTTCATACCGGTGGTTCAGCACAGACTCCAGCACCGCACAGGCGTAAGTTTCGGACCCATACCGCTCTCGCCCAAGGTCATCCAGGATTAGAATCTTGCACGATTTCAGGCACCGGGGGTCATGCCGTGCATTCAGCCCTTTTGGAACTTCTCCGGTACGTGCGGATTCCTGGAGAACCTGTGCGGAATCGGGCCAATAAAGCCAGTTGATCTCCTGGTAGACCCGCTCACCGCTGAGAGCATGTCGGGTGTCGTAGCTCCCACGGGGGTCGTAATCGGTGAGCCCGAAATGTTCAAAATACTTCTTGGTGTAGTCCGTCACCGTCCTTCTGACCCGACAGGCAATGGCACAGCTTTTTCCAGCACCTGCGGTGCCGATCAGGCCAAACCCGGTGGTGCGGGAGGCTGGTAGGGCTTGCCTGACCTCCTCGGGAATCTTTTCCTCAGTGGCGTTGATGAGCCGTGGGGTCAGGCCGATCTGCTTCAGTCCAAGGTTGACCGTTTCCTCCTGGTTCACTTGCCACCTCCCAGCTTGGTCAGGAGAGCGTCCCTGGAGTCTTCGTTGCATTGGTCCAGCTTCTTTGTCTTGGCCGTGGACCGGGACATCCAGAAACCACCTTTGAGCCATGTGCTCACACCTTTCATGTACTGCTTTTTGTCCTCAGGGGTCTCCCGTGCGGTGCGCTCAATGGCTGAGATGATCTGCTGTTGGGTAGCCTTCCCAGACTCAATCAGAGCCTTGACCTTCTCGCAGTCATCAGCGGTGACCTTTTTGTGGCTCCAGTAGGTGGTGAAAGCCTCGTACACCGGCATCAACTCACCCAGAATCTCCTGTGCGGTGTCCATGTCTACGGAATGCTTCTTGGCCTCGGCTGATGCGATACCAGCAGCAACCTTGTCATCCACAAAGGACTCGTTCTCATCCTTGAGGTTGTCCATGTACTCCTGGATGTGGCTCCATGCTTCCTGGGTGCGCCGGTCCCATAGCGGCTGGAGTTCCTCCAGTTCCACGTTGAGCAGGAAGGCCAAGTCAGCCAAATCTTCAGGCAGGGGGCCGATACGGAAGTAGGTCTCAGTCATCACCTGGAGCAGACCTCTCCTGGTGAAATTGAGGTACCGAAGTCGCGGCTCCAGAAGGGTGTAGGTCCAGAGGTAGCCGAATCGAACCTTAGCCATTACCGGCCTCCGTTCTGTTTCGCGTTCCAGCGGTTGCTGATGTTCTGCCGGTTCACCGCAGACTGGTGCTCCATCCGTCTGGCCTTGCACTGCATGAAGAACCGGTAGTTGGTCCAGACGGTCAGCAGCTTCTTCTGTTCGGCGGGGGTGAAGCCTTCCTTCCAGGATGGCTGGTCTGCCGGGTCATCGATGTACTCCCCAATGCCCACACCATGGGGAAGGTTCAGCCGTGCAGACCACCAGAGATCAGCCCACTGCTCAAGGGTGCCCCTGGCCAACAGGCCGATGGTGTGACCTAAGTCCTGGATGTTTTGTGCTAGTTCCTCCTGGGGGCTGGGAACGGGTTTGGGGGTGGGTCGCATTGGGTCTCCTTTGGTTGCGATGTGGCTTAATACTCAGATTTCGTATCAGCCCTACACTTCGAACCAGGTTGTCCCAGAACGCGCTTTACTTGCTTATTGCGTATTCATCAATTTCCGGGCAGACGTACCCGACTCCCTCCCCTGGGTGGACATAACTCGATTGATCTCTCCTAAAATGGTCCTGAAAATTCATTTTTGAGGTCATAAATGGGTGTGATTCGACAGGTGTTCAACAGGTGCTCAACAGGTGCTCAACAGGTGCTCAACAGGGTTTATCAGGTGTTCAACTCTATACTATTCCTAACCTAATCTTTTATTGTCTTATCTTACATGATCTTACCTAGACTAAATTATAACTATTGCTATTGCCCCAATATCAGCAGAGCCCTTCGGGTGAGCTTCGCTCAAAGAGCAGCCCTTCGGGCCAAAGCAGCCCTTCGGGCCAAAGCAGCCCTTCGGGCCAAAGCAGCCCTTCGGGCCATGGGGCTTCGCCCCAAACCCCCATGGCCCCTCTGTCCTGGTTGATCCCAAACCACAAGCACCAACCCTGATGACAAACCAGGGGCAGCCCAGTTTCGGTACGATGAGCACCAGCGCGACTGGACGCTTCATTGGCGTGATCGGAACCAGCGGTGGCACCCCTACGATGGTCTTCCCGGTTCACGGACCATCTGTCGCCTCCTGGCCGAAGTGGATAAAGACCCCACCGGGATCTTCTGGGGCTGAAGGGGCGATCGCCAGCATGGTCCTGTCGAGGATCGTCCATGCACCGCACCTGGAGTAGAATCCGGACATCCCCAGGAGACAGCATGGCCCGTAGAACCGGCATCCCCGGCCTTTCCTTTTCATGGAGACGGGCCTTTGGCGTCTCTCAGGCCCAGGCCAGACTGTCGCGGAAGATCGGCATCCCGCTGTCGCGGAGTGGACGACAGAGGAAGATTGGTCGTTCAATGGGGTGCTGCTGGTTTCTCGTGGTGCCGGTGGCGGGGTTGGCCTTGTGGCGAATGCTGGGAGCCTGAACTCCGCTATCAGGACAGATGAGGCCCCTGAGCCTGGCCTGAGTCCCGTCAAGTGGTGTAACAAGAGCGGCCAGCGAAGCGCAGCCGTACCCGTTGTTGAAATTTTAGTAAATGCTGCTGATGCTGATCTTTTGGTAAGGGGCGGTGTGGAAAAGCGCGAA
>Ga0316228_1002808_pt1 | contig 14831 bp, 14 predicted proteins | sample TBH18021metaG_FD_206005 | JGI IMG/M metagenome (GOLD analysis project Ga0316228, IMG submission 206005) | Freshwater microbial communities from Trout Bog Lake, Wisconsin, USA - TBH18021 | ecosystem: Environmental > Aquatic > Freshwater > Lake > Hypolimnion/Profundal zone | place: USA: Wisconsin... | reverse complement strand
AACCCAGGCCGTTCGCTTAGTGGATAAGTAAAATCCCGGCGATGGCGACCACGTTGCCGATCAGGAAAAGCAACACCGAGAAACCGATCAGGTCACGAATGCTGATATTGGCGATAGCCAGCAGCGGCAAAGCCCAGAACGGACATACGACATTCCAGATGCTTTCGCCCCAGGCGACACCCATCGCCACTTTCCAGGGTTCCACCCCCAGTTTGGCGGCTGCAGGCAGCATGAATGGCGCCTGCACCACCCAGTGACCACCGGCCGAGGGAACAAAGACGCTGATGATCAGGGACGAGAAATAACAATACAGCTCGAAGGTATCATAAGTTGACGCTTTTAACAGCAGGTCCGAGATCCAGAACACCAGGCCGCTGCCCTGCATAATCCCCATGATACCCGCGTAGAAGGGGTACTGGAGGATGATTCCTGCTGCGGTGGTTGCCCCTTTGGACATGGCTTTGGTGTAGTTGATCAGGGTGCCATGGGCCAAGATCCCCAGAACCACAAAGATAAAGATCAGGATATTCAGGTTCAGAGAGCCGCCCTGAGCGAAGAAATAGACGACATAAGCAACTCCCATCAGTCCCAACGAGTAGTTCAGCAGCAGGCTGGAGTCGAGGTAGTCGGCAATCTGCTTCTTCGCCGGTGCGGCGACTACTGCTACCTCCTCATCTTCAAACAGGCTGGGGTCGGCGTACACGGTATCTTCCTTCTTCGGGATCATCAACAGTAAAACCAGCGGAATAACGATAGCCAGGGTTATGGTAATGAAAAGTGCTTGGGGATGAAAAATCGTCTGGGACAGGGGGATAAGCCCGATCTCCTTCTCCAGGAAGTGCCCCTTGGTGTTAATGAGCAGCGGCACCGAAGCCGACATGCCGCCATGGGTGATGATAATCCCGGAAAAAGCGGCCGTAACCAGCAGGCGGAAATCCACGTCGGGATGCAGTTTTGCCGCCTCACGGGCCAACAGTCCGCCGGCGATCAAACCCAGGCCCCAGTTAAGATAATACAGCACCATTGAAACAAAGCCGATGAATATAACTGTTTGCGCCGGGGTACGTGGTATTCCGGCGATAGTGCGGAGAAATCTGCGGACAATCGGAGCCGCCGCCAGGGCGTAGCCGGTAACAATGACCATGGTCATTTGCATGGCAAAGGCCAGGATGCCGAAGAAACCGTTGCCCCAGTCGTTGATTATTTTCATGATCGGCGTATGGGTAATGCCCATGGCCATGGCGACTACAACCAGCGAAATAATCCAGGCGATCGTAAACGGGTCAGGCAAATACTTTTGCATCAGATTAACAAAAAACATGAGTATCCTGTTTATCATCTTTACACACCCATCCCCTTTTTAATTTGCATTCGGCATCCTTCATGCCGGATTGGTCTCCTGGCATCAGACGTAGTATTCTGAAGCCTTCAGCTGATGAATCAGTTTTTTCATGAACTTTTTTTTGATGGCCGGGATCTCGTCAGCCGGATACTTATAGAAGCCTTCTCCTGTCTTTATTCCCAGTTTTCCCTCCTTCACTTTTGCCTGCAGTAAGGGATTGGCCCCGCGGGAATTGTCCATCTCTTTGAGCAAATTGTCGCCTACGATGCACCAAATATCCAGCCCGCCGAAATCGGCGACTTCCAGCTGTCCAGTGGTAGCGTAGCGGAAAGCCGGCCCGAATTTCAGGGCCTTGTCGACATCCTCGGGAGCGGCGATACCTTGTTCGATAATCGAAAACGCCTCTCTGGCGACTCCCTGCTGAATCCTATTGGCCACAAGACCGGGAACATCCTTCAGCACTTTCACGGTCTGCTTTTTGATCGCAACGAACATCTCGACAATTTCGGCAAAAATCGCCTCCGGCATGTTGCCGAAACAGGATACTTCGACAATAGGCATCAGATGGGCCGGATTGTACCAGTGATTTATCATCATCCGCTGTTTCCGTTTTTCCGGAACCAGGGCCATCATGTCGTTCAGCTTCAGGCTGGACGTATTGCTGGCCAGTATGGTGTGTTCCGGACAATATTCGTCCAGTTGCCTGAATAGTTTTTGCTTCAGGTCAAGAATCTCCGGAACCGCCTCAATAACATAGTCCCGGTCAGCCACCGTTGCCTTCAGGTCGGTGCATAGCCTGATCCGGTCAAGGGTTGGTACTACCACCTCTTTGCCGATGAAATCCTCTTCCGCCATCATTTCCAGTTCTTGTTTGATTTCCTGCTTGGCGCTGGTTAACCTCTTCTCATCGGTGTCATATAGGTTGACCTCATAACCGTACATGGCAAAAGCCTCCGCAATGCCATGACCCATGGTTCCTGAACCCAAAACGGCGATTTTACGAATCATTCCCATTCTCCTTCCGCTGTTGATTTATTTCTTGAGGCCCAGAATCAGCCTGGCTTCATCCACAGTAGCCACTTCTTGGTTCGCCTCATTAATCAGCCTGGACGCCCGCTCAACGAACTCGGCATTCGATTTGGCCAACCTTCCCTTGGCATAAAGAACATTATCCTCCATGCCTACCCGGACATGTCCCCCCAGAGCCAGGGTCGCGAAAACAATCGGCAGGTGCCCGGCTCCGATGCCGAAGGCGGACCATGTTGAGTCTTGGGGAATCAGACTTTTCAGATACACTAGGTTCTCCACCGTTGCCGCTGTGCCGCCGGCAGCGCCCAGCACGAACTGGAAATGCAGCGGTGCCTTGAGAACATTTTTCTTCAGATAGTACAGGGAATTGTAGACCATGCCGGCATCAAAAATCTCGATCTCGGGTTTGACATTGATTTCCTGCATCACCGCCCCCAGCTTCTCCAAAAACTGCGGTGTGTTCAGGAAGACACCGCTGTGCGCCCAATTCATCGTACCGGCGTCATAGGAAGCCATTTCCGGTTTCAGCTCGATAAGATGGGCCATACGGGTTTCATCGGTGGCTTTCAGGTCTCCCGACGTTGTAAGGTTCAGAATAATATCACACTTGCCGCGGATCAGCTCTACCGTTTCCTTAAACTTATCCTTACTCATCGTGCCCAGGCCGTTGTCATCGCGCATATGCAGATGGGCCACCGCCGCCCCCGCCTTCCAGCAAGCAAAGACGTCATCGGCTATCTCCTTGGGGGTCAGGGGCACACTGGGATTATTCTCCTTGGTCGGGAAGGCCCCGGTCGGAGCAACGGTAATGATTACTTTTCCCATCAGGATCACCTCACATTTTTATTCTTATTATTTTATTGCAAATAGCATGCCAACTCTATCCAGGCCCCAAAGCCCGTATTGCCGCAAAAAAAGACAGTCTGCCGATGAAAAAAATCATCACTTCTACTGAAAATATGAAATATTCTGAATAACTATGTGCTTCTTCGCCCGATGAAAAAAGGCATCACTAGTGATGCCTTTTTTCATCACTTTATTGTTATACCGAGCCTTTTCGCCTTTTTGACAACAGTTGATTGATCAATTTTTAAAATTTTGGCGGCCTTCCTGGTGCTGCCGCACAGGGCCAGCACTTTTTCGAGCGTCTTTTTCTCAACATTCTCCACGATTTCTTTAAGACCGAGTTCTTGGTTCAACAACTCAGTATAGTAAGGATCGATGTCGAGCAGCTTGCCGATCTGCTCGGCGCTGATCATGGTGCTCTGGTCGGAAACAATAACCAGTCTCTCGATAATATTCTGCAGTTCCCTTATATTTCCGGGCCACAAGTAGCGTTTGAGTATTTCGATGCCTGGAGATTCTATGCTGGTTTGTTTGCCATACTTGGAGTTATAAACACCAAGAAAATGGTTGGTCAGCAATTCGATGTCGGCAACCCGCAGCCGCAGTGGCGGAATATGAATAGGAAAAACGTTGAGCCGGTAAAAAAGATCTTCCCTGAACCGCCCCTGCCTGACCAATTCCCGCAAATCACCGTTGGTTGCCGATAAAATCCGCACATCAAGCTTGATGGGTTTTCGGCCGCCCACACGAATGATTTCTTTATGCTGAATTACCCTGAGCAGCTTCGACTGCAGCTCCAGCGGCATCTCGCCGATTTCATCCAAAAGAATGGTTCCCTTATCAGCCAGTTCAAACATACCCAGTTTCCCTGCGGCGGCGGCTCCGGTATAAGCCCCTTTGTCATAGCCGAAAAGCTCAGCTTCCAAGAGGTTTGTGGGAATGGCCGCACAGTTGACTTTGATGAACGGCCCGCTTTTCCGGGGGCTGTTCATGCAGATTTCGTTAGCCACAACCTCTTTGCCTGAACCGGTCTCTCCGGTGATCAGAACAGTGATGTCAAGATCGGTCACCTGGTGGATCATTTTGGTGATTTGTTGAATTTCCGGACTTCGTCCGATGAGATTCTTGTTCAGGTGCAGGCTTCTCAGATGCTCGATCTCCAGCTTATTTTTGTTTTTGTCCTGTTCAACTGCCTGCATTTTTTGCTGGGAGGCTTCAAGTTCGGCTTGCATCGCCAACAAGTCGGTAATCTCCCGGTCGATGACAACAACCTTCTTCACATTACCGGCTTCGTCAAAAATCGGGTTTCCGGTAATCAGCATCTTGATGCCGTTTCGCGAGCTTTCACCCATGGCGTTGACTTGTTTTTTATCTTTAATGACTGTGGGGGTTACGGCGTTTTTGTATAAGCCGTCTTTTTCGCACTCCTCCACATACCTGTTGACAACTTCTTCCGGTCTTATGCCGGTTATGCGGGTATAGGCTTTATTGACATAGAGCGTTTTCCCGTCACCGTCGGCGATATAGATTCCGTCATAAAGATGATCCCCGATCTCGCGAAAGTCGAAATCCTTGGCTTGCTTGAGTTCCTGCAGCAGTTGTCTGAGACCTGCGGCAAGCTGCTTGCGTTCTAATGGTTTCCCCTGAGGATCATCCAGCCTGGCGATCAATTCCTCAAGGAAAGGCAATGAATATGTTGCTTGTTTACCAGCCAAGTGTTGCCACCTCCTACCAAAGAAAACGGAAAAGATTTCCCTCTTTGAATCATATCCCATGTACCGGTGCTCAGGCAATAGGCTCGGACATTTTCCGGCGCACTGGGCACACTATTATCAGGAGGTGATTCCGGTATGAACGAGTCTGGCAATCAATCAACTCCCCGCCCTTTACCGGACGATGAATCGATCACTCTACAACAGGACGTTTACGCCAAACAAGAGGACCTATTCAGCGTAAGGATCCCGGAAGAAGCCGGGTAACGCCGCGATGACGCCCGCCTAAGCCTGGATGAATTTGGCTGCGGCCATGGTTGATTAAGATTGGACAAACGGCGCAAAATAGTTCCGAGGGGTTGAATGGGGACGAGAGTATGCGCGCCTTTCCTCCTACAGCCTGGGATCGCTCGTTTAGACACGGCGTTTCTGGACCATCAACCCCCACGTTTTTAAAAACCGGGCCGCAGGCGGATACAGCGGACGGTTTAGGAGGTGACTGGTTTGGATACCGTTTATCACGAAATGAATACTGATTACTCTGATACGAATCTTCATGAAGATGTCGAAAGGCAGGAAAAAATCCGCCGAATCGAGCAGCTCTCCATCAGGCCGGCTATAACTGTCTATCAGGAGCCCGACTAACCCTCGTCGGCACCGGAAGCATTCCTATCCGTTCCGGATTAAACTATCATGCTTCATCGGCATTGCCCATGCTTCATGGGCAATTTTCTTTGCTGTGATCTTGGCGGTAATTGCACTAGCAACTATTGACAGTTATCTCTTGGTATTATACAATTCATGTAAGCCATATCAATTTTCTTTTCCCATTATTGTCTGTGTGTAAACACAGACGCTTTCTTTTTGTCCCGGCTTTCAATTATTGCCAGAGCAATATCCCTGGCCGGCAAGAGGAAGATACAGCCCTGCTGTGTAAGTATTACATATAAGGGATTTGTATTTTGGGAGGCAAAGCGATTGGCGAAGCATTATAAAATTCTATTGGCAGCTGGGCTGCTTGTCCTGCTCGCAGGCGGCCTTTTGTGGAATTCGATTGTTTCCAAAGCCGTCAGCGTAGCTCAGACAGAAGTAGTAGCAAAAGCAAATGAAAATATCAACGGTAAAATCGTGATCGGCGGCTTCGATTTTTCTTTTTCCGGCAGCATGACCGCTCGTCAGATCACCGTCTATGACCCCTCCAACACCGTCATCGGCACCTGCGATCAGATGTTGATCCGCTTCGGGATCCGGGATCTGCTGTCAGGAAATATTGATCTCCAGACTATACAGAGCATCGCCCTAGATAATCCGGTGATCATGGTCGATAATAAAGATGGGCACTGGAACTGGGAAGACTTGTTCAAAACAGATTCCGGCCAGCCCCTCAAGTTCCGCGGCCAGGTGGAAATAAACCAAGGGGTGATCGCGGTCAGTTCCATGGATAATCGCAAACTGGAAGCAGTCAGCGGAACCATCGACTTCGCCCAGTATCCCTCGCTGGCCCTCGACCTGACCGGAAAACGCGGCACCACACCGCTGGTGGCTAAAGGCTCCTGGTCTTTCAACGGTGACGGCAAGCTTCAGGTCAAAGCCGCCCAGCTTTTGTTCAGTGATCTTCCCCTGGATGAGTTTCCTCAGACTGATTTCACTTTAAGCGGCGGTCTGGCAAGAAACCTTGAAATAACAATCATCCAGCAGGACGGCAAGCTCACTTACTCCGGCAGTGGAACTGTCGAGAAACTGGCCGCCAACATCACCGGCTTTGCCCTGAGTGAAGGAAACGGCAAATTTGACCTGACTGACGCCCAAGTCAATTTACATGAAATGACTGTTTTGGTGAATGGTCAAAGTGTGGCTATAGACGGCACCATCAGCATGGCTAAACCCGGCTTCAACATTGTCCTTAACGCCTCTTCAGCCCATTTTGATCTAGCGACGCTCGCCGGAGGCTCCTTCCAGGGCCCCATAGCCTTCAACGCGATAATCGAAGGACCGGCAACAACGCCGCTGGCCAAAGGCCAGTTCTCCGTCCCCCAAGGATCGTTCGGCGACATTTCCTTTACCAACGTCACCGGCAACTTTTCCTACAACACCGGAGTGCTGACCCTCAGCAATACCCGCGGCAACGCCTGGGACGGAACGCTGCTGGTGGGTGGCGATATTGTTCCAGAGACGCGACGATATAAGTTGGTTATAGACGGCAGCGGCGTGGATAGCGCCTTGCTGACTGAAAAGGATATCAAAGGACGGGTGAATTTTGAGGCTTACATATCTGGACAGGGAACCACGGGTGGAAATGCCGAAGGCAGTTTCAACATGGGTGAAGGCAGTTTTTCCGGTGTCCCATTTAATTCGTTGACCGGAAATTTCGCCAAACAGGGTGACAAGATGAGTTTCAGCAACATTACTGTTCACACACTGGCCGGAAATTTCCATGCTGAAGGCTATTCGGATGGCAACATTGTGCGTTTGAAACAAATCGATACCCCCGTGAAGCCCCGCGAGATCCTGGAAAATGCCGTGACCAACCAACTGAAGAGGCTTATCCACTAAGCAATCAAAAGCAATATCCGCTTAACAGCGGCAGGAGGGATAAACATGCATGAATATACCAATGTAACTGTCGTCAAACCGGCGAACATTTATTTCGACGGCCGGGTAACCAGCCGAACGGTGAAGTTCCCTGACGGCAGCAAAAAGACGCTTGGTATTATGTTGCCGGGAGACTACGAATTCGGTACCGACGAGGCCGAAATTATGGAGATTATGGCAGGAGAACTAACAGTTCTGCTGCCAGGGCAGGATAACTGGCAAACCTTTGCCTCCGGCCAGAATTTCGCTGTCCCGGCTAACTCGCGCTTCAAACTCAAGGTCGTCAGTGTTGTCGACTATTGCTGTTCTTATCACCCATAAATCACGTCAAGGGTGAACCCTCAGTATTTACCCCCAAGTTCTTACAAGGAGCTGCTTTCTCTTGGAAATCTCCGTTTTGGAAGGCCTCTACCAATGGTTTACCGACTATGTGAAATCTTATTACACCGCCGATCAGCAACTCCAGGCCATGATCATCACTAAAGAGCAGCATACTCATCTTGTAGCCAGGCACTGCAAAGATCTGGCCCTATCGCTGGGTCTGCCGGCCGGAGATGTACTGCTGGCGGAAGCGGTCGGCTTATGTCACGATGTCGGCCGATTCAAACAAGCCACTTTGTATCGCACCTTCAAAGACCCGATATCTGTGAATCACGGGCTTTTGGGCGTGGAAGAGCTGAAGGCCGAGGGCATTGACCGCAGACTGGCGCCAGATGAATGGGAAATACTCGCGTTTGCCGTCTCCTGTCACAACGCGGCAGCCATTCCCGGTCACCCGGCGATGAGGCCGCTCGCCTTTGCCAAAATTGTGCGGGATGCGGATATTTTCTTAACTTAATATATATTATTGAATAAATGAGTGCAAAGTCTGCTGGAATAGGCTCTGCCACTCATTTTTTATATAGTGTTTTCACTTATTGGAAAGATACACGATATTCATCTACCTCTGGGCTTCGGTTGGTATGTCGGCAATATGTTCGCCGGGGCATGGCAGAGTGCTGCATCTGATTTATAGACCACCTACCAACATAACCGAACCATCTTCGGCCGTTTGAATACGGTTCAGCCGCGCAGTGCATGCCTATGATGACAATTCGCCAGGAGGCAGAGATTTATGGAAGACAAGTTTACACGAGGATTCGTTGCCGGAATTATTGGCGCGGTTTTCGCAGGCGTATTCAGCTTTACTTCCTGCATGATGGGATTTACAACCCTCCGAACAGCTGACTGGATTGCAATCTTTATCTACGCTCATACTCCGCCTTTTGCTACTGCGGTAATTATCTATTCAACCTTAGGTCAATTGGCTCTTGGGGGCGTTAAGGAGGCTAGTCGTGGAAGATAGAATGACAAGAGGTTTCGTCTCGGGCATCGCAGGGGATGTCATCACTAACGCATTCAGTTTTCTGGCCGGGGCGTTAGGCTGGACTACGATTAGGTCAGCTGACCTAATCGGCATCATCGTTTACGCCCATAAGCCCCCACGCGCTATGGACAAAATTGTAATTGCGACTTTCGGCCATCTAATGGTTTCCGGAGTTTTGGGGATAGGGTTCGCTTATCTATTGACCCACATCGAGAGTACCCACCTTTGGGTGAAAGGAGTGGTGTTTTCGCTGGCGACTTGGTACGCCGTTTATTCCGTTACTACGCTTTTCGAAGTACCGGGAACGGTTCCAACCCCATTCAATACGACTGTAACTGATGGTGTCGCCTCCGTCATCTTCGGACTGAGTCTGGCAATCGCACTTAAGATGTTAACGCCGAGGGAAACTACTCGGGGTATTTTGATGGCTCCTGCAATGAAGCCCCTTGGCTATGACGACAGTGAAAATGGGATTTAGTGTCCAATCGGTCGGGAACGGGCGCCGGCGCTGAGTGGCAAAACAAGGTAAAGGAGGGGACTTAGTTCCCTCTTCTGGTTTAAAAAAGGCTGCCAAATAGGCAGCCTTTTTTAACTTTCAACTCTTCAAGTGAATCCCCTGCAGGCTAGCTAAGGGGTTTTTTATGCGGTTCTGAATTCCTTACTTCACGAAAACTTTCTTCAACAAATCGCCCAAATGTATCTTTGACTTCTGCAAATTTACCACCACTCGGAATTGAGGCTAACAAGGACTCAGCGTATCCTTCCTGAAGGAGTTTTGAGAGTGTCCAGTGATAGTTAATATCGTAAAACCAACCAAGCCTTATTAAACTCCAATCTCCACAGGTCTTTACCTTTTCATAAGGAGCAACTTCCCCTTTTATGAGGTACTTAACCAAATCAGGCGAGTAACTATTGTCAGATTGGGGGACTTTCACATACTTGAATATGTCTACTTTATCCGAATCTCTCAATATATTAGCAAATAGCTTCTCTTTAGGAGAAGAAGGAGGAACGACTCGTTTATTGTGATATTTTACAGAGAAGATAACGGCGGCTTTTTCTTCGCTACCCAAAGAATCTAGGATGTCTGCTTCTTGGAGCCGGATAGCACCAATGTCTCCGTGGTCAAAAGACGGTGTGTCTCTAAAAGTCTTATAATGTGCTTGTTCGCAACGTGCAATGTCATGTAATAAACCCACCAGTTCGGCGAAATCAAGTTCATAATCTTCTAACTTTAAATTCACCGCTAACTCTCGCGAAATCTTGGCAACTCTTAAACTATGATTTTCTTTAAGATTAACCATGTCCATAATTATCTGGTCTTGCGAATAATAATTTTTGTAATAGTCGTGGAACCATTTGTAAAATTTATTTAAGTTCATATGTTCACTCCCACTTAATGTCATTGTTATGCTTCGATATTAATTCCCCGTATCCGAGCGGTTTGAATCAAGACATGCAATTGACCACGTAGTTTTTTATTTATTTCTTTCACCTCCGTTAGCTCGACCTTTGACTTGTTTTCTTTGTTTATCAAGTCGGTTCGTTCTTTCTCCAATTGGGCTACCTTTTTCCTTAAAGATAGGTTTTCATCCTCTAATTGTTTAATTGTTTCTTTCTCGGTCAACACTCGTGAAATGGATTTAGTAACCGCGTACTTACATACATTGTTATTCTTTAATACTTCTCTAATGTGATGTTTGCTAAAAGTGGACCGTGCAAACCCTGTTCGGTCCATTAGTAATTTGGTCGTAACTATGAATCCTTCAGCTTTCAGTTCATCAATTTTTTCTTGAACCTTTTCCATTGATTCAAGCCGGATTCTTCCTTGTTTTTCTGTTAATTCTATAGGTATCCGCCGTACCATTAAGTAATGCCTCCTTCCAGGATTCGTTTAATTCGTTCAACTATTCTTTTATGTAGTTCAAGATTATATGCGGTGTTCTCTCTTAAATAGGGATGGTCTTTAAACTTTACTAATTTTTCTTCAAAATTTCTGACCTGCTCTTCAAAGTACGGCAAGTCATTTGCATCAGGAACTAAGAAATCACAGTCAAGGCACTCAAATAAATTACTTTCACATCCAGTGATGTCACTACATATTCCTAAGTTCTTAATTCGATGCGCCCGAATATTTGACAGCAATCTTTTTTCTAAATTCTCGTCCATATTTAATATTCGGCCATTGAAATAGATAGGTTTTTTTACTTGTTCGTTATGAACTATTCTCTGTTTTTCCAGCAGTTTTTCTGTTTGTTTATGATTGTAAGACGTAATAATCATTTCGTGGGATTGGTGGTCTGTCGTTAAAGCAATTTGAATGGGGGTAAAACCTGCATACAAACGGTCTGTAATACCGTTATGCCGCAATTGATGCGTATTAAACTCGTAAATCGCACCGTCTTCGGTGGTTATGTTGTCCCGAATGCATATCTTATCAAGTACGACAGAAAGGGCGGATAACTTAGTGAGAAGAGGTTTCGTAGTTGACCGTAAGTATTTCCCGTTCTTAAAAGTGTACTGAGCGCGTGTAAATAGCATCCCTTTATCTTCTTCGTTCATTTTTCCTTGGAATTCTTCAGCTTCTTTTTGTAGTTCACGAATTAAATCAATTAAAAATTTTCCGTGACCTTCATATCTTAAATATATCCTACGAATTTGTGCTATTACATAACCGCCATTTTGCTTCCATGTCGGCATAAATATTACCCAATCTTCGCCGTGTGGTTTTAAACAATTCCATTTCATTCCTAATACTTCGTTCGCTCTTGAGGGAATACTCCTAGCAATCCAATAAAAAACACGTAAATATAAAGGAATAACTTTGTTTCTAAATACTTTATCTAACTGACTTATTACATAATTAGGAATATATTTGTAATCATTATTGATATTTTTGGGAAAAGGGTTAGCTCCTTTAAAATAGTCTATGTTTGGAGTCCCATACCATGTTATTGTGGTCTTAAAAATAACATTTAAATGACTCCATATTTCGTGTTTATAGGTATCGGAACAGCGTAAATTTATAAGATATTGTTTGAAAACCAAGACACTCTCGTTATTTACATCTTTTAATTCGACTTTGTTTTTTTCAATAAAGGTACAAAAATGGACAAAACCTTTTATATAATTTTTTACCGTCCCCACACTTCTGCCGTCATTTAATGTTTTTAAAACAAAGTGTTTTATTAGCGTCTTGTATTTATCTGGTACAGAAGTGAAATATATTGTATATTTATGGTCTTCAATCGCTGCACTTTGTTTTTTCTTATCACAAAACCATGTGTTTCTTGAAAAAACAGCATCTGAAGAAAAAAGCCTAATAGAGTTTTCTATTTGTTTAAAATCAATTGGACCAGTTACATACTTAATATTTAAATTAGGCGTTTCCATGAATTTCTCCTATCCTTCCAAGATGTTATTTATTGCATCTTGATATGAGTTTAGAAGGTAAACTTCCCGCTTGTACTCTACGAAACTACAGTAAACAGTCCGTTCTATACCTTGTTTGGCATATGTTTGCTCAAATTCTTTTATAATAGCTTGCTGTGATTGAAGTAGGCTTGTCCATTTGGGTAAATATTTTTTTCCTGTACATATTTTAGTACAGGTAGCACAGTTTATTTTGCCTGACCGCTTATTGCAGACGCCTTCCCCAATACGTTTGGTACAGTGACCAAATTCCACTTCTCGATAGTTTAGTCTAAAATCAACATAGAGAGCTTTTCTTTCTTCCTCAGAAAATACTTCTAACCGTTCCTTTCCAATTTTTATTTCAAATTGTTGTTTGTAGAATTCGGAGGTTAGGTCAGCTAATTTCTTTTTCTCTACATCTTCATAATGTTTACGAGCGGTTCTAGAAGAAAAATGTCCAAGTTGGTATATTACCTCGTTTTCATTCGCGCCATTCATAATCATGGTTGATACTAATGTTTTTCGCATCTGCCTAGAGGTAAAATGCCAAAGTTCCCCTTGTAAATCTCTAATGTCATACTTTTGTATTAACTTGTTGATAGCTTGGTTGAAACCACCACGGGATAAACCAATAACGCTTGCTGATTTATAAAGAAATATATAAGGAAGACCGCTTAAATCCCTAAGTTCTTTACTATCTTTGATTTGTTCAAAAATACAATTCTTTACTTTGTCACTAATAATAATCATTCTTTTATCCGATAAGGAAAGTTTCCGACGCGCATGAATAGTCTTATAAGAAGAGAACCACAATTCGTCTGATGTTTCTGAAACGCAATTTTGTTCTAAATAAACTACTTCTTTTAGACGGCAGCCGGTACAATCAAATATTTTAAACATGCGCTGAAACATTGGGTTTAATTCGTCTATATGCAAGCTAATTTGTTCCATTATTTCATCAGGTATAATATCAGTTGTTTTTACCATATCAGCTAAATTATAGAAGGTTATATCCCTAAAATAGTTATGTTTAGGTTTCGGATATTTCATTGTTATTTTATCTTCCATAAGAAACTTCGTAATTTCGGATAATAAATCAAGAATTTGTCTCACGGTAATAGGGGAAAGATTTGAATCGTACTGAGAAATAATATTTAACTGCAAAAAGTTTGATAAAGAATTAACATCAAAATTATCTATTTCGGCAAAATGACGAATATCATTACTATCAGTCAGAAAATTAACAGCTATTGTTAACATGTTAATTTGGGAATTATGAGAAGTTAAATCTTTTTTAGAGGACAAGTTATGCTTGAAGTATGCTTTTATTTCCTGCCTCATAGGATAGCTTTTGATTCCGGCAAAATCAAAATTGACTTGATTTAAAGCTCCTCCTCTCATATAACATAAAGACCAATAATCACTTGACATCTGCATCGTTTCTTTATTAGTTGCAACAAAATAACCACACTGATGTCTGTATTCTTTATCCACCACATTCTTAATCAAATTTAACGCTAGCATATAGTCGTTCTTATTAGAGCTATGAAAAGTACCAAACAATTTTACAAACAGGTTGTTAAAATATAAAACTTTGCGATTTATGGTATATTCCTTCGCTTGGCGTCCAATGTAATCTTCAAATTCACTTTGATAATATCGAAAGATGTATCGCACAAGAGCGCTAATTCCGACTGACGCGGAAAGGTCATGAAGAAAATGGTTGCTTTTGAGTCTTATATTTAAATTCATAGTTGTATCGTTTCCGTCTAAGACTATTTGATACATTTTATCACTCAAAGAGGTATAACGCGGATAAGAGAATATATGAAGATATTCTGTTCCGAGGATTGCTTTTAGATAAGCATTAAGATAAAAAGTACCACTCTGTGCAATTGATAATGTTTTTGCGTTTTCAATTGATTTAAGAAACATTTCGGGAAATACTTCTGCTATAATTCTTACTACATTGCAAAGACCTAATGAACCTGATAAATGCGGAAAAGGAGCATTTACTTGAAGACTTTTTTCAATAAGTGTAACTGCGTCTTCTAATTCATTCATCCTAGATTTTATAATTTTCATATCAACAAGAATGCCGTCAATCCTCACATTGAGATAATTTTCGTATACAACTCTCACGATGGTTTTCCCCTCCGGTTGGTCTTTTCAAAAGCGGCTTTTGCTATTGTTTTGTTATCGTGCTTTTTATAATGGTCTAGTGTCTCGAAACGTTTAATTCCTAAAATTTCCATTATTTCAAAATCGGTAAGATTGCCTTTGGTAGCCTGTATTTCCAATAACTCGTTTGCTTTTGTGCTTCTCCCGCTATGAGTTCTTATCTTTTTAGGGTCTAACCCTGCGGATTTAGCTGCTCGCTTTAATATCTTTAAGTAATTATGGTAACCGACAGGTTCTCCTTGGTTTTCATCTTTGCGGAGATTAATAAATATATAGTCGTTAAATTTAGAACTTTCATTCTCAGCACTGGTTCTTTCGGTAATTATATAATCACTCAATATTTTTGCCG
>Ga0316228_1002807_pt1 | contig 14833 bp, 19 predicted proteins | sample TBH18021metaG_FD_206005 | JGI IMG/M metagenome (GOLD analysis project Ga0316228, IMG submission 206005) | Freshwater microbial communities from Trout Bog Lake, Wisconsin, USA - TBH18021 | ecosystem: Environmental > Aquatic > Freshwater > Lake > Hypolimnion/Profundal zone | place: USA: Wisconsin... | reverse complement strand
TCATCCTGTTCGCCGGCGGCTCGTTCTACCAGTGGTTCCCGCTGCGCGGCCTGACCAGCGAAGGGTGGGAGAGCTTCTCGCCCTGGCACAAGGTGACCGACTACGCGTGGCACATGGTGCTGCCCCTCACGGCCCTGGTGATCGGCGCCTTCGCCACCTCGACCCTGCTGACGAAGAACTCGTTCCTCGACGAGATCCGCAAGCAGTACGTGCTGACTGCGCGGATGAAGGGACTCTCCGAGCGAAGCGTGCTCTACGGACACGTTTTCCGCAACGCCATGCTGATCGTGATCGCGGGCTTCCCCGGAGCCTTCATCTCGGCCTTCTTCACCGGCTCGCTGCTGATCGAGACGATCTTCTCCCTCGACGGCCTGGGCGAGCTGTCGTTCCGGGCGATCGTCGGGCGCGACTACCCGGTGGTCTTCGCCACGCTCTACATCTTCTCCCTGCTCGGGCTCGCGGTGAACCTGCTGTCCGACCTGATCTACGTCTGGATCGACCCGCGGATCGATTTCTCCGCGCGGGCGACCTGAGGCGGCGGTGGGCCGGTCGTCAGCCGTCCGGGAGGGTCACCGCATCGGCCGGCGTCAGCGGCTCGCCGCGCCCGGGTCCGGCCAGGCCCAGCAGTGCCGCAATCGCATCCCCGTCCGGTGAGCCGAGGAGATCGGCGAGGGTGTAGCGGTCGAGCACGGCGAGAAACGCCGCCAAGGCCTCGCCCAGCACGCGCCGGAGCCGGCACGGGGCCGTGATGGCGCAGGTTCCGCCGCCGAAGCACTCGACCAGGGCCAGGTCGTCCTCGGTCTGACGCACCACCGCGCCAACGACGATCTCCCTCGCCGGCTTCGCCAGCCGAAGGCCGCCGCCCCGCCCGCGGATCGTTCGGATCAGGCCCAGCCGTCCCAGTTGATGAACCACCTTGTTCAAGTGGTTCTCCGAGATGCCATAGGCGCGGGCGATCCCGGCGATCGAACTCTGCTCGGGCTCGTGCAGGCCGACGTAGATCAGGGTGCGCAGAGCATAGTCCGTGTAGCGGGTCAGACGCATCTCAACTCCAGAAGGCCATCCGTACCGGCGGGCGATGCGAGGGGCGCCACCGGCCCGGTCCGTAAGCCCTGCGGAAGCCACGCACCACCATCAGAGCGCGGACAGCCGTATCGCTTATAAGATGTATTCAGCTTGCATCTTTTCGAGAGGCTATCTAAAAGGAACATGTCCGATACACCTTTAGAGCCGTGCCATGCCCGCTCCGCTGTCCCCTGCCACCATCGCCCTCATCAAGGCGACTGTGCCGGCCTTGGAGGCCCACGGTCTCACCATCACGAAGCGCATGTACGAGCGCCTCTTCGAAAATGCGGAGATGCGCGACCTCTTCAACCAGTCCCATCATGGTGAGACGGGCTCGCAGCCGAAAGCCCTGGCGCAGGCCGTGCTGGCCTATGCCCGCAACATCGACAATCTCGGTGTTTTGGCGGGAGCCGTGGAGCGCATCGCGCAGAAGCACGTCGCGCTGAACATCCTGCCGGAGCACTATCCCTACGTGGCCGATGCCCTGCTCGGCGCGATCGGGGACGTGCTCGGCGAGGCCGCCACGCCGGAGATCGCCACGGCCTGGGGGGAGGCCTACTGGTTCCTGGCGGAGCTGCTGATCGGCCGGGAGGCCGCGATCTATCGCGACCATGCCGGCAAGCCGGGCGGCTGGAACGGCTGGCGCGACTTCGTGGTCGAGGGCGTGTCCCAGGAGAGCGAGACGATCCGCTCCTTCGTGCTTGTCCCCGCCGATGGCGGTCCGGTGCTGCGGCATCAGCCGGGGCAGTATCTCGGCTTCCTGATGGACCTGCCCGGCCGCGGCGTGCTGAAGCGGAACTACTCGATTTCCTGCGCACCGAATGACCGGGCCTACCGCATCACCGTCAAGCGCGAGGCGGCGCCGGGCCGGCCGGCCGGGCTCGCCTCCAACTGGCTGCACGATCACGTCCGACCCGGCACGGTGCTGAAGGTCGCCGCGCCCGCAGGTGACTTCGCCCTCGACGCCCAGAGCGACGAGCCGGTGGTTCTGGTCAGCGGCGGCGTCGGGCTGACCCCGATGATCAGCATGCTGGAGACTATCGCGGCGGGCAGCCCGGATCGGCCGACCTGGTACGTTCACGGCGCCCTGTTCGGCCGTGTACACGCCCTGCGCGACCAGGCCCGGTCGCTCGCGACGCAGGCCCGGCACACCAAGGTCGCGACCTTCTACGCGGAGCCCGAAGCCGCGGACCGGCAAGGCGAAGACTATGACGTTCAGGGCCTGATCACGGCGGATTGGCTCGTGCAGCACACCCCGCACGACCGGGCGACCTACTATCTCTGCGGTCCCAAGCCGTTCCTGCGGGATCTCGTCACCGGGCTCGTGCGCCACGGCGTCCCGATCGAGAGGGTGAAGTTCGAGTTCTTCGGGCCTGCCGACGAACTCTTCGAGGAACCCCGGCAGGCCGCCTAGGCGGCGGTCAGCCGGCCGCATCGCCCCAAGGCGGGCGCTCCGGACCGAGCACCCGCGCGACGGTCGTTCGCAGGGCCTGGGCGCTGCGATAACCCACCGCCGTCGCGACCACCCGCGGCGGCCGCCCCTCGGCCGTGAGGGCCAACGCGCGGATCACCCGGGCTCGGGCCCGCCAATCGCCGAAGCTCAGGCCCGTCTCCGCGCGAAACCCGCGGGTCAGCGTACGCCGGCTCGCCCCGGCGCGCTCGGCCCAGGCGTCGAGATCAGCCTTCGAGGCCGGATCCTCGATCAGCCCGAGGCAGACCCGGCGCAGGCGCGGGTCGCGCGGGAGCGGCAGCGCGAGGGGCGTCGCGGGGGCCCGGCCGATCTCGTCGAGCACTAGCGCGGCGAGATGGCCGCCGCGCCCATCGACAGCGTAGAGCACCGGCTCCTCCGCGAGCGCCGTGAGCGCGGAGGCGAGGAGCCGCGAAACCGCGATCACCCGGCAGCTCGCCGGGAAGGATCGGGCCGAGGCCGGATCGATATAGGCCGAGCACATCGAGACGGCGCCGTGGGTCGCGACGGCGTGCGGGAGGCGCGGCGGGATCCAGAGGGCGTGCCCCTCGGGAACGACCCAGGTGCCGTCCTCCGCGAACGCCATCATCAGGCCGGCTGTGGCGTAGAGAAGTTGCGCGCGCGGGTGGAAGTGCCGGGCGAGATGCATCCCGGCGGCATAGGTCTTGGGCATCACCGCGACCGGGCGGGGCACGTCCTGATAGTCGGCTGCATCGGTCGATCGCCCCACAACGACGCGCGCCTCTGTCGACAATGGCCCATTCGCATACATATCCGGCCCAACACCGCCGTCGGGTCAGGCTATCAGGGTGCCGTCCCGGAGGATACGCCGCGATGGATTCGGATACGCTGTCCCGCCGCACCCTGCGCTTCGTCAACGTCGCGCACGCCCTCGACCATTTCGTGCTGCTGATCTATCCGACGGCGGTCATCGCCATCGCGGCTCAGACCGGGCTCGGCTACGGCGAGCTGATCGGGCTCGCCACCGGCGCCTTCGTGGCCTTCGGGCTCTGCTCGCTGCCGATGGGCTCGCTCGCCGACCGGTTCGGGCGGCGCAACATGCTGGCGGTGTTCTTCTTCGGCTACGGTCTCTCCTGCCTCGGTGTTGCGAGCGCTTCGACGCCGCTCGGCTTCGCCCTCTGGCTCTGCGTGCTCGGGCTCGCCTCGGCGATTTATCACCCGGTCGGCTCGGCCATGCTGGTGACCCATGCCCGCCGGCTCGGGCGCGACCTCGGCATCAACGGCGTCTGGGGCAATTTCGGCGCGGCCGCAGCCTCCGGCCTCACGGCGCTGCTCGCCGCCACGATCAGCTGGCGGGCGGCCTTCGTGGTCCCGGGCCTCGTCTGCCTTGCCTGCGGAGCGGCCTTCGTGGCCCTGGTTCCGGGGGACGGCGACAGCGCGGGCAGGAAGGCCGGCGGCGCGGCGGTGATCCCGGTGACACGGCCCTGGGCGCTCATGGCGATGTTCGCCCTGTCGATCTTCGCGGGCGGCCTGACTTTCAACCTGACGACGATCAGCCTGCCCAAGGTCATCGACGAGGGTGTCGGACAGGCACTGCCGCTGGCGCTCACCGGCTCGCTCGCCACGGGCGTCTTCCTGTTCGGCGCGCTGATGCAGCTCGCCATGGGCCGCCTGATCGACCGCTACAGCCTGCCGTCCCTGTTCGTGGCGCTCTCGGTGCTGCAGCCGCTGGGGCTTGGGATCGCGGCGGTTTCGACCGGACTGCCGCTGCTGGCCGGGCTCGTCCTCGCCATGACGGCGATCTACGGGCAGGTGGTGATCAACGATGCGATGATCGCCCGCTACGTTCCGCCCGCCTATCGGGCTCGGGCCTACAGCGTGCGCTACTTCGTGGGCTTTACGGCGAGCGGCTTCGTGGTGCCGGCGATCGCCCTCCTGCACGATCGCGGCGGCTTCGCGCTGGTCCTCGGCGTCGCCTCCGCCTGCGGTGCGGTGATCTGGCTCTCGGCCCTCGGCTTCCTGAGGCTGACGCAGGGCGGTGAGCGGCCCGCGCTGGCGGCCGCCGAGTAGCGCGGCGGTTTGCGGGTCCGGCCCGACGCTGCTACGCGGCGGCCATCCGACCCGCGAGTATCCCGTGACCGACTTGTCCCTCGTCATCCGGCCCGAGCGGACGGAGGATGCCTCCGCCATCGAGCGGCTCCATGCCCGGGCCTTCGGACCCGGCCGCTTCGCCCGAACCGCCTACCGCCTCCGCGAGGGTGCGGCTGAGCGGATGGATCTCGGCATCACCGCTTCGGTCGGCAGCTTCCTGGTCGGGTCCGTTCGGATGGGTCCGGTACGGGCCGGAGCGACCCCCTTCGTGATGCTCGGCCCACTGGCAGTGGACCCGAGCTTCGAGGGAAGGGGCATCGGCGGCACCCTGACACGCGCGGCGATCGAGGGCGCGCGGAAGGCGGGGGAAGGTCTGGTGATCCTGGTGGGCGATGCGCCCTATTACGGCCGGCTCGGATTCGCGCCGGTGCCGCCCGGGCGCTTGGTCCTGCCGGGACCCGTGGATCCGGCGCGCCTGTTGTGGCTGGAACTGGTCGACGGATTTCGCGACCGGGCCGTGGGCCTTGTGGAAGCGGTACGTGCGTAGCGACCGGGCATCCGGCCCCTGGGGACCGGATGCCCGTCACTCCGCCTCACCCGACCGGAAGGCCGGGGTCGAGGCGTTCGCTCACGATGTCAGCGGCGGGTGCCGGAACCGCCGGTTCCCGAGGTGCCGGTGGTGCCGGTTCCCGAACCGCCCGTGCGGGAGGTCGAACCGGTCGTGTCCGATGTGCCGGACTTCATTTCGTGACCGGGCGCGTAGCCGGAGGCGCCTGGGCTACCGGCCCGGCTTCCGTGGTCCTGCATCTCGTGACCGGGCGTCCGCGAGGCGGCTCCCTGCTCGGCCGCGAAGGCGGTGCCGCCGAGGGTGAGCGTGGCGAGAACGATGATGGGCAGGCGCGACATGTCGTTTCTCCTCCTGTTGGGCGCTCTCAATGCCGAACCTGCCCGGTTCGTTCCATGCTGAGCGGCTGGGCTCACGCCCGCCGCAGCGCCAGAGCTGCGATCAGCCCGGCAGCGAGCAGCGCCAGCGCCACCGGCATGGCCGAGGTCGCGGGCCACGCGGAGGCAGCGACCGTGAACAGGGCTCCGAAGGTCATCTGCGTGAAGCCGTAGAGACTGGAGGCCGATCCCGCCGCATGCGGATCGACGTTCATCAGCCCCGCCACCGCGTTCGGGCTGAGCAGACCGACCCCGACCGCGTAGGCGAAGAGCGGCACGATCAGGCTGACGACGCCGAGCATCCCGGTGCGATCCACGACCAGCAGCGTCAGGGCCGCGGCGATGCAGAGAAGGTTACCGCTGCGCGCCGCCTTGCGGATCGGCACCCGGGCGGCGAGCCGGCTCGCCAGGACGGCACCGCCGACCATGCCGAACACGACGATCAGGCAATCGAACCCCACCTCCTGCGAGGAGCGCCCGAGGCGATCCACGAGGAGGAACGGCGCCACGGCCAGGAAGGCGTAGAGGCTGGTGCCGCCGCAGGCCCCTGCCACCAGGTAGGCGCGGAAGACCGGGATCCGAACCAGCCGGAGGTAGCCGGACAGAACGGCGACGAAGCCCGGCAGCGCCACCTTGTGGCGGTTGGTCTCGGGCAGGATGAAGATCACGAGCGCGCCCAGCACGGCCACGAGGCCGGCCAGCACCAAGAACACCGCGCGCCAGCCGAAGGCCTCGTTCACCAAACCGCCGATCGCAGGCGCCAGGGCGGGTGTCAGCGTCATCGCGGTGGTGAGGATCGCGAGCTTGCGGGCCGCATCCTCGCGGGTCGAGACGTCGCGCACCATTGCCCGGCCGATCACCAGCGAGCCGCAGGCCCCGAGCGACTGCAGAACCCGGGCGACGAGCAGGACCCCGATATTCGGCGCAGGAATCGCGAGGAGCAGTCCGGCGAGGTAGAGGCCGAGCCCTGCGATCAGGATCGGCCGCCGCCCGTACCGATCCGACAGGGGGCCGTAGAGAAGCTGCCCCCCCGCGAGACCGATCAGGTACACGGTGATCGTCAGTTGCGCGCCGGCGGCATTGGTGCCGAGGTCGACCGCCGCCGCCGCCAGCGCCGGCACGAAGATGTGCAGAGCCACCGTTCCGGTCATGGTCACGGCGACGAGCAGCGGCAGGGGAGCGCGACGCTCCTCGACATCGGGACTTCGGTCAGCCAAGGGGGCCTACGCGGTTTTCAGCTCGGCAGGATGCCGAGGCACGGCCGCCTCACAGCAAGGGCCGGGCCTGGAGCCATGCCGGCGAAACGCGCCTGACACGCGAGGGGCAGGACTTTCCTGCCCGCACCCGGCCTCGTGCCTCTACTCCTTTGGAAGCGGCTGCGGGGTCGGCAGGGGCGCATTCAGGTCCTTGGTCGGGCCGCCGACCTCGAGATCCTTCGCCCGTTCGACCGCCTCCGGATTGGCCTGCGCCGGCGGTTCCTTGGCAGCCGGGGAAGAGGGCGCGGTCGGCTCCGGGGGAATGAGGCTCGACGGCGCACCCTGCTGGTCGCTGTCATGGGCATTGGCCGGCGGCGCCGGCGCGTTGCGGTCGCTCGATTCGCCGGTCACCCGCGGGCTGCCGGGCGACTTCGCCTCCACGGGCTTGGCGGTGCTGGGATCGGCCGGCTTGGCCGGGCTGTCCTTACCATCGGAGGCCTTGCTGGCGGCCGGCTTGTCGGCGGACTGCTTGTCGGCGGACGGCTTGTCGGCAGGCTTGTCCTCCGCCTTGGCTGGCGCGGCAGCCGGCACCGCGTCGCTCTTCTCGACGGCGGGCAGCGGCTTGGGCTGATCGGCAAGCGTGCGCAGGTAGCCGATGACGTTGGCCCGATCCTGGGGCGAGGCGATGCCGGCGAAGGCCATCTTGGTGCCCTTCACGTAGCCCTTCGGATTGGTCAGGAACTCGTCGAGATCGGCATAGGTCCAGGTCCCGCCCTTCTCCTTCAGGGCCGCAGAATAGTCGAAGCCCGGGCGCGAGCCCTTCGGCCGCTCCACCACGCCGTACAGGTCGGGGCCGACCTTGTTGGGGCCGCCCTTCTCGAAATTGTGGCAGGCGTGGCAAGCCTTGGTGCCGGCCTCGCCCTTCTCGACATTGGCACTGGCGAGGCGGACGGCGATCGGCTCGACCTTGGCCTCGGGCGCCGCGGCGGCAGCCTTGGTCTCCGGCTCGGGGAGATCGTAGCCGGCTTTGCCCGCGGGCTTCGGATGGTAGATCAACTCGGCGACGAAACCCGATCCGGCCGCGAACAGAAGGGCGCCGAGGACAGCACCCACAACCTTGTTCACCTCGAACGAGTTCATGCTCTTCTCGCAACTCGGCCGTGCCGAACGCGCGCCTGACACGGGCGAGCAGGCTCGGGCACCGGACATTGGAAGATTTCGAGGTTGCCTTAGCGGTTTCAGGCGGTTCCTGACAATGCCGCCAAGGCGCTCCGCGTCGCTCCAGCGCAGGATTGTTCCACCGAATTGCTCAGCTTGTCACCGCGTGGCACCTTTTCTCCACCGCGGTTCCGCCCGTCTCCCGGGGGACGACAACCGGGGGCGGGCCTGTTAAGCAGCCGGCCGCCTCCTGCCGCGGCCACCCGATCCGCGCATCCGGATCCGAATCTCGATGTCCGATCCCCTGGTCCTGATCCCGGCCCGCCTCGCCGCGACTCGCCTGCCGAACAAGCCGCTGGCCGACATCGCCGGCGAGGCCATGATCGTGCATGTCTGGCGCCGCGCCGTGGAGGCCGGCATCGGCCCCGTGGTGGTGGCGACCGACGCGGTGGAGATCGCTCGGACGGTCGAGGCCGCGGGCGGGCTCGCGGTAATGACCCGGACCGACCATCCGTCGGGCTCCGACCGGCTGGCCGAGGCGCTGGAGGTCGTTGATCCGGAAGGCCGCCACGACGTGGTGGTCAACGTTCAGGGCGACCTGCCGACCATCGATCCGGCGATCATCGGCGCCTCCATCGCGCCCCTCGCCGACCGCACCGTCGACATCGTGACACTCTGTGCGCCGATCACCGATCCGCACGAGGCCGACAACCCCAACGTGGTCAAGCTCGTCGGCCACACGATCGGCCCCGGTCGCCTGCGAGCGCTGTACTTCACCCGCGCCCGCGCCCCCTGGGGCGACGGGCCCCTCTGGCACCATATCGGCCTCTATGCCTACCGGCGCAGGGCGCTCAGCCGGTTCGTCGCCCTGCCGCCCGGCGAGCTGGAGGTGCGGGAGAAGCTGGAGCAGCTGCGCGCGCTCGAGGCCGGCATGCGCATCGATGCCGCCATCGTCGACGACCTGCCGCTCGGCGTCGACACCCCTGCCGACCTGGAACGGGCCCGCGCCCTGCTGCAGAGCCGGCGCCTGAACTGACCCGACGAACGAATCTGCGCCGCCATGACCAACCGCACCATCGCCTATCAGGGTGAGCCCGGGGCCAACTCGCACATCATCTGCGCGGAGGCGTATCCCGACTGGACGCCTCTCCCCTGCCCGACCTTCGAGGACGCCTTCGCGGCGGTGACCGAGGGGCGCGCCCAGCGGGCGATGATCCCGATCGAGAACTCGATCGCGGGCCGCGTCGCCGACATCCACCACCTGATCCCGATCTCGCCGCTGCACATCGTGGCCGAGCACTTCCTGCCGATCCACTTCCAGCTGATGGTGCTCCCGGGCACGCGGATCGAGTCGCTGCGGACCGTCCACAGCCACGTCCACGCGCTCGGCCAGTGCCGGCGGATCATTCGCCGGCTGGGCCTGAAGGCGGTGGTCGCCGGCGATACGGCCGGGGCGGCGCGCGAGATCGCCGAGATCGGCGATCCGACCCGGGCCGCGCTTGCGCCGGCGCTCGCCGCTGCGGTCTACGGCCTCGATATGCTGGAGCGCGACGTCGAGGACGAGGCGCACAACACCACCCGGTTCGTGGTGTTCTCCCCCGAGCCCGAGACCGTCGCCGCCGGGACCGGCCCGTGCGTGACGAGCTTCGTGTTCCGGGTCCGCAACATCCCGGCCGCTCTCTACAAGGCGTTGGGCGGCTTCGCGACCAACGGCGTCAACATGTCGAAGCTCGAGAGCTACATGGTCGACGGCGAATTCACCGCTACGCAGTTCTACGCCGAGGTCGACGGCCATCCCGAGGATCCGGGCCTCAGCCGCGCATTGGACGAACTCGGCTTCTTCTCGCGCGAATTGCGGGTGATCGGCACCTACCCGGCCCACCCGTTCCGCGAAGCGGCGCGGCCGGCAGCGGAGTGATTCCTCACTCCCGCCGCAGCACCCGGTCCACCGCCAGATCCGACCAGAAGCCCGGCCGGAAATCGCGCTTGAGCGCCTCAGGGTCGTAGACGGTCTCGACCCAGGTCAGGAAGTCGAGCCCCTTTGCCTCGCCCTCGACGCGGTAGCGCGCGAAGAACGCGTCGAGGATCCCGGTCTTGGCGAAGCGGAGATGGCCGTAGCGGGCGGAGAGCTGCCGGGCGGCCTCGGCCACCGGACGGCCCTCGTGCAGGATCAGGTAGAGGGCCGAGGCGAGGCCGGCGCGGTCGGCGCCGGACTTGCAGTGCATCACCGCCGGGTACTCGATGCTGGCGAAGAAGGCCTTGGCGCCGAGGATGGTGGCGCGGTCGGGCGCCTCCCGGGAGCGGAGCACGAACTCGACGAGCTTGAGTCCGTGGCGTTCGCAGGCCTCACGCTGCAGCGGCCAGGACCCGTGCTCACGCCCGCCGCGCAGGGAGATGATCGTCCGAACGCCCTCGGTCCGGAAGCGGGCGAGCTGGTGGGGGCCTGGCTGGGCGGAGCGCCAGAGGCTGCCGGCGCCGACGCGGTGCCGGTTGAGATAGGCGAGGCGGAAGACGCCGTGGTCGATCAGCAGCATGTTGGCCCACGCCATGAGCCGATCGCCGGGGCCGGAGATCGGCCGCTCGAAGCGGGCGATCCGGGCCATGCGGCGCGCGTAGCGCGTCTCGGGCTTGAGGAAGCGGTTGAACAAGGCCGTGCTGCCGAGGAAACGAGCCCGGCCTCTATCAGCCGCTCGACACCCCGGCAATTCGCGAGCCGGTGGCCTTCCGACGGTCGAGCGCCGACATGCGGCGCCATTCTTGCCTTCACTCCGCCCGGATCGGCATCGAACCTGGGCGGACCGCGCGGGTTATCCGCCGGACGGACGATGGGAGGCCCGAAGCCCATGACCACGCGCACCACGAGCATCCGCCGGGCCCGCGAGGCCGATCTCGGCGGCTTGTCCAAGGTGTTCGATGCGTCGTGGCGCGAAGCCTATCGCGGCATCATCCCGGGCGTCGCTCTGGAGCGGCTGATCTCCACCCGGGACCGGGCCTGGTGGCTGGGCGCCCTGCGCCGCGGGCGGCCGCTCGCGGTGGTCGAGACGGGGGAACTCGTCGTCGGTTACGCGGCGTATGGACGGACGCGCAGCCGGGCACTCGGCGCCGAGGCCGAGATCGATGAACTCTACCTGTTGCCGGAATATCAGGGTGTCGGCCTTGGGCGGCGCCTGTTCCGGGCAGTGCGCAACGATCTGGCCGATCACGGCCTCGCACGGCTCGGCGTGTGGAGCCTGGAGGACAACGCCCGCGCCGGCGCCTTCTACGCGGGGCTTGGCGGCGTCGCCGGCCCGCGGGTCCTGGATCGCGTGGCCGGCGTGCCCCTGCCCAAGGTCGGCTTCCTGTTCGGCTAACGTTTTCCAGCGCTCGTTGCCGGACCGCACCAACGGCCGATTTGCTTTGCCAGGCCGCGCCTCTAAGAGATCCGGGAAGCGGACGAGACCGCCTTCCGGAAGCGATACGCCATGAAGATCGACGCCATCCCGCTCGGCAAGAAGCCACCGCACGACGTCAATGTGATCGTCGAAGTGCCCCTCGGCGGCGAGCCGATCAAGTACGAGATGGACAAGGAATCCGGCGCACTGGTCGTCGACCGGTTCCTCTATACGCCGATGTTCTACCCGGGCAATTACGGCTTCATTCCCCACACGCTGTCGGGCGACGGCGACCCCTGCGACGTGCTGGTGGCCAACACCCGCGCCGTCCTGCCGGGGGCGATCATCAGCGCGCGCCCGGTGGGTGTGATGGTGATGCAGGACGAGGGCGGCGAGGACGAGAAGATCATCGCGGTACCGTCGCGCCACCTAACCAAGCGCTACGACCGGGTCGAGAACTACACCGACCTGCCCGACATCACGATCCAGCAGATCCAGCACTTCTTTGAGCACTACAAGGATCTGGAGCCCGGCAAGTGGGTCAAGTTCGTCCGCTGGGGCGACAAGGAGGAGGCCCACCGCCTGATCGAGGAAGCAATCGAGCGCGGCAAGGCGAAGAAGTAAGCGGCCGGGCCACTCCGGTATGGAAGTGGCCGCTCAAGGTCAGCCGTCGATGCGGCGCAGCCCGGCCTTGTAGCGCCGGGCATTTTCCACATAGCGCAGGGCGGCTTGGCGGAGCCCTTCGACAGCGGCCCCGTCGAGGGTGCGCACGGCCTTGGCCGGCGCCCCGACGATCAGGCTGTGATCCGGGAATTCCTTGCCTTCGGTGACCAGCGCGTTGGCACCGACGAGGCAGCCGCGGCCGATCCTGGCCCCGTTCAGAACCGTCGCCCCCATGCCAACGAGGCTCCCGTCGCCGATGGTGCAGCCATGCACGATCGCGCCGTGGCCGATCGTGACGTCGTTGCCGATGACGAGGGGAAAGCCGGGATCGACGTGCATGATCACGCCCTCCTGGACATTGGTGCGGTCGCCGATCCGGATCGGCTCGTTGTCGCCGCGCAGGGCCGCCCCGAACCAGATCCCGACATCGAGACCGAGATGTACGCGGCCGACCACCTGCGCGTCGGGCGCGATCCAGATACGGGCGGGGTCGGCGAGGGCGGGGACGTGATCGTCGAGGGCGTAGAGCGGCATGGCGGCCTTTCGGAGGAAACGGGCTTGACGGCCGCGCGGCGCGACCGGGATCGCGTCAGATGGCGTGCATCGTCTGTCGCGGGAATGGTACGACGCGTCCAAGCTGCCAATGCTAGGCAGGCTCGGCAAGCGGTCGCAACCTGGATTGGAAACGAAGATGGCACGGCTCCCGATCCTGCTCGGCCTGACCGTCCTCCTGCTGACGCAGAGTGCGGGAGCCGCGGATTTTCGGGAGGTCGGGCCGCTCGGCCGTTTCCGGGCGACCTGCGAGGATCTGGGGACCTTCTGCTTCGCCGACGCCTGCGGCCGCGATCAGATCGCGGCGGCCCAGGGCTGCCGGGCGCGCTGTCCGAGTGCGACGATCATCAGTGTCGTCCCGACCGCCTGCCCATTGCTCGACGGCGGTCCCCTGTCAGTCCTCCGGCGCCGCGGCTGAGATCCTGCCGCGATTCGTCCTCGGGAAAAAATTCCGGCCGCTGCGGCAACGAGACGCGGAACGCGGCATTGACCATGCTCGAACAGGTGAAGAACGGAGACGCGGACAGATGCTCGCGAACGCGCGCGATGCCCGCCGGCGCACCATGCTGAAGAGCGATCTCCGTCCGCCTGAGGCAGGCCTGGATGCCGACCCCATCCTCTACGGCGTCGCTGCAGGTCTGGCGGATCTGTTTCCGCCAGTGATTCCGCGTGCGCAGTCTGCGCCCGAGCCGGGCCGCTCCTTCGGAGTCGGCCGATCGCGCGGCACGACCGAGACGAGATGATCGTTGGCGGCCCGCTCCGCGCAATGCGCTTCTCAGGACGCTAGCCGAACGAGGAGAAGAAGCGTCGCCAGGATCGGCATCGCCGTGGCAAGCCACAGGGCACCGGGATGGAAACCCTCGGGACCCGAGAAGTGCAGGGTTCGCGTCACCGCAGGACGCAAGGGATCCCCGCGTCCGATCCCGATCCCGACTGGCATCAATCGCCTCCTCGACACCCGAGGAGTGAACCCCGACGCCACTCAAAGGCGTCTGAATCGGCGGCCGTCTTCGTGCGGCGTGGTGAACCGGCCCTTAAAGAGCGCGGTCGAACTTCAACTCACCGTTCGGGCTCTTGAGCACGAGTTGCGAACCGACCAGATCCCAAACCGCCGAGGTGCGCAGGGCGATGAAGAAGGCCTGCTCCGTGGCTGCGAGGCCCTTGTCACAGCTCTTCTTGGTGAGCGCGAGCGGGCCCACGGCGATGTGCTGCTCCTTGAGCGGGAAGGCGGTCGCCGCGAAGGTGTTGCAGCCGCCGTAGCCCCGGGCACGATATTGCTTGTCGATGATGAAGCTCGGCCGGTCCCCGCCCGTGAATGGCTTGCCGTTGAGGCTCACGGCGGTCCAGGTCGAGTCCAGCGGGAAGATCTTCTCGCTGGCCTTGGTCCCCGGCACGTACTGGGGCTTCTTCTCTTCTTCACCGCCGGGCCGCCGGTTGCCCCGGCCGAAACCCGTCGGCGAGCCGCCCATCTGAGCCTGCGCTTGCGTTGCCGCGGATAGGTCCATGGCCAGCACGGCACAGGCCAGGCTCGCGATCAGCACCCCTCTCATCGTCCAGTCCCCATATCGCGCACACTGCGCAGGTCATCCCGGTCCGGAAGCGCCGCGCCGGCCGCGCGGACCGGCCTCGCGAGAGCCCGCCCCGAATCCTTGCGCCCTGGCGGATGCGACAAGATTTCAGCGCAATTATGGTCGCGATCCCACGGGGACCGCACGGAAACGATCCGGGACCGTGTTCGTTGTTGATTGTCGCGGGGCGGGAGGATGACCTTGGCAGGATCAGATGAGGGCGCGCAGAGCGGAACTCGGGCGCAGGCCATGAGCCCGGCGCAGTCGCGGGCGGCCCGCGGGCTGCTCGGCTGGTCGGAGGCCGATCTCGCCGGGAAGGTCGGTCTGGACGAGCAGCTCGTGCGGGATTTCGAGGGCGGCTACAGCGATCCGCCGAGCGGGCAGATCGAGGCTCTGCGGAGCGCCCTCAGCGCGGCCGGCACGGTGTTCACCGATTCGCCGACGCCCGGCGTCCATCTCTCGGCGGGATCGAGCGTCGACGAGGGTACCCGCGCGGACGCCCTCACCACCGAGAACGACCGGTAACGCCTCCCGACCCGAACGCGCCGCTCATGGCTTGTTCAGGCGTCGGGCCCAATAGCCAGGGACGCCCGAACCCGCGCACCATCCCTGGAGCGTATCGTGACCGACCTCGTCAGCATCCTGTCGCGGAGCGACCGGTATACCGTTCCTGTCGGCGACCGGACCGGAGGCCGCTGATGCGCGCCGATGCCTTCCTGGAAGCCGCCGACGCGCTGCCCCTGGCGAGCCTCGACGCACTCCTGGGGAACCGGGGGCTCGTGGTCGTCGCGCCCCATC
>Ga0316228_1002800_pt1 | contig 14876 bp, 11 predicted proteins | sample TBH18021metaG_FD_206005 | JGI IMG/M metagenome (GOLD analysis project Ga0316228, IMG submission 206005) | Freshwater microbial communities from Trout Bog Lake, Wisconsin, USA - TBH18021 | ecosystem: Environmental > Aquatic > Freshwater > Lake > Hypolimnion/Profundal zone | place: USA: Wisconsin... | reverse complement strand
CCGCGGTCTGTTTCTGCGCCGCGCCGTGATAGAAGATGGCCGAGCGGTACTGCGTCCCGACATCGTTGTGCTGGCGGTTGAGGGTCGTCGGGTCGTGCATCCGGAAGAAGTAATCGAGCAACCCCTCGTAGGTGAGCCGCGTGGGATCGAAAACCACCTGAATGGACTCCGCATGGCCCGTGGTGCCGGTGCAGACTTGTTCGTAGGTCGGATGGGCGGTGGTGCCACCGCTATAACCCACGGTCGTTGCCAGCACGCCCGGGATTTTACGGAGGATTTCCTCCATGCCCCAGAAGCACCCGCCGGCCAGAATGGCGGTTTCGTGCGCTGACGGTTGATTGGGCAACGCCGCGGGGGCCGGGCTCGGAAGGTCTTTCATGGTGGGGGGATGATTGGTTAAAACACCGGAGGTTTGCGCGCTGGCGCGCCCCGCGATCGCCACTAGGCCCGCCGCCAGCAGCAGCGTCGCGCTCAGGACTGTCATTCTCATCGGAACCATAGGTTTTGGCGTTAGCTCGAGTGATCGCGGTTCGCGGGGGGTGATCCCAGCGTGTTCCCGCCGGGCAATATGCACCGCATACCCAAGGGGCGCAAGTGGGTCCCGAGCCTTCGCAGGCCGGAAGCACCCATTCAACGAAGCTTTTTGCCCCGCAGCGTTTCGACAAAGCCGACGAATCCCGCCGCCTGGGATTTCAGGCGTTCCAGAGTGTCAGGATTGGTGAACTGACCCGCTTCATCGAGCAACCGGTTGATGCCGGGCATGAACACGCGTTCGGGAAAGAGGTATGCGTTTCGATAGCCAAAGATGGTCTGCAACTGTTCGACCGGACGGAGCGCGCCCCACAGACCCGCGGCCAGCCCCACAAAACAGACCGGGCGTTGCTCGAAACTCTCCGGAAAGGGCAGCATATCGATGAAGTACTTCAGCACACCGGGCATCCCGCCGTTGTATTCCGGAGTCACGACCACCAGTCCGTCGGCGGCCAGGATTGGGTCGGTGAAATGGGAAAACCCGGCGGGCTTGGCGGCATAAGCCGTGGGTGAAAAAAGGTCCGCCGGCAGCGCTGCCAAATCGAGCACGAGCGTCTCGACGCCGAGCGCGCGATAGAGGGACTCGACTCGCGCGCTGACCTTGCGGGTGTTGCTGCCGGGGCGGTTAGTCCCACTGATGATAACAATCATGCGACCATTTTACGACGGGTCCCGCGTTTTGTCCATCGGCCGGCGCAAAGCCAATCCGGGAGGCCGGGGCGGCCCGTGGTTTGGTTCGTTATTTCGGCCGCCAAACCGGTCGGGACGGTGGATTTGATGGACCGTCCCGCGAAAGCGGCGAGTGGATCATCCCGGCGCCAGGTATCCGGTGCGCGGAAGCGGTTCGTAAGGCGGCGCCGTGCGCAACCGCTGGTCCTCGACGGGATTGCCGACGGTGAAGTGATAAAGGCTCTGCCAATCGTGCCCCGTCAAACCCAGCGCGCGATGCAATCCCTCATCGAAGAAACAACCGATGCCCGTGCCGCGCACCCCGGCCGCCTCGGCGGCCAGATACAAGGACTGGCCGATCATCCCCGCCTCCCAGAACAACTCGCGCCACGCCCCCGCGCCGCACGCCCGCAAGACCGGTTCGAACCGCGCCAGCATGCCCAGGCTGAACGCGCCGTCGGCGGCAATATCCTGCTGGCAAGACAAGGCCCGCGCAAACTCCCGAAGGTCGCCTCGTCCTAATCGCCGGAGCGGCACCGTGGGGTCCAGGTGCGCCGGGACCTCCCAAGTGGAAACGCCGTGAAAGGCCTGGCGTAAAGCCTCCTCATCCGCCGCCGCGCGCAGCCAGAGGTACAGGCCGGGTTCCAAACCCGTGACCCGATGCACGAACAAAACCAAATGCAACCGCGGCGGAAACGGCCAGGCGTCGAACGGCGGGGCCGAACCCCGCGGCAGCGTGGTATCCAGAATGGCCAGGAACGTCTCGCGCGTCATGCTGGTCAGGCCATCGAAATCCACCGCGCTGCGGCGCTGGCGAATCAACTGGCCGGCGGAGCCGGTGCAGGGGGGTGGCGCGGGCCGCGGCCACACGGCACGGGCGGCGGGTTGCTCCGCTATCACCGCTCGGCGCTCCGAGACCGCGATCGCCGCATCAATCACCGGCCACTCGGCGTGTGAAGGACTCAAGGCGTTGGCGCGCCCAAACCATTCCACCGGCTCATCGGCAGCGGGCGTGGCCGCCGTTCCCACCAGGTCGTTCACCCGCACCCGGACCAGCAGTTCGGGAGTCTCACGTTCGGCGCCGGTAAAATCCTCCCCTCGGTCAACGCCGAGCAAGCGGGCCAGTTGCGCCTCAGTCCACTCCGGCGCCAGCGATACCCGCCAACCGAGCGCGGCGGCCGCATACCGCAGCGCCGCGACGGCGTGCCCCACATCATGCTGGCAATAGCGAAAGGCCCGTTCACCGTATTTCCAGGCCTCGCGCCAGGGGATGGAAGTCAGGCCCACCCAGAATCCATCGGCGTAGACTCTGCCGTCCCCCGATCGGCGCGCCCGTTGTTCCAGGCCATGCTCCCGCGGTGCATAGTGATAAACGCCCCCGCCGCCCGGCAACCATTCGAGCGCCGGCAGGACGGCATAGCCCTCCGTCGGATGCAGATTGCCACTGGAAGGATTGACGCGCAGGTACCAACTCATCCCGGAAACCTCCTTCCGTGCGGAAAGTCCCAGGGACAACTCGAAAAACAACCCCAGCGCCTCGAGGGTGAAGGGCCGTGGTGGCGCGGCGCCGGCGCCAAACAAGATGGCTGCGGCCGGCGTGTCGTCGCGCTGAGCCAAGGGCAGCCTCAGCATCGGCGCGCCGTCAAACCGCCGGAACGGATTCGGCTGCGTCGACCAGTCCAATCCGCCGGGTCCGCGAGCGTAGCGTTCGGGATGATGTTTCGTCCGGTCGTGATAGGCGATAATCTCATCTACCGGGTCCAGGCCCGTCGGGTCGTTGGCGATGGTTGGTTTCAAGTTTCTGGGTTAAGGCCGTGGCCGGTTTAACCTCACCGTCGGCCACGACCGAGGATTACGCAAGGACGGAGCCCCGGTACGCGGAGCTTGAAGTCCTTCGCGCATCCTGCTTCATTGCCGCGGTAGCCATTCATGAAGACTCTCTGGATCATCGCAACGGGCACTACCTGGTCGAGGCCCAGGGTGCGCCTGGTCGTTAACCCAACCCCCTTCCGACTTGCTCTGCTCAAACGCCCCTTCACCGCGACCATGTTATCGTGCGCCCTGGCGCCCTTGGCCCTCCTCCATGCGGCGGACGACCGTTTCCCCAACCTGGCCGCTCATAGCCCCCTTCCCCAGGGGCCTGGTTTCGCGGCGCGGTTCAAAGCCGACTCCGGCATTGGCGCCCATGCCGCGGTGATCTTCGCCGACGATTTCGAGAGCGGCAAACCGGGCGCCCGCTGGGACGAGACGGGCGCCGGCCACGGCAAGGCTCTGAGCCTCGCGCCCGCCGGCGGCGGGGTCTGCGGCCGACTCTGCCTCAAGGTCGAGGCGCGCCTGGGCGAAAACGAGGGCGATGGCCTCACCAAGTGGTTCGCGCCTGTCCCCCAGGTCTTCGTCCGGTTCTACGTCCGCTTCGACCCGGGTTGCGACTATGTCCATCATTTCGTCACCTTGCGGGCCAACAAAGGGCTGCACGGAGGCGATAAGTGGAGCGGCTTCGGCAGCGCCGGCCTGCGCCCCGAAGGCGATGAACGGTTTTCCACGGCGCTGGAACCGTGGGGTGACTGGGCCCGCTGGCCGGCGCCCGGGAAATGGAATTTCTACTCCTATTGGCCCGAGATGCGGGCCTCACCGGACGGGAAATACTGGGGCAATTCCTTTCTGCCCGAGCCGCAGGGGGTGATCGCCAAGGATCGCTGGATCTGCGCCGAGTTCATGCTCCGGCAAAACACCCCGGGGCAGCCCGACGGTGAGCAGGCGTTTTGGATCGATGGCCGCCTGCTCGGCCATTGGCGCGGGCTCAACTGGCGCAAGTCCGCGTCCCTCCAAGCCAACGCCCTGACCCTCGAGTCTTACGTCACTGATCGGTGGACGAAAAACCCGACCAACACTGTGTATTTCGACAACCTGGTGATCGCGCGCGAATACATCGGCCCCGCCGGGTCGGAGTGAGGTTTGGGGACCGCGCGGTGAACCGAGTGTTTTCCGCGGCTTGACAGTCCGGCGTTCGCTGGTATGCTCTCGCGTTCCTTGAGTAGGGCGCGGCATTGCGAAACGCAGGTGCGGGCGATGAGATATCGCAGGGTGCGGCGTTAAGTGAATTTATGAAACGACAATATCAACCGTCGAAGATACGCCGGAAACGGCAGCATGGATTTTTGAATCGGAACTCGTCCAAGAGCGGGCGAGGCGTTCTGGCCAACCGCCGCCGCGTCGGACGCAAGCGGTTAACTCCGGTGTGATCGGAGCGGCGCATGGCGGCCGAAACGCCAACACGGCTGCGGTTTCCGCGCGAGGCCCATATTAAACTGGGCCGCGATTTCCGGCGGACCCGGCAGGAAGGCGAGCGCTTGGCCAACGGGTGCCTAATTCTTAATTGGCGCCGGCTGCCCGCCGGGGCCATTTCCCGGATCGGCTTGGTGGTTTCCGGGAAGGTCGGCAACGCCGTGTTGCGTAGCCGGGTGCGGCGTTTGCTGCGCGAGGCCTTTCGCCTGCATCAATACGATCTGTCGCAGGCGGCGGACCTGGTGCTGGTCGCCCGGCCATCGATCGTCGGGAAGGCGTTCGCCGACGTCGAGCGCGATTTCCTGACGGCGTTGAGGAGAGCAAGGTTGTTCAAAACGGTCGGCGGGCTAAAACCGTGAATTTGGCGCAGTTTATCTTGGTCCTGGGGGTGCGGGCCTACCGCTGGGGGATTTCCCCCGCGGTGCGCCTGGTGTTTGGCCCGGTGGCTCAGTGCCGTTACACGCCCAGTTGCTCGGCCTATGCGTTGGAGGCGGTCCAGACCCACGGGGCGGGCGCCGGTAGCTGGCTGGCCGCCAAGCGCTTGTGCCGATGTCATCCCTGGGGCGGGTGCGGTTGGGACCCGGTCCCGACCTTTATGCCGCACCAGTCCCCCACACTCCCGGCTGGCGCGCCGGCTAACTCGAAGCCACGAATTTGAATGGATCGTAAATCAATAGTCATAGTTGTTGTCTGTTTTCTGCTGCTGGTGCTTTGGTACCCGCTGTTCGTCAACAAGCTCTATCCCCCGAAGCCGCTGCCGCCGGGGTCCACCAACGCGCTCACGGCGCTTCCGGCCACCCCCAGCGGATCGCCTTCGGTCTCCACTTCCCCGGCCACCAAGACTTTCCCGAGCGCGGAAGCGCCCCTGTCCATCCCGAGCCTGGGCGCCAGCACGAACGAGCCCGAACGGTTGGTGATGCTCACCAACGCCAACGCCCGGTATACCTTTACCTCCTACGGTGGCGGGCTCAAGGTGGTCGAGTTGCTCCATTACCCGGAGTCGGTCTCCACCCACGTCCAAAAGCCCTCGAATACCAACCGGGTGGCCACGCTCAATGCGCACGCCCCGCTTCCCGTATTGGCCTTGGTGGATGGCCCAGCGCAAGAAGATGGCATCTTCAAACTGACCCCCGGCACGGACAGTGTGCGGGCGGAAAAGGTGCTGGCCAGCGGGCTGGTCATCGTGAAGGAGTTTTCACTGTCGTCAAACTACCTGGTCGCGGCCAGTGTGCGGTTGGAAAACCGCTCGGGGCGAGTGCTGGAAGTGCCGGGTCAACAGTGGGTGGTCGGCACCGCTACCCCAATGAGTGCGACCGACCAGGGAGCCTCCTGGGGTGTCCTGTGGTACAACGGGACCAAGACGTCGGATGATATCGGCGCCTCTTTCTTTTCTTCGAGCGGGTTTGCCTGTGTGCCGCGGGTCCCGCCGGCCGAATACCGCGCGGGCGAAAGCAACGTGGTGTGGGTCGCCGCCCACAACCAGTTTTTCGTGCTCGCCGCCATGCCCCAAACGCCCGCCCAGGCCACGGTGACCCGGAAGGTCGAACTGCCTCGCCCCACGGGGGACGATGCGCTGATGATGGCCACCAACGCCCTCAGCCCGCAAGGCTACCTGGCGACCCTTTCCTATCCCGCCCTTACCTTGGCCACCAATCAAATGGTCGAGCGCCGGATGTTCCTCTACGCCGGCCCCAAGGAGTACCAGACGTTGGCGCGGATCGGCGACCGCTTCGCGAACAATCTCGACCTGGTCATGAATTTCGGCTGGTACGGCCCGGTTTCCAAGACGTTGCTGCTGGGGATGAATTCGCTGCATCACCTGCTGAAGCTGCCTTACGGGTTGGCGGTGATCGCCATCACGGTGCTCATCAAGCTGATCTTCTGGCCGTTGACGCAGGCCAGCACGCGCTCGATGAAGCGCATGCAGGCCCTGCAACCCCAGGCCAAGGCCATCCAGGATAAATACAAGGATGACCCCGTCAAAACGCAGCGCAAGATGATGGAACTCTGGAAGGAGAACAAGGTGAGCCCCATGAGTGGCTGTCTCCCCATGCTCATCCAGATCCCGGTGTTCTTCGGATTTTACCGAATGATCACCAGCGCCATCGAGTTGCGCGGGGCGAGTTTCCTCTGGGCCACCGACTTGTCCAAGCCCGACACCCTGTTTGTCATCCCGGGCCTGGGCAGCCTGCCCTTCTTCGGCGTGCCCGGCATCGGGCTGCCGTTTAACCTGCTGCCCCTCATCATGGGCGCCTCGATGCTCTGGCAGTCCCATCTGACCCCGCCCTCGCCCGGGATGGACCAGACCCAGGCCAAGCTGATGCGCTATCTGCCGCTGATCTTTCTGGCCGGTTTCTACAACCTCTCCGCCGGCCTGACCCTCTATTGGACGGTGAACAACCTGCTGAGCATCGCCCAGACGAAGATGACGCGGACCGCCGCCGGTGCCACCCCGGGCAAAGTTCCAGCATTGACGCCCGTGTTGAAAAAGAGAAAATAGCTTCCGTGTAAGCCCGGATTCGACCGATCGAAGCCGAACCAACAACCTGCATACGCTATGTCCACACATCCGAAAGTCACGCTGGAAAAGCTGCTCTCCACCCTGGGGTTCCCCGCTACCATCGAGGAGCACCACCTCGAAGACGGGCTCTTGCTCGACGTCAAAACCGAGGACTCGGGCCGCCTCATCGGCCGGCAGGGTCAAACCCTCGCCGACCTCCAGTACCTGACCAACCGCCTGCTCTTCCAGCAGGACCCCGAGGCCCCCAAGGTCATGGTGGATGTCAGCGGCTATCGCGCCCAAGCCCGTGACGCCCTGGTGCGGAAGGCCAAGGAAGCCGCCGAAAAGGTCCGCCGCTGGGGCGATGTGGTGGAATTGGAGCCCCTCAGCGCCTTCGATCGCCGCATCATCCACCAGGCGCTCCGAGACGACCCCCACGTCGAGACTCACAGCGTCGAGGTCGAGGGTACCGACAAGAAGGCCATTCTCCTCCGTCCCAGGCACCACTGAGCCCCACCCCTATGCGCATCCTCTCGGGCATCCAGCCTTCCGGCGTCCTGCATCTCGGCAATTATTTCGGCATGATGCGGCCGTCCCTCGAGCTGCAGGAAAAAGGGGAGGCCTACTATTTCATCGCCAATTACCACTCGATGACCACCCTGTTCGACCCGGCCCAGCGCCGGGAGAACACCCTGGGCGTGGCCCTCGATTTCCTGGCCTGCGGCCTCGACCCGAAGCGGACCGTCTTTTTCCGCCAGTCCGATGTCCCCGAGGTGACGGAACTGACCTGGATCCTGGGCAGCGTCGCTCCCATGGGCTTGCTGGAACGCTGCACCTCCTACAAAGACAAAGTCGCCAAGGGCATCTCCTTTAATTTCGGCCTGTTCGCCTACCCCGTGCTGATGGCGGCCGACATTCTCCTCTACGATTCGAATGTCGTTCCGGTCGGACGTGACCAGAAACAGCATCTCGAAGTCACCCGCGACATCGCCATCAAGTTCAACGAACAGTATGGCGAGACCTTCGTCATCCCGGAACCTCATATCCAAGACTCCGTGGCCGTCGTCCCCGGCACCGACGGCCAGAAGATGAGCAAGAGCTACGGCAACACCATTGACATCTTCGGCGAGGAAAAGGCGATTCGAAAAAAAGTGATGGGGATCGTGATGGACAGCCGGACGCCCCAGGAACCAAAGCCCGACGCCGACAAGAACTTCGCCATCCAGTTGCTCAAGTTGGTCAGCCCTCCCGAGGTGGCCCTGGATTATGAGGAACGTCTCCGGGCCGGGGGTTTTGGATACGGCGATTTGAAAAAGGCCCTGTTCGAGCGGTATTGGAGCTACTTCGCCGCCGCGCGGGTCAAACGCGCCGAACTGGTGGCGAACCGCGACTACGTCGAGCAGGTGCTGGCCGATGGGGCCGCCCGCGCTCGTGCCAAAGCTCGCGAAGTCCTGGATCGCGCCAAGCGCGCCTCGGGGTTGCTCTAGCCTCCTGGCCACCGCGGGGCCGGGGGTATCAGTTCACAATCTCTTAGTTGCCAAACACGTTACCCAACGTGCCCCCGGCCCCAAACGCGGAATCAGTCACAACCAGTAAACACCCTGATCCCACCTTGGTTTTAGCACCGATCCCCCCGCCGGCAACTGTGCGTTTCGATGCACACCCTACGCGGGGGTCGGATACCGGCTACGCCTCAGGGCTAAGCCAGCGCGTCCCGGCAGTACTTGATGGCCCGCGCAATCTCGGTCATGCGATCGGAACCGGCCGGCACCTTGTATTCAAACTCGATGGTGGCCTGGATGTTCCACTGCTTGTCCCGCAACAGGCGCAAGACTTCGACGATCGGCGTGTCCCCCTGGCCGAAGACCGTGTTCGGTCCGTCGTGCATCTTCCGGTCCTTGATATGCACATGCGAAATGCGGTCGTGATGTTGGGTGAGAAACGGAATCGGGGAGGTGTTGTAGCCCGCCACGAAATGCCCAATGTCCAAGTTGGCGCCGTTGTATTTCGCCAGGGTAAAGGCCTTTTCCCAATGCTCGGGTTTGGTGGTGGCATGGCCGTGGTACGCGACCAGCATCTGGTGCTTATCCGCAAAGCGCCCGACGTGCTCCAGGTCCGCATCCTGGTGGGAGATTTCGGTGGAAATGGCCCTGCCGCCCAGTGTGCGGGCCAGTGCGAAGGCGTAATCCAGCTCGTCGTCGGTCATCTTGAATATCCCATCCACCTTGACGATCTCGATGAGCACCCCCGCCGTTTCATACTTCTTGCGGAATTCCTTCACGCGGTCCATCGAGACGGCTTTGCGCCACTGCGCCAGTTCTGCGGCATGGGCCGCTGCGGTCTTCGAGTTGGTGAATTCGGCCGGCACTCCGAGAAACGCCTCCACCGGCTGGGTCCTGAGTTCCACCGCACTCAGGCCGAGTTGCACGCAGTTCTTCAGGATATCGTCGCCGCTCATGGCGGGAGCGGCGAAGCTATAGGGCACGTTGATGCCCAGTTGGACGCCGGCCACCTTCGAGTTGGGCTTGGCCGGGGTTTCCGCCGCGCTCAGCCGGTCCAAAACGGACCACACCCCCAACCCGGCGCAGGCCGCCAGCGACCGTTTGGTAAACTCACGGCGAGTAGGGCGCGTCCGAGGGGCAGGGTGCGAGGATGATGTGGTTTCTTGGCTCCGGGGCTCGGCGGAGACGTGCGATAGCATTGAACTCATGCCGCCGAGTGTAAGCCCGCGTGGCGGGGAGGCAACCAAATTTCATACCAAAACTCCCGCCCCATCTGCCGGGGCTAGTGACCAAGTCGTGGCGCCGACTTTCCAGTCGGCAGGGTGTCGATACCGGGCGATCCTCCCGGTGAACTCGCCGGCGCGAATGCCCGCGCTACCGTGTCAACCTGGTCCGCCCGGGTTGCGTTGGCGCCGGGTCTGGGGTTACACTGGCCCTTCTGATGAAGCGAAATGCTGATGAGATATCCGGGCCAGCCCAAGCGTCGGTGGCCCATCCACGCGTGCCTCCGACCGGATCCTTGGCCGGCGACAGGCCCCTGATTCTTCACCCGCGCTCGGTTTTGGTGAGGCTGGGACAGGGCAGGACGCTCTGGCTGGTCCTGCCGGTTCTGCTGCTCATGTACCTCGCCACCGGTTGCAAGCTGGTCGAGATCAAGATGCCCGGCGAACCCCTGCCCAAGGAAGAATATGCCCTGCGGGGCCAGACCCGGGAATTTGCCAAGGTGCTCTCCGCGACGGTCCAACACGTGGCCGACTCCATCGCGGGCCAGACCAACGACCCCGCCATTCGGACCCATTGCCTGCAATGGAAGATCGGCGCCGTGAGCGCCATTCGCACGGCGACGCTGCGCAGCTCTCCGCACCTGGCCCTGGTGGATGCGTGGGCCTTCTGCCGGCAGATGAATGAGTTCCTGGACCAAGGCGCCGGCGCCCAACTCTTCGGTCCCTACCAGGGCATGGCCCTGACCAACAGCCAGGCCCTCGAAAGACAGCTCGCCCAGACCGCCCGCACTCTGCTCTCGGGATCCGACTTTTCCAAGATGGACACCTTCTTGGCGGAGTACGTGGAGCGATTCCCCATGCGGACGATCGCCTTCGACCGCGAGCCGGTGGCGCCACGCTGGCAGGAGTTCGAGCAGAAACCTCCCCGCCTGCTCTCCGTCGGCACCACCTCCGAGGCGCTCAGCGACGTCGCCGACCGCATCCAGATGCTCGGCGAACAAGTCCCCGATGAGGTCCGCTGGCGCCTGGCCCTCGAGGGGGAGGCCCTGGAAACGGAATGGGCACGCACCGGCGTGACTTTGGACCGCCTGGATGTGGCGCTCAAACAACTCGGCGAAGCGGCGGCGGCCTCCCCCGCGATGATGACCAATGCGGTCTTGGATCTGCGGTCGGCCTTCCTCCCGGCGTTGGAGCGTTTTCAAGGCCAGTGGGATAACACCACCCGCGCGCTGCAAACGGAGCGGCAGGCCTTGACAGAAACCCTCGCCACCGAGCGCGCCGCCGTGCTCAAGGAGGTCGACCACCAGCGGGCGGCCCTCATGACCGAATTCGACCAGCAGCGGGCGGCCGCCATGAAGGAGACCCAAGGGATCCTGCGCGACCTGACCGATCGATCGCTCAAGCAAGTGCGGGGAGTGATCCGCGACGTGCTCATCTCCGCGGTGCTCCTGGCGGCGATTGTCTTCGGCTTGCCCTTCTTTTCCGGCTTTGTCCTCGGTCGCGTCTGGCGGCGCCGGGAACCGGCGAAGAAGACGTGAACTGAGGGCCGTTTTAGAATTGCCCGTGCCCGGGCTCCGGATCATTAGTAAAAGATGTCGTACACCACGCAGCCGGTGATGATGCTCGCCGTCAGGACCAGGAAGGCAAATTCCGCCGCCAGCACGCGCCTGGATTTGACCGGCCGAGCCAAGAGCAGACCGAAATAGAGCAGGCCCAGGAGGCTGTTAAAGACCAGGATCGGGATATAGCCGGTGAGGACCAGTTCACGCAGCACCACCGGGTAGCCGCCGGCGTTGGTCCAGAAAACCTCATACTCCCGAAGCCAGGTGAAATAAACCAGCAGGGGCAGGGTGGCCACCAAGGCCAACCCCGCCAAACCCAGCCGGGCCAGGAACAGCGAGCGCACTATTTCGTCCGTGGATTCAAACCGCACGCGCCAATCTACGTGCCCGGACCAGGGCTGAGAAGGAAAGAAACTACCATTCCTAGGGTAGCCTGCGGAGGTAGACCGACCGGTGGGAGGAGTCAATTCAGACACCCCTTCCAATCTGCCGCACCCAGGTTTTCTTGCCTGCGGCGAGGATGTCGACACCCTGCGGACTGGAAAGTCGGCGACACGGCAGGCTGGGAAGCTTGCGCTGGCTCGAAGCGACGAACTATCGGGGCTGGCCCGGCGGCGAGCACTCCCCAATGACCCGGATCAATCGCTCCGGCGGGCACGGCTTGGCCAGGTAAATCATGGAAGCCTCGGACCCCTGGCTCAGGCCTGCCGCTTCGGTGTTGTAACCGCTGATGATGATGACTTTGAGATCCGGTCGGTCGGCCCGGATGCGCTGGGCCAGGTCCAGGCCGCTCAGGTCGCCCGGCATGACCATGTCGGTGAACAGCAGGTCGATCTCCCCGCGATGCTTCTGCCAGAGGGCGAGCGCTTCCCTGGCATCGCCCGCCTCCAGGACGCGGTAGCCGGTGTGAACCAGCAGCGCACGGGTGACCGTGCGCAAAGCCGATTCATCTTCCACCATGAGAATGGTGCCGCGGGCCGGGGCGGCCGCTTCCGGCCGCGAACGGGGTGCGGAGGGAACCGGGGGATCCCAGGCAGGCAAATACACCCGGAAGGTGCTGCCGCGGCCGGGCACGCTTTCCACCGTCACCCAGCCGTGGTGCTGCTGGACGATGCCGTGGACGGTGGCCAGTCCCAACCCCGTGCCTTGGCCAACGTCCTTGGTGGTGAAGAAGGGGTCGAACACCCGTCCCAAGGTCCGTTGGTCCATGCCGCAGCCGGTATCCGCGACGGTCAGGCAGACCTGTTTCCCGGCGCGGGCCTCGTCGTTGAGCTTGGCCTGGTCCGCCTCCAACTCCACCGGGTCGAGCGAGATCCGGAGCGAGCCGCCCTGGGGCATGGCGTCGCGCGCGTTAAGGCAGAACTGGCGGAGGACTTGCTCGATCAGGGCGCCGTCGGCGTTGACCCAGAGCGGGCAGCCCTTGGCGGGCGGAAGTTGCAGGTCGACCCCTGGGCCCAGCAGTTCGCGCCACCCCGCGGCTTGGCGCGTGAGGACCGTCGCCAGGTCCAGCGGTTGCGGGCGCAGGACGGACTGGCGGCTATAGGCGAGCAGTTGCTTGATGAGCCCCGCGGCGCGTTGCGCCAGCGCCTGCAATTCCTGCAGGGTCTCCGCCAGGTCCGCCGCGGGCTTGAGCATCTGGGCCAGACTCACGTTCATCATCATGGCGGCCAGGATGTTATTGAACTCATGGGCCATGCCGCCGGCCAGGTGGCCGACGGCTTCCATTTTGGCCGCCTGGCGCAGGCGAGTTTCCATCCCCAACCGGAAGAAGACGCTGGTGTAAACACGCGCGCGGTTTCGGAAGGTGTTGAAAAGGTTTGAGATGGTCAAATTAACCACCCGTTAACCTAGTAATATACCCCCACAATCCTTGCCCTAAATGACGCTGTGGATCCGTAATTGTTGGTGACAATCCAGTCCACGAAGGTGCCAGCCGGAATCGTGAATGTGGCCGTATTGGAAAGCACGCCATTGCTGCCGCTGCCAAACGTCCAGCCAAACCCAGTACTGACCGGGGTTAAACCGTAGGTGTTGTTCGTCGCTAAATAAACCCCCCAATTAGTGCCAGCGGCCGGAATCGCCGGGATGATGGTGAGGTTCGTAAACGTCATGGCAAAGGGGACGTACGTGACCACGCTGGCATTAGCAGAGCTATCCTGCCCCCCTCCCAGCGGGAAATGGCTCGGCCCACCCGCGTAGGTTCCTACCGTGTTCATGCTGGCAGTGATCAAGGATTTGGGCACATTTGTCAGCCCTATGCCATTGCCCGCAAACAATCCACCGTTCACCGTCTGCACCACTCCATTCGCCAGCAAGCCCCCATATCCTGGATCGACGGCCCCGTAGCTGCCCAGTTCCAATCCCCCGCTGTACCATAGCCGAGCTTTCGCTCCAGCCCCACCCCCCATATCGAAATAGATGCCATATTTGTTGCCCGCAGCCGGCGCGCCGAGGGCCGTAAAATCCATGTTTCCCGTGAGGGCGAAGTTCGTGGCCGCGTGGGCGGCCGTGAACCATTGCGCCCCCTGGCCCAAACCAAGCATGTCAAAGCCGATAGGGGTGTTGTTGCTCCAGTTGTTGATGCTCAACGGCCCATTCCATCCACCCGACAACACGTTATTCGTATTGGGCAAGATCACCACGCGAGCATCGTTCGTTGACACCAAGCCAGGATTCGCGGGGATGGCCGCCGGTATTTGATAGGTGCTACTAAGTCCCAGCCATGCCCCCACCAGGTTCCCAAACAAACCGAAACCGGGCGGAGTCAGGTGCGCGGCATCGAGGTATAAGCCAAGCTTTGTGCCATTGCTGAAGCTGCCCCATGCATCAGCGGACGCCGCTTCCCCGTTGAAAAAGCCAATACCGTTGCTCCAGCAATAACTCGCCTCAAACGCGTGCGAACCTTGCGGGATCGATGTCTCATGCGAGGCGATATCCACCAGGTCAGCGCCAGGCCAACCCGACCTCAGCATTGTGACCGTCGCCACTACCTGGGTGGATAGGCTGTCATCCCACCCGCCGGTCGCCATCACCATAGTGGGAGCTTGCGCCGCCCAGATCGGGAAGACCACGTTCGTATCGGTGTATGACGGCCAATAGCCCGAAAACCCATGAGTGTACATCCCCATCACGATCCCGTTGGTGATGCGGCTGTTCCATTGGGCGAATTCCAGGATGGGCGTTGATCCGGCGGAGGTCGACCTGGCCCGCACCTGCGTTGGCATGGGCGTCGTATTGGTCCACTGGAATACGCGCCCCGCCCGTGTGCCCGTGGCGTTAATCGTCCCCACGGTAATCCAGGTCCCATCGAGCTGCAGGAACGAGGTCGGGGCGTAGCCATTCGTGCGGATCTCCACCACGAAACTCCCTGCGGCAGGCTGCGCCAGGTAGCTTACCGTCAGCACATCCGACGTCACAATTTGGTCCGGTGCCGTGATCTGTCCGGACGCATCGAGCGTGAAATACGCCTGGTGCCAATTGGTGTCGTCGCCAATGTGCGAGGTCGCGGTGTCATTGCCGGAATACTGCCCATAGCTGTAGGCCGTGGGAATCATGCCAAAACTCACCGCTGAGCCGTAGCCAGCGAAGGGCTTGACCGCCGCCA
>Ga0316228_1002799_pt1 | contig 14877 bp, 20 predicted proteins | sample TBH18021metaG_FD_206005 | JGI IMG/M metagenome (GOLD analysis project Ga0316228, IMG submission 206005) | Freshwater microbial communities from Trout Bog Lake, Wisconsin, USA - TBH18021 | ecosystem: Environmental > Aquatic > Freshwater > Lake > Hypolimnion/Profundal zone | place: USA: Wisconsin... | reverse complement strand
GATTGCTGCGATTGCTAATAGCGATTTTTTCATTCTTTAAATCTCCATAAATTGAAAGTAATGCCCAAATAAAACTGGGACCTACGAATTTTGCTTGTTTTGCCCAGCTAGACTGAGGGTCAGGGTATTTAGGAGTTCTTTTTGCTTGTCAAAAGGTAGTTTTTTGGCTTTCTTCGTTGTATCACTGCAACATGGGCTCTGTTTTTAGGTCTTTTGGGGTCTGAGATGTCAAAATTGTCATATGGCAAGCCGTGAATTCTTAAAAATCCTCAAATCAGCCCGCTTAGGTGATGTTTCTGCGCAACAACAATTGGCCTCAGCCTATCTTACCGGCGCCTTTAATACGCCAATTCAGCCGGCTAACGCCTTGATTTGGCTAGAGAAATCCACTATTTCAATTGCAAATCAGGTACTTAGCAATTTAAGCTCAAGTAATACAAGTAATTCTTTATTTCTTGATCAAGTCTCATCCATTCCCCTGGCCGCAACCCTTCACTCACCTTCATTTGGTTTCGGCTGGCGGACTTTTTGGGAAATAGCCGAGGCTAATACACCATTCAGCGCTGCTGCACAGTGGCAGCTTGCTGACTTTTTGCTAAACCCACTCAAGCAAGAACTGCAAATGGATTTAGCGCGCTGGCTCGAATTGCATGAGCCTCTCACCGAATTTCAGAAATACCAAGAAATTGCTAGAAGCTATTTAACTCGCTTAGCCGAATCTGATTCGGTGTTTACTCCTCAAGCAAAAGAGTTGTTGATTAAATTACAACCAAAAAATGAGGCCCTCTCCTCACTGTGGTCAGCTTGGCTTACAGACAAGAATGAAGAGGCCTTAATACAGGCTGCTGAATTAGGTCTAACCGTTGCCAAACTTACGCTTGGGTTAAAGCTTGCGCAATTTGGTGAATCGCTGACATCCAAAAATATTTCCAGTAAATCAAACGCCTCACTTAAAAAAGCCGCTCATTGGTTAGAGCTTGCCGCCAAAGATGGAGATCGAGACGCTTGGTATGCCTTAGGTGAAATTTACCGTCGCCCTCAGTTTTCTGGATACAACGCCAAAGAGAGTGATCGTTGCTTTGAAAATGCAGCTGACCTTGGTCACCCACAAGCACAATTTAGAAGGGGTGCCAACTTATGGCGCAAACGTGAAAAGCTACAAGAAAGTGTACGCGGGCTACAAGCATCTTATTGGGTATGGCAAGCTTACCAGCAAGGCGTTCCTGAAGCAGGTGAATTACTTGGCAAAATTTTAGAGAGTACCCCCCACCCCAAAAAGAATGACTGGTACGCCTTAGCATCCCTTGCAGAGCAAGCACTAGAAAATCATGCCGAACATAAGATTGATGAAGAGTGGGTATTGATGTGCCATCGCCTCATCATTGCCAATCAATTTAATTTAAGCAAAGCAGAGTTATTACTTTGCGAAGTTGCTCAACTGCAGCACGAGCATTGTGTAGTGGTTGATATTCGTTATGAGCTACCTAAAATTTTGCCGCGCTTGATTCAGATAGACACGATTAAACAGCGTCGTTGCTTACTCGCCGCTGGTAAAGTGTTTGCTGGAACGGAATCAGAAGAGGGGAATCTGCGCCAACGCCGTTATCGCTTTGATCGAGTATGCGCATGGTTAAACGAAACTTTTGCTGTTGCCTAAGCTCTCAATATTAGCTATTGGCGCCCGGTATTTCTTCTTCATCAGATGGCTTAGGTGCATAAAAACGCGCTACCAAGATACCCAATTCATAAAGAAGAACCATCGGGACAGCCAAGAGCAATTGTGAGAGCACATCTGGTGGCGTCACCACGGCAGCCACAATGAAAGCCCCGACTACCACATAGGGACGAATCTCTTTGAGCTTGGCCAGAGAGACCATGCCCATACGAACCAGCACAACCACTACTACTGGTACCTCAAAGGTGATACCAAAGGCTAAAAAGGTGGTCATTGCAAAGCTGAGGTAATTATCAATGTCGGTAGACATTTCTGCGCCCAGTGGAGCGTTGTAGTGCGCCATAAAGCGAAAGACTGTTGGGAATACCAAGAAATAGGCAAATGACATGCCTACTATGAATAAAGCGTAGCTACTAATCACCAAGGGCAAAATGAGTCTACGCTCATGCAGATACAGGCCAGGCGCAATAAATGCCCAAAGTTGATACATCACCACTGGCAATGCAATTAAGAAGGCGACCAGCATGGTGACCTTCATCGGCACAAAGAAGGATCCAGTTACATCCGTCACAATCATCTTGCCGCCGGCAGGTAAAGCCTCCAGCAAAGGCTGGGCAAACAAATGGAAAATATCAGGCGCCCAATAAACCAAACAAACGAAGGCAAGCAGAATAGCTGCTGAGGCTTTAATAATCCGATCGCGCAACTCAAAGAGATGCGAGAGAAAGGATTCTTGCAAACCGGAATCTTCGGTGGACTGGTTTTCCGTCATGAATAAATAATTACTTTTAATGAGCAGTGTTATTTGAGAGCGCTATGGTGAAAGCGCTTCATTCTAGCCGCACCAGATTGCACGCGTGTGCGCATACCAGAGCTGCGCTTGTACCAAGTAGGACGCGCCGCCCTTTTAACACCCCAACTATTTCGGCCTTGACGTTTTGTTTTACGCAGAACCTCAACCTCATCCAAGGCAGGTCTTGTGAAATTACTTTCATAGATGTCGGCCTGATCGCTTAAATGGGCATTCGCCTCTTGTACAGTTGAGTGAATGCTATTCTCAACTTCCTTCAAGGCAGCGGCACTCTCTTCGCGTAGCTGCTTAAATTCTTCGACTTCCATCTGGCGATTGACTTCGGATTTCACTTCAGCCATGTAGCGCTGAGCGCGCCCTAGTAAAGTGCCTGCCATCCGGGCAACCTTAGGTAGACGCTCAGGACCGACTACCACCAAAGCGACTACTGCGATGAGTGCGAGTTTGGATACGCCAAGATCAATCATTTAGATTGCCGCACTCGCCTATCAACTTACTTGTTTACGTCTTTAGCGTGCACATCTACAGTGTGATCTGTAGGAGCCGCATTTTGACTGATTTGCTCTTTGGTTTCAGTGCCAGATTGCATGCCTTCTTTGAAGCCCTTCACGGCACCGCCTAAATCCTGGCCAATATTGCGTAATTTTTTGGTGCCAAACACCATCATCACGATGACCAACACAATTAACCAATGCCAAATGCTAAATGAACCCATTTTTACTCTCCTTGGATTATTTTTTCCAGGGGCGTGGACCGCCCATCACATGCAAATGCAGGTGATAAACCTCCTGCCCCCCATCTACACCATTATTGACCATCACGCGGAAACCACCCTCTTTACCTGGGCGACATCCTTGCTCTTTGGCAAGACGCGGTGCTAATTCCATCATTCTACCTAGCAATGGCGCATCCTTAGCTTCTGCAGCCTCCAACATGGGGATATGCTTTTTAGGAATCATTAAGAAATGCACTGGCGCTGCCGGATGAATGTCTTTAAAGGCATAAATCTCATCATCTTCGTACACTTTTGCCGAAGGTATTAATCCTTGAGAAATCTTGCAAAACAAGCAATTGGGGTCATGAGTCATGCGTTTGCCCTTACTTTTTTCTTTTTACTCTTTACCGGCTGCTTTTCTAGCAGCCTTTTCTTCAATTCCAGAAGTACCTAGCCTGCGCTCAAGCTCAGCGATGATGTCTTCGGGACGAAGTTCAAACTGGGACAAAGCAATGAGGCAATGAAACCAAAGGTCTGCCATTTCTCCGACAAAAAGTTGTTGCTGCTGGGCCGACAAGCCAGCATGGCGAGCATCTTTGGCTGCCATCACAGTCTCGGTGGCCTCTTCTCCTATTTTTTTCAAAATGCCGTCATCACCCTTCGAAAAGAGCAAAGCAGTATAGGAAGTCTTAGGATCAGCTGTGCCTGACTTAAAAGCATCACGTCGCTGATCAACCACGTCAGCCAAATGCGCCAATGCAGAATCTAAGTTTTTGGAAGAATTCGCCGAACTAGTCATGCAGCAATTTTATGTCTTTTATGGAAAAGAAGTGCTTCTAGTGAGAATTGAGCCCCATTTCCCTATTTTTTGGATTGAGACTCATCTACCCAGCAGGCACTGTCAGAGTCCCACCGCTTAAAGAAGCAGCTATGCTCCCCCGTATGACAGGCAATACCGTCTTTTTGCTCCACTATCAGCAAAATCGTATCGCCATCACAATCAAGATGGATTTCTCTCACCTTTTGTGTGTGGCCTGATTCCTCGCCCTTATGCCAAAGCTTTTGCCTTGACCGAGTCCAGTAAACCGCCTCACCCAAACGTAGAGTAGCCAACAAGGCATCTCGATTCATCCAGGCCATCATTAAGATATCTTTACTACCTAACTCTTGTGCAATCACCGGCACCAAACCTTGCTCATTCCAGGTCACTTTATCTAACCAGGTGCCAGCTTGTAAATTCTCAACAGGGGCAAATGTCTTTGTTTGCATGTTCATCAATATCCGTAATGTCCGCTTAGATCCGCACTGGAATACCTTGGCTAGCCATATATTCTTTTGCCTGTTTTACGGTGAACTCACCATAATGAAAAATACTTGCAGCCAAAACTGCATCAGCATGACCCTTTGTAATGCCATCGACTAAATGCTGGAGATTGCCAACGCCACCTGATGCAATTACGGGCACGCTCACAGCATCGCTTACGGCTGCAGTTAATTCAAGATCAAAACCATCTTTACTGCCATCACGGTTCATGCTCGTTAAAAGAATCTCACCAGCACCACGTTTTGCAACCTCACCAGCCCAAGTCACTACATCCATTCCAGTGGCAGTTCTGCCGCCGTGAGTAAATACCTCCCAGCTACCAGAGTCCGTTTTTTTCGCATCTATAGCCACCACAATGCACTGCGAGCCGTAATAAGCTGCTGCATCTGAAACTAAATCGGGGTTGGCTACTGCTGATGAATTCATGCTCACTTTATCAGCGCCCGCATTGAGTAAACGACGCACATCACCAACAGCACGCACTCCACCGCCAACAGTCAGGGGAATAAACACTTGTGAGGCCACATCTTCAATGATGTGAAGAATTAAATCACGCCCATCCGAGGTTGCCGTGATATCTAAAAAGGTTAATTCATCGGCACCTTGTAGATCATAGCGACGTGCAATTTCTACTGGGTCGCCTGCATCTCGCAGACCAACGAAATTCACCCCTTTAACAACACGGCCAGCCGTCACATCCAGACAGGGGATGATGCGCTTGGTTAACACTTGCGGTTCGCTCGCGTTAGCATTAAATAATTTTCTTAGTGAACTGAAGAGTCAGCTCATCTGCATACTTTTGCGCAGCAGTTAAATCTAGATCGCCGGCATAAATAGAGCGGCCAGCAATCACGCCCATAATGCCCTCTTCTTCTGCTCTGCACAGCGCTTCAATATCTTGATTGTTTGATAGGCCGCCACTAGCAATCACTGGAATGCGTATCGCCTGAGCCAATTTAATGGTGGCATCCATATTGACACCCTTGAGCATACCGTCGCGACCAATGTCCGTATAGATAATGGCTTCGACACCATAATCTTCAAATTTTTTAGCCAAATCAATCACTTCATGACCTGTGATCTTGCTCCAACCATCGGTAGCTACCTTGCCATCACGTGCATCCAAACCAACCATGATGTGCCCCGGAAATGCAGTACAGGCATCTTGTACAAACCCCGGGCTTTTGACTGCTGCAGTACCAATGATGACTGTACTAATTCCATCATCTAGTAAACGCTCGATCGTATCTAAATCACGAATACCACCACCCAATTGAACCGGAATCTCATCGCCCACTGCTTTTAGGATCGATTTAATAGCTGACTCATTCTTTAACTTCCCTGCAAAAGCACCGTTCAAGTCAACCAAATGCAAACGGCGGGCGCCTTTGCTAATCCAATGCGCGGCCATTGCCCCTGGGTCTTCTGAGAAAACCGTAGCCCTATCCATATCACCTTGTTCGAGTCGAACACAGTGACCGTCTTTTAAATCAATTGCAGGAATCAGCAGCATAGTAGTGCGTTAGAGAGTTATTAGGGTTGCCAAGAAACAAAATTTTTATACAGCTTTAATCCGTATTCTGCACTTTTTTCTGGATGAAATTGTGTCGCGAAAATATTATCCCGTGCCACTGCAGAGGTAAACCAATCGCCATACTCAGTTGAGCCAGCGATAGCATCCTGATTCTGTGGTGTCACATAGTAGCTATGCACAAAGTAAAAGCTGCTTAAATCTGGAATACCCTCCCAGAGGGGATGTTTTTTATCTTGCCGAACTTGATTCCAGCCCATATGGGGAACTTTATAGGCAGAACCATCAGGCTGCAGCTTTCCAGCCAATTCAAAACGCCGTACATCACCCGGTATTAAGCCCAGGCATTTTGTCCATGCTGAATGCGCACCAGAGCGAATCTCAGCACTTTGATCAAAAAGCATTTGCTCACCAACACAAACGCCTAACAGGGGTTTATTTTTGGCAGCCTCTAAAAGGGCATGAAGCAGGCCTGATTCTTCGAGATGCCTCATACAATCAGGCATTGCTCCCTGACCAGGCAGTACCACGCGCTGGGCAGCCATGATCTCCTCGGGAGTGCGCGCAATGAGTACATTGGCATCTGGCGCTACATGATGAAAGGCTTGATAGACCGAACGAAGGTTGCCCATTCCATAGTCTACGATCGCAATTGTTTGCACTAACTAATAACCTATTTTCTGCTGTATTTTCACCAAACAACTAGGGCAATATCAATTACAGACTGCCTTTGGTAGATGGAACAACACCGGATGCACGTGGATCAATTTCCAATGCCATGCGCAAAGCACGGCCAAAGGCCTTGAAAACCGTTTCAATTTGATGATGCGCGTTAATACCGCGCAAATTGTCTATGTGAAGGGTCACTCCAGCATGGTTCACAAATCCGCGGAAAAATTCAATGCTCAAGTCCACATCGAAGTCACCTACTCGCGCCCGGGTAAAGGGCACATTAAATTCTAAGCCTGGACGGCCAGAAAAATCGATGACAACCCGGGAAAGGGTTTCATCCAAAGGAACGTAGGAGTGGCCATAGCGAGTAATGCCCGCCTTATCACCAACCGCCTTTGCAAAAGCTTGTCCCAAGGTGATTCCCACATCCTCAACCGTGTGATGATCATCAATGTGGGTATCGCCCTTTGCGATCACTTTTAAATCAATCATGCCGTGACGGGCAATTTGATCGAGCATGTGATCTAAAAAAGGTACGCCAGAGGCGAGCTCTGCCTTACCAGTGCCATCTAAATTGATAGCAATTTGAATTTTGGTTTCCGAAGTGTTTCGGGTAACGTCGGCTTGCCGCATGCTTCATTGCGCCGCGAGGCGAAGTGTTGATTGAAGCCTCATAATATCATTCCTAAAGGCAGTGCAAATATCCAAATTGCCTAACTTTCTACCCAATTTTTAACTTGAGCACCCTCATGAGCCGCTTTTGGAGTCCTACAGTACACAACTTAACCCCATACGTGCCCGGGGAACAACCGCAGATGCAGCGTTTGGTAAAGCTCAATACAAATGAGAGTCCTTATGGACCGTCCCCCAAGGCATTAGCAGCCATTAACAGCCAAAACAATGCCGATTTGCGTCTTTATCCCGATCCAGAAGGATTGGCGCTGAAAAAAGCAATTGCTCACTTGCATGGTCTGGAGCCAAACCAAGTTTTCTTGGGCAATGGCTCAGATGAGGTCTTGGCCCACGTTTTCCTGGGCCTACTAAAGCACCAAGATGCCGTTCTTTTTCCGGATATCACCTACAGTTTCTATCCTGTGTACTGCAAACTCTTTGGTATCGAATACCAAACCATTCCGCTCGGTCCAGAATTTGAAATCCGCACAGCAGATTACAAAAAGCCCAACGGCGGCATTATTTTCCCCAATCCGAATGCCCCAACCGGTAAAGCATTGCCTCGCTCTGAAATCGAAGCACTCCTCTCTGAAAACAAAAATTCTGTTGTAGTAATTGATGAGGCATATGTCGATTACGGGACAGCATCCTGTATTCCTCTGCTGCGAGGGGCCGCTTGCCCAGAAAACCTATTGGTCGTGCATACTCTCTCAAAGTCACGGGCTCTGGCTGGCCTGCGTGTTGGATTTGCAGTGGGCCATCCAGATCTGATTGCTGGTCTTGAGCGTGTTAAGAATAGCTTCAACTCTTACCCACTCGGTCGGCTAGCACAAGCAGGCGCAATTGCCGCAATTGAGGATCAAGCGCATTTGCTTGAAACTACCAACAAGGTCATACAAACGCGTGAACGCTTGGTTGAAGAATTAAAAGCCTTGGGCTTTGAGACCCTCCCCTCAAGTGCCAACTTTATTTTTACTCGCCACCCACAACGGGCAGGTGAAGATCTCTATCAAGCATTACGCGAGCGTGGCATCATCGTCCGTCACTTCAAATCACCACGGATCGCAGATTACTTACGCATCACTATTGGGACAGACGAACAAAGCAATGAATTGGTAATCGCACTAAAAGATATCACCAACAACCTTTAAACCTTCGATTTACCTCACACACACCATATTGATTGGCCTACCAAGTAAAAAGTTTGATCCCGTACGAATGTTTACTGTTTACCGATAAGTGATATAAAATACACATATGATCCAATCGTTCAAATGTGCTGATACGGAAAATCTTTTCATTACTGGCAAAACAAGGCATTTTTCTTCGATTAAGTCAGTTGCAGAGCGAAAGCTGCAGCAGTTAGATAGCGCGGTCACTTTAGACTTCCTAAGATCGCCACCGGGCAATCATCTTGAGAGCTTGAGTGGAAAGCGCTCTAATCAATATAGCATTCGCGTTAATGTGCAGTGGCGGATCTGTTTTATTTGGACTGAATTAGGGCCCGCAAATGTGGAAATAGTTGACTACCACTAATGGAGAAGTTATGAAGAATGGAATGAGAGCGATTCACCCTGGTGAAATATTAAGGGAAGACTACCTATTACCCTTAGGCATGAGTGCGAATGCGCTGGCAAAAGCCTTACATGTAACTCCCGCAAGAATTAATGATGTCGTAAGAGAGCTAAGGGGAATTACGCCTGATACAGCATTACGTTTAGCGCGTTATTTTGGAGGCGATGCACAATCTTGGCTAAATCTCCAACAAGCTTATGACCTGAAGAAAGCTGAAAAGGCTGTCGCCAAGAAAATTGCTAATGAGATTCAGCCTCTATCTTTAGAACGGCTAGCTGCTTAAGAACCTCTAAAGTACTGTCTTGAGCCTCATCTCCGCTGCACGAGCGTGGGCTTGTAAACCCTCACCATGAGCCAAGGTGCTAGCAACAACGCCTAAAGTTTGAGCGCCAGCCTCACTTACTTCAATCATGCTTGAGCGCTTGATAAAGTCATACACACCCAAGGGTGATGAGAAGCGGGCAGTTCGGGCTGTTGGTAGAACGTGATTAGGGCCGGCACAGTAGTCACCTAGTGACTCACTGGTGTAGTGACCCATAAAGATCGCACCCGCATGGCGAATCATGTCAGCCCACTTACGTGGCTCTGCTGCGCAGATCTCCAAATGCTCTGCAGCAATGGCATTGGCTATCTCACAAGCCTGGGACATATCCTCAACCTGAATCAATAAAGCACGGTTAGTCAAAGAAGTTTCGATGACTTTTCTTCTCGGCATCTCAGGAAGTAATTTATTAATACTGATCTGAACTTGCTCAATAAATTGAGCGTCAGGACAGAGCAAAATGGATTGCGCTAATTCATCATGCTCTGCTTGAGAGAACAGATCCATCGCAACCCAATCGGGATTGCTTGTACCATCGGCAATCACCAAAATTTCTGAAGGGCCGGCAATCATATCGATCCCCACAAGCCCAAATACACGTCTTTTAGCTGCAGCTACAAAGGCATTTCCTGGGCCTACAATTTTGTCTACAGATGGAATGGTTTGCGTGCCATATGCCAATGCACCTACGGCCTGGGCTCCACCAATAGTGAACACGCGATCCACTCCTGATAAATAAGCTGCTGCTAGCACCAGGGGATTACGCGCACCATCCGGGGTAGGTACAACCATGATGACTTCTTTAACACCAGCAACTTTTGCAGGAATGGCATTCATCAAAACAGAAGATGGGTAAGCAGCTTTACCGCCTGGGACATAAATTCCAACGCGATCAAGTGGTGTTACTTTTTGACCTAGACGTGTGCCATCGGCTTCCTCGTACTCCCAAGAGTGGCAACCTGCCTCTATTTTTTGCCGCTCGTGATAAGCGCGTACGCGCTGTGCCGCAACATTTAATGCACTCTTTTGCTCGGCAGATAAAGCCTCGTAAGCAAGCCTAAGCTCTTGCTGAGAAATTTCTAACTGCGTAACGCCGGTAACATTTAAACGATCAAATTGATGTGTCAGTGCAATGACCGCTTCATCGCCTCGCGACTTCACGTCAGCCAAAATGCGCACAACCGCAGCATCAATTGCCTCATCATCTGCCATCGGCAAAGAGAGGCTTGATAAGAGGGTTTCTCTAAAGCCGGGGTCTTGGCTTGTTAAGCATTTAATCGGAATGCGTACTGAGGACATGAATAATTAACTTGTCTTACTTAAGTAGTTCAAAAATGGGTTGGAGTTGAGCACGCTTGCGTTTGTAAGACGCTTGATTTACCACTAAACGAGCGCTGATGTCGGCCATCGGCTCAACCTCAACCAGACCGTTTGCGCGCAAAGTGTTGCCTGTGGAAACCAAGTCCACGATCGCATCGGCCATACCAACCAGAGGCGCAAGCTCCATCGAACCATAAAGCTGGATGGTATCGACATGCACGCCCTTGTTTGCAAAATGTTCACGGGCACAATTGACATATTTGGTGGCTACCTTCAAACGGGAGCCTTGTTTTACTGCAGCTGCGTAATCAAAACCTTCACGAACCGCTACAGACATACGGCACTTGGCGATACCCAAATCATAAGGAACATAGAGTCCATCAGTTCCTTTTTCCATCAACACATCTAATCCAGCCACACCAAAATCTGCGCCACCGAATTGCACATAGCTAGGTACGTCCGAAGCACGCACAATAATGAGACGGACCTCTGGATTGGAGGTCTCAATAATCAGTTTGCGTGACTTCTCTGGATCCTCTAAAGGACGAATTCCGACCTTAGCCAGAATGTCAGCAGTTTCTTCGAAGATGCGCCCCTTCGAGAGGGCTAGTGTTAACTTCATGGACTAATTATCCACCAGGCTTACTTGACGCGCACAATGTTGGCCCCCAAGAGGGTCAACTTCTGCTCCATACGGTCATAACCACGGTCGAGGTGATAAATCCGGTCAACCTGTGTCTCACCTTGAGCTGCTAAACCAGCAATCACCAAGCTTGCTGATGCCCTTAAATCGGTGGCCATCACAATGGCCCCTGAAAGCGCTTCTACCCCTTGGGCAATTGCAGTATTGCCCTCAATAGCAATATCGGCACCGAGGCGATTTAATTCTTGAACGTGCATGAAACGGTTTTCAAAGATAGTTTCAGTAATCGTCGCATTACCCGAGGCTATTGCATTGACTGCCATTAACTGCGCCTGCATATCTGTTGGGAAGGCTGGATACTCAGAGGTACGGAAACTCACCGCCTTTGGACGCCCACTCATCGATGCCTTAATCCAGTCAGGACCCACCTCCATCTTCAAGCCTGCTTCCTGCAATTTCACAATCACCGCATCTAAGGTGCCTGGACGACAGTGCTTTACTAAGATCTCACCTCCAGCAGCGGCAACAGCACATAAGAAGGTTCCCGCTTCAATGCGATCCGGAATCACCGAATGCTCTGCGCCGTGCAGCTTGTCTACACCCTCAATGACCAAGCGATCAGTACCAATGCCGGTGATTTTGGCACCCATTTTGACCAACAGCTCTGCCAAGTCACCAACCTCGGGTTCGCGTGCTGCATTTTCTAGAATGGTCGTACCGTTAGCCAGGCTTGCAGCCATCAGCAAATTTTCCGTACCAGTCACCGTGATCATGTCGGTCAAAATCGAAGCGCCTTTTAAGCGATTCTGCGGAGATGGTGTTTCTGCCTGAATATAGCCGCCCTCAATTTTGATAGTGGCGCCCATCGCTTTGAGGCCTTTGATATGTTGATCGACAGGACGGGCCCCAATTGCGCAACCTCCAGGCAGGGAGACTTTTGCACTGTGCATTCTGGCAAGCAAAGGGCCTAATACCAAGATAGAAGCACGCATGGTTTTAACCATCTCATACGTTGCTTCAGAGCTTTTTATATTTCCTGCATTGAGCGCCACATAACTTCGGTCAGCTGCATCTGGAAAACGCACTTGAACACCAATCTCCTGCAAGAGCTTGAGCATAGTGCGCACATCCTGCAAATCAGGCACGTTACGCAAGGTAATCGTTTGATCAGTCAATAGGCATGCGCACAAAATCGGTAAAGCCGCGTTTTTAGCTCCAGCAATAATCACCTCTCCCTGCAGAGGGGTGCCACCGACCATTCGTAATTTATCCATCAAGCAATCTCGTAATAGCGAATTAATTTTTTATGAAGCTGACTGCGCAGCAAATTCATCGGGAGTAAAAGCTTTGATAGAGAGTGCATGCACTTCTGCTTTCATACGATCACCCATAGCGCCATAAACTAATTGGTGACGCTGAACCAAACGTTTGCCCTCAAAATCTGGGCTCACAATGGTTGCAAAAAAATGCTGTCCATCACCCTCAACCTGAATATGAGTGCAAGGCAAGCCCTGCTTGATATAGCCCTCAATTTGCTCGGGGGTTGGCAACATCTCAATCTCCTAATGGGAAGTGGGTAACAAAAAGGTAAAACAAATACACACCAAGTTTTAATGCCGTAACTTATAGCCTTTTTGTAGTAAGCGCAATGCAATAGCAGAAACTACAATGAAGAAGCACAACACGATCGCCAGACTCTTCCATGGGGAAATATCAGATACCCCAAAGAAACCAAAACGGAACCCATCGATCATATAAAAGAATGGGTTGAAATGGGAGACAGCCTGCCATGTTGGTGGCAAGGAATGAATCGAATAAAACACACCCGATAACATTGTGGCGGGCATGATGATGAAATTCTGGAATGCTGCCAGCTGGTCATACTTATCCGCCCAAATCCCGGCAATTAAACCCATGCTACCCAAAATGGCCGCCCCTAAAAAAGCAAAAACCATAATCCACAAAGGATACTCAAGCGCAGGGGAAAAATACCATGCGGTTGCCAGAAAAACACCAGTGCCTACGACTACACCACGACAAACAGCAGCTAAGACATACGCTCCATAGAATTCAAAATGACTCAAGGGCGAGAGCAAAACAAACACGAGATTACCTGTCACCTTAGATTGAATCAAGGAAGAGGAGGTATTAGCAAAAGCATTTTGCAAAACACTCATCATGACTAAACCAGGTATCAGAAAAGCGGCATAACTTATGCGACCATAAACTTCCTTACCTTCCAATACATGACCGAAAATCATCAGATAAAGAATTGCCGTTAGGACAGGTGCTGCTACAGTCTGAAAGGCTACCTTATAAAAACGCTTTACTTCCTTACGCAATAAAGTGGGGAAGCCGCTGCCATACTTCAGTGGAGGATTTTTTACATTCTTCACGGTGCATTCCCAGCCATGATATTGAGAAACACATCTTCAAGATCTGTTTTGCCTTCGCCATCTTTTTTCACCGAACCATAGCGACTCAATAGATTAGCAGTGGTATCTAAAGCCACAATCTTTCCTTGCTTGAGCATAGCAATACGCTGACACAAAGCCTCGGCTTCCTCAAGGTAATGTGTTGTCAACACAATCGTATGGCCATCTTGATTCAGCCTGCTAATAAATTGCCATAAAGATTGGCGCAATTCCACATCTACCCCTGCGGTTGGCTCATCAAGAATGATCACTGGCGGGCGATGCACTAAAGCCTGAGCAACTAACACTCGACGTTTCATGCCACCTGATAAGGAGCGCATATTACTGTCAGCCTTATTGGTGAGTCCTAAGTTGGCAATAATTTCGTCGATCCAAGCCTCGTTATTTTTAATCCCAAAATAACCCGATTGAAATTGCAAGGTTTCACGAACCGTGAAAAAAGGATCAAACACCAACTCTTGGGGAACAACACCCAACATGCGACGCGCCTGACGAAAATCAGCCTGTACGTTCGCCCCCATGATTGCGGCACTGCCCGAATCGGCACTAACCAAACCGGCCAATATAGAAATCAGAGTAGTCTTACCAGCACCATTGGGTCCAAGTAAACCAAAAAATTCTCCTGATCCAATCGTGAGCGATACGTTATCAAGGGCCTGCAGAGCGCCATAGCACTTCGATACATTTTTAACCGATATAGCAGCGTGCATCACTTACAAACCCAACAAAGTAGAAATGCCATATACACCAGCCAACACTCTCAATTTTTCCGGGACATTAATAATAAGAAGCTGCTGATGTGTGGCTCTCAATCTCGTTTGCCAAGAGATTAAGACGGTTAAAACTGAAGAATCAAAATTATTCAAATGAGAACAATCCACCGTTGCCAGTGCCGGTAAATTCAATAAGCCCTCTTTCTCTAACTGAAGAGCAGTTTCATGAGTCACCGTAGAGGGCAAAAGAAAAGGCATGATTGAAAATTTAGGATTAATTGCTTGGCTTAGCTGTTGCCAATTGCTTATTGCGCTCTTGCAAAAATTTGATGAGCCCTTCAATACCATTCTGACTAATTTGATTTGCAAACTGATTGCGATATGCCTCAACCAACCAGACGCCCATAATATTCATGTCATAGACTTTCCACCCAGTAGGTGTTTTTTCCATGCGATAGTCCAAAGGCAC
>Ga0316228_1002795_pt1 | contig 14892 bp, 14 predicted proteins | sample TBH18021metaG_FD_206005 | JGI IMG/M metagenome (GOLD analysis project Ga0316228, IMG submission 206005) | Freshwater microbial communities from Trout Bog Lake, Wisconsin, USA - TBH18021 | ecosystem: Environmental > Aquatic > Freshwater > Lake > Hypolimnion/Profundal zone | place: USA: Wisconsin... | reverse complement strand
CCTGCACGTGGCGGGTGGCCGGCTCGTCGAAGGTCGAGGCGATGACCTCGCCCTTCACCGAGCGCTGCATGTCGGTGACCTCCTCGGGCCGCTCGTCGATGAGCAGCACGATCAGGTAGCACTCGGGGTGGTTGAGGGTGATCGACTGCGCGATGTTCTGCATCAGCACGGTCTTACCCGTGCGCGGCGGCGCCACGATCAGGGCGCGCTGGCCCTTGCCGATCGGCGCCACGATGTCGATGATCCGCGGCGAGAAATCCTTCTTGGTCGGGTTGTCCAGCTCGAGCTTGAACCGCTTCGTGGGGAAGAGCGGCGTCAGGTTGTCGAAGTGGACCTTGTGCTTGATCTTCTCCGGGTTCTCGAAGTTGATCGTGTTGACCTTGAGCAGCGCGAAGTAGCGCTCGCCGTCCTTGGGGCCGCGGATCGGGCCCTCGACGGTGTCGCCGGTCCGCAGGCCGAAGCGGCGGATCTGGGTCGGCGAGATGTAGATGTCGTCCGGGCCGGGCAGGTAGTTCGAGTCGGAGGAGCGCAGGAAGCCGAAGCCGTCCTGCAGCACCTCGACGGTGCCCGAGCCGATGATCTCGACCTCCTTGGCAGCGAGCTGCTTCAGGATGGCGAACATCAGCTCCTGCTTGCGCATGGTCGAGGCGTTCTCGACCTCGACCTCCTCGGCGAAGGCCGTCAGGTCGGTCGGCGTCTTCGACTTGAGGTCCTGGAGCTTGACCTCGCGGACGCCTTCGAGGGCGGCGGGCAGAGTGGGCACATCGGCCGGCTCCGCAGTCTCGATATCGGCGAGGGCGTCGGGGTGTGGCGTCATGGGGTGTCTTGCAACCGACGGAAGAAGGTGGGAGGGCCGGTTCTGTGCCAAGCACCCGGGGGACGGGCGCCGAAGGGCGGGCCGCGCTGCGGCGAGGGGCCCGAGGATCAGGGTGGCAAAACCGTACTGGCAGGACCCTCACGGCTCACGGGCGCGCTGCGGCGCAGACCTTGTGATGAGGGCCCCTCACAGATAACGCGTTTCTCCGCCGCACTCAAGGGGCTCGCCGACCGAGCGCGCGACGGTTAGATAGGCGATGCCGCGCACGGCCCTGGAACCGGGTTCGCACGGGATTGTTCACCGTCCCGGTGCTGCAGCGCAGCAGACCCCACTTCGAGAGCCACGCCCGACCGCCATGCGCGACGACGCCACCGGACGCACCATCACCACCCACGAGCCGCGCCGGATCCCGTGGCTTGATCTCATCTTCGGATTCGGCCCGATGGTCCCGATCGCGGCCGGCGCCGCAGCGGCCTGGTGGCTGAACGGCCAGCCGCTCGATTACCTCGTGGCCCTGTTCACCCTGCTGTACGCGGCCTCGATCCTGCTGTTCCTGGCCGGCGTCCACCGGGGCGTCAGCTTCCGGACCGAGGGCGGCCCGCGGCTGTCGCAGATCGTCACCATGCTGGTGCTCTACGGACTCGGGCTGTTCAGCCTGTTTACCGCCGTGATGGGCAAGGCGGTGCCGGGGCTCGCGATGCTGATCCTCGGCTACGCCCTCGTCGGGATCCTCGATCCGATTCAGGCCCGCGCCGGCGAGGTGCCGCTCGCCCATGCCCGCCTGCGCCCGCTCCAGATGCCGATCGCCGTGGTGAGCCTCGCGGCCTTGCTGTGGCTGAAGCTCACGGCGCCGTATTGAGGGTGCCGGATACGGTGCTCTCCTTTCCGGGACAGGTGGAGCGAAGCGGAACCTGATCCGGGACCTAGCGCAGGGTGCGCCGCGTAAACGGCATCTTGTGATGACGTATGGATGCTTTACGACGTCTTGCGCTGGATCCCGGATCGCATTCCGCTTTCGCTGCATGCGCCCGGGAAAGGGCTGGGTGCCCAATACAAGGGCGGCACCGAAGGCCTCCGCAAACCGAATTCCCCTTTCGCGCGGCATGCTCTAGAGCCCGGGCCAGGATCCCCGGCCACCGGGGGTGACTCAATCCGATGCCGGATCCGGGCTTCGGCCCGCGAGAAGCGAACGCGTTCACATGTCCAAGCCCGAAATCGCGAAGCCCGAAACCCTCAAGCCCCGCCTGCCGCGCGGCTTCGTCGACCGGCGCGCCGGTGAGATCGCCGCGCAGCACCGGATGCTGGAGACGATCCGGCGGAGTTTTGAGCTCTACGGCTTCGAGGCCCTGGAGACCCCCTTCGTCGAGTACACCGAGGCCTTGGGCAAGTTCCTGCCCGACCTCGACCGGCCGAACGCGGGCGTGTTCTCGTTCCAGGACGACGACGAGGCGTGGCTCTCGCTGCGCTACGACCTCACGGCGCCGCTCGCCCGGTTCGTGGCCGAGAATTTCGACGCCCTGCCCAAGCCCTACAGAAGCTACCGGGCCGGCTACGTGTTCCGCAACGAGAAGCCGGGGCCGGGCCGGTTCCGCCAGTTCATGCAGTTCGATGCCGACATCGTGGGCGCGGGCAGCATCGCGGCCGATGCCGAGATCTGCATGCTGATGGCCGACACGCTGAACCGCCTCGGGCTCGGCGGGCAGTACGTGGTCAAGGTCAACAACCGCAAGGTGCTCGACGGCGTGATGGAGGCCGCGGGCCTCGCGGGCGCCGACCGGGCGGGCCAGCGCCTCACCGTCCTGCGCGCCATCGACAAGCTCGACCGGCTGGGCGTCGACGGCGTGCGCCAGCTTCTGGGTGCCGGCCGCAAGGACGAGAGCGGCGACTTTACCAAGGGCGCGGGCCTCGATGAGGCGGCGATCGGGCGGATCCTCGCCTACGTGTCGTTCCAGGCCCATGCCGCGGACGGCGCCGACAAGGTGGCGTTCTGGGAAAAATTCTTTGCCGGCTGGCACGACGCGGTCGGCGAGTCCGAGACCGGCCGGGAGGGCATCGCCGAGCTGCACGCGATCATGCGCCTCTGCGCCGCCGCCGGCTACGGCCACGACGTGATCCGGGCCGATCCGAGCGTGGTGCGCGGGCTCGAATACTACACCGGCCCGGTCTACGAGGCCGAGCTGACGTTTCCCGTCACCAACGAGGACGGCCAGACCGTGCGCTTCGGCTCGGTGGCGGGCGGCGGGCGCTATGACGGGCTGGTCGGGCGCTTCCGGGCCGAGCCGGTGCCGGCGGCCGGCTTCTCGATCGGCGTCTCGCGCCTGTTCTCGGCCCTGCAGCTCGTGAACAGCCCGCTGCTCGCCGGTACCGAAACGCCCGGCCCCGTGGTGGTGCTGGTCCTCGATCGGGAGAACATGGCGGATTACCAGCGCCTCGTGGCGCTGCTCCGCGCCGACGGGATCCGGGCCGAACTCTATCTCGGCAGCGCCGGCATGAAGGCGCAGATGAAATATGCCGACCGCCGCCGCGCGCCCGTGGCGATCATCCAGGGCTCGAACGAGCGGCTGGCCGGCGAGGTTCAGATCAAGGATCTGATCGAGGGGGCCCGGGCGGCGGACTCCATCGCCAGCAACGCCGAGTGGAAGGCGGCCCGGCCGGCGCAGTTCTCGTGTCCCGAAGCCGATCTGGTGGCGCAGGTGCGGGCCGTGCTGGCTCGGCACTTCCCATCGACCGCGGGGTGAAACGCGGACGCCTCGGCGGCGTTGTCCCCTGTCGATGCCGCGACCCTGTCGGCAGGGAGAGTCCGAGGATGCGCGCTGAGACCTTGATCCTGTCGGCCGCCCTGCTCCTCGCCTGCGCGGCGCCGGCCTCGGCGGCCCGCCCGATGCCCGGCCGGCTACCCAGCGCCGTGGCTCTCGCCACGCCCGGCACCGGCAGCGCCCCCATCCTCAGCGCCGGCGTCGCCGCCGCTCCCGCGCTCAGCGCCCTGACCCAGCGCAAACCGAGCCGGCGGCCCCGCGGGGCGCGCCTCGGCAGCATCCGCCCGCTCTGAAGTGCCGGGTTCCCCAAGGGCGAGCCCTTGGGCAGGGGTTCGAGGGCGGAGCCCCGTGATCGGGCGAAGCCGGACACCAGGGCTCTGCCCTGGACCCGCGAAAGGTCATGACCTTTCGAAACCGGGACTCTATCGCACGCAGACCGGCGGCAGGGCAGCGCGGACCTTGGTGGCGAACGCCTCCAGGTCGCAGCCGCCGTCCCGGGCCGGGCAGATCCCGATCGTCAGCGGAAGGGAGACCGGCGGATCGCTGGGCCCGAGCGCTCGGGCGGAGCGCAGCTGATCGAGGGTCTGGGCGAAGATCCGGATGCGGATCGTCCGCCGCCCGGTCTCCGCATGGCGCCAGACCTCGAAGGCCAGGGTCGCGCCGGGGGCCGTCGGGTCCGGCTGGCCGGGAAGCGACCAGCCGAGGCCCAGGGCGCCCGACAGGTTCGACAGGGTGGTGTCGTGTCCGACCAGCACGACGAGGCGCGCGCTCGCCCCGAGCGGCGGCACGCCGAGGCCCCGGGGCGCCTCGCCCTGCAGCAGGTCCGCCAGCATCCGCAGAAGCGTCGCCGCGCGGAACGTGGCGATCGCGGGCGTCCGGCGCAGGAGATCGGCCGACCGTCGATGGGCGGGCAGCAGCGCCGCCAGGGTCTCGGGCGTGCCCTGGCCCCAGGCCACCTGATCGGCCGGCAGGCCCTCGGCGTATTCGAGAAGCAGGTTCTCCGACACGGTGGCGGCCAGCGCCAGCGGGCCCTCGATCTTCGGCCCGGTGGGCGTGGCGACGAGGGTGCTCGGGCCCTCGAGACAGGCCGTCGGGACCGCCTTGCAGGCGGCCGGACCCAGGATCCGCTTCAGGGCTGCGATGGCCTTCTCGGAGGCCTTATCGGTCACCGCGAAGCCGCCCGCCGTTCGGCCCTGGACCGCCGCCAGGGCCTCAGCCGGATCCAGGGGGCAGACGCGGCTGCTGTCGAAGACCGGGTCGAGGGCGCCGACCGGCCCGTGGCGCGCCACAAGGCCGCAACCCGGGACGATCGCGTCGGCGAGGATCTGGCCGCTCCGGCGGGTGCGGTTCGCGGCGCCATCCGCCCAGACCTGCACGGCGTTCACCGCCGGGCAGCCGGTCTCGGGCAGCAGCTCTGCCTTGGCGTAGAGGCTTCGCAGATAGGCTCCCATGCGCGCCAAGGCTTCGGCGCCGTGCGGCGTCAGCTCGCCCGGCTCGACCGGGAAGGCCGGCCAGGGCCGGCCGGTCCGGGCGTCCAGCGCGGTCGGCGCGGCGGTCGGGGCCCGCACGCCGTGGCGGGAGACCATCACGACGCGTTCGAGCTTCGGCTCGGCCAGGGCGGGTGCTTGGGCCGCTAGCAGAGTCAGGATGGCGATCCCGAGGCTTCGCAACCGGTCGGGAGCAGATCGGATTTTTTGAGCCCTCACGGTCTTCGCACATCCCCTCACGGAGTGATCCGAGGATGCCGACCATGGATCAAGCTTTCGGGTCAGGGCAATCCGTTTCCCTCCAGAGCATGTCGGGGCGGTAAACGGATGATCTGATAGCATCTCTGGCTATAAATGCGATATCTCATGGCTTCATGATCATTTCTCAAGGAAAAACACCCAGATAAGTTGGATATCATCTTCCAAGTATTGCTAATTATCATCGCGATGATGGGATTGCGATCACGCGTTGCCGGGCTTTGCCGGCCGCAGCACCGAGGATCTCCGGACGCCGGTCGTCCCGCCCTGTGGCGCGCCGCGCCCGCAATCGCCCACCATCGCCGATGGTCGCCAAGCCCGGCCGCGGTTGCTACAGAGCGCTCGCGAGGTGGACACGATGACACGACCGGAGGCAGGCGAGACGGGGGCGGGGGATGCGGCGCGCGCGCGGCTGTCCGCCCATCTGAATGCGGCGGGCTATCGGCCGGTGACCCCGCCGGTGCTGCAGCCGCTTGAGCCGTTCCTGGAACTGTCCGGCGAGGATATCCGCCGCCGGATCTTCGTGACCCAGGATGCGGGCGGGGCCGAGCTGTGCCTGCGGCCGGAATTCACGATCCCCGTCTGCCGCCTGCACCGGTCGCAAGCCGATGGGCAGGCGGCCGATTACAGCTATTGCGGCCCGGTCTTCCGGCTCGCCGCCGACGAGCCCGACGAGTTCTTCCAGGCCGGGATCGAGTCGATCGGGCGCACCGACACGCCGGCCGCGGATGCCGAGGTGCTGGGCCTCGCCCTCGAAGGTCTCGCGCTGTTCGGCCGGCATGATCCGGCGGTGCGGCTCGGCGACATGGGGCTGACCGTGGCGCTCCTCGACGGGCTCGCGGTGCCGCCCGCGGCCAAGCGGCGGACGCTCCGGGCGCTGGCCGCCGGGCGCTCCCTCGATGCCGTGACCAACGGGGCCGGCGCGCGGCCCGAGGATCCGCATGCCGGCCTGCTGGCGGCGATCCAGGGCCAGGATCCGCGCGGGGTGCGCGCCTTCGTGGAGGACGTGCTGGCCATCGCCGGGATCTCGGCGGTCGGTGGGCGCAGCGCCGGCGAGATCGCCGAGCGCTTCCTCGCCAAGGCGGCCGCCCAGGCCCATGGCGGGGCCGGGCTCAACGCCGAGAACCGCGCCGTGCTCGACCGCTACCGCGCCATCGCGGGCCATCCGGACGCGGCGGCGCGCGACCTGCGGGCGCTGGTCGCCGACGCGAACATCCGGCACGACGCCCTCTCGGCCGCCCTCGACCTGTTCGAGGAGCGCACCGGCTTCATCGCGGCCCGCGGCCTGCCGATCGAGCGGTTCCGCTTCCAGGGCGGCTTCGCCCGCAACCTCGACTATTACACCGGCTTCATCTTCGAGGTGGCCGAGGGGGATACGTCGCGCGATGGGCCGATCCTGGTCGGCGGCGGTCGCTACGACGGGCTGCTCGGCCATCTCGGCAGCCCGGTCCCCCTGCCCGCCGTGGGCTGCACCTTCTGGATCGAGCGCGTGGCGGGAGCCGGACAATGAGCGCTTCCGAGCCCCTGATCCTCGCCGTCCCGTCCAAGGGCCGGCTGCAGGAGAACGCCAACGCGTTCTTCGGCCGAGCCGGGCTGAAGCTCGCGCAGGGTGCCGGCGCCCGCGACTACCGGGGCAAGCTTTTGGGCGTGCCGGATGTCGAGGTGCGCTACCTCTCGGCCTCCGAGATCGCCGCGCAGCTTGCCTCGGGGGCCGCCCATCTCGGCGTCACCGGCGAGGACCTGATCCGCGAGACCCTGCCGGACGTGCGCGGCCAGGTGGAATTGCTGACGCCGCTCGGCTTCGGCAACGCCACCGTGGTGGTGGCGGTGCCCCAGGCCTGGATCGACGTGCGCGACATGTCGGACCTCGACGAGGTCGCGGCCGGGATGCGCGCCCGCCACGGTCGCCGCCTGCGGGTCGCGACCAAGTACGTGAACCTGACCCGCCGGTTCTTTGCCGAGAAGGGCGTGGCCGATTACCGGATCGTCGAGAGCCTGGGCGCCACCGAGGGGGCGCCGGCCGCGGGCTCGGCCGAGATCGTGGTGGACATCACCACCACGGGGGCGACGCTCTCCGCCAATGCCCTGAAGATCCTGGAGGACGGCGTCATCCTGCGCTCCGAGGCGAATCTCGTGGCGTCCCTGAAGGCGCCCTGGGGCGAGGGCCAGCGGACGGCCCTCCGCACGGTGCTCGGCCGGATCGCCGCCGAGGAGCGCGCCCGGACCACCCGGGAGGTGCGCGCCGCCCTGCCGGAGAGCGGCACGATCGACCTCGCCACCCTGGCGGGCCTGCACGAGGCGGAACTGCCCTACGGCGCCCCGCGGGGCCCCGAGGGCGAGATCGTCCTGCGATGCCCGGAGGGCGCGGTGTTCGACCTCGCTGGCGCGCTGGTCGAAGCCGGGGCCCGGGCCGTGACGGTGCGGCGGGTGGATTACGCCTTCGCGGCCGAGAACCCCCTGGCGGAGCGGCTGCTGGCGCGGTTGTGAGGGGGTTCAGCCCTTTCGGATCGCGAAGATCGTCAGTCCGGCTGGGAGCTGTAGCTGTCGGCTACTGCGGCCCCTGCTTGGCGAACTCCGACAGCACCCCGCGCAGTACCTTGAGCCGCCCATCGTAGGCCGCCGTCAGGCAGGCCACGTCAGCCCCGCAGGTCCGGCGCTCCGTGAGCCATATTTCCTGGTCGTCGCGCAGCTTGGTCTGCCCGCCCATCGGCAGAACCGCCTTCAGGATCTCGAACCGGGTCGCCATCTCGACATCCCGGTCGTTGAGGGCGAGATGGGCGCAGATCGCCTTCTCGTCGGCGGCCTCGGCCTTGTCGCAGGAAAAACTCGCCGCGTACGCGGAGGGGCTGAACGCCAGGAGGATCAGGGCCAGGGCGGTGGAGCGTCGCTTCGACATGGGCTCAGAACGAACCGGCCGCCGAAAGGCTCCCGCTCGCGGTTGGCGTGGTGAATCCACCCCGGGATCACAGGATCCCCGGATCAGAGGCCAGGCTTGACGATCGCCAGGATGACGATGCCGATCATCAGGAGCGTCGGCACCTCGTTGAGGATCCGGTAGAACCGGGGGGCGCGCGCGTTCCGGTCGGCGGCGAAATCCTTGACCATCCGGGCGAGCCAGCCGTGGATGCCCGACATCGCCACAACCAGCGCAAACTTCGCCTGCAGCCAGGGGGCCGCGTAGAAGCCGCTCATCCAGGCGAGGCTCAGCCCGAACACCCAGGTGGCGATCATGGCCGGGGTCATGATCGCCTTGAGCAGGCGGCGCTCCATCACCTTGAAGGTCGCCGACTGCGCCTCCGAGCCCGCCGGCAGGCCGGCGTGGTAGACGAACAGCCGCGGCAGGTAGAGCATCCCCGCCATCCAGGCGATCAGGCTGATCACGTGGAGGGCCTTGATCCAGTCGTACAGCACGCGCTCGGCCTCAGCCCTGCCCGCGCAGCCGCGCGAGCATCCGCTCGACATGGGCGACCGGCGTCTGCGGCGTGATGCCATGGCCGAGGTTGAAGATGTGCGGCAGGCCGGCCGTCGCCGCCAGCACGGCATCCACGGCCGCGTCGAGGGCCGGGCCGCCCTCGATCAGCGTGTCGGGATGCAGGTTGCCCTGCGTCACCGTCGTGGCCGGGATCCGGCCGCGCAGGGCCTTCAGGTCCACACCCCAATCGACTCCGACCGCATCGGCACCGGTCTCGGGCACCACCCGGGCATGGCCGTCGAGCCCCGAGCCCCGGGCGAACACGATGATCTTGGCCCCCGGCACCCGGGCGCGCACGCCCGCGACCATCCGGGCGATCGGCCGCAGCGACCAGCGGGTGAGGGCATCGGTGGCGGGCGTATCCGGCAGGGCGCTCTCGGCGACGTCGCCCACCGGCTCGACCACCCCGCCGGCGGCCGGTACGGCCTGCGGAAGGGTGCCGGCATGGGATTCGAAGATCTGCACCGCGTCGGCGCCGGCCTCGAGCTGACGCACGAGGTAGTCGGTCTGCACCGTGACGAGGCGATCGATCAGGGTGTCGACCAGAGCCGTATCGCCCTCGGCCAAGGCCCGCGCGGGGGCGAGATCCGGCGTGCCGCGGCCGCCGATCATGTAGCTCGCCACCGTCCAGGGGGCGCCGCAGAAGCCGAGCAGCGTGGTCTCGCCGGGCAGTTCCGAGCGCAGCCGCTTCACCGTCTCGAAGACCGGGGCGAGATGATCCATCACCGCCGGATCGCCGGCCTCGCGCAGGCGCGAAAAGGCCTCGCGCCCGTCGAGGGGGTCGAGGCGCGGCCCCTCGCCCTCCACGAAGCGCACGTCCTGGCCGAGGGCGTGGGGGATGACGAGGATGTCCGAAAACAGGATCGCCGCGTCGAAGCCGAAGCGCCGGATCGGCTGAAGGGTGACCTCGACGGCGAAATCCGGGCTGTAGCAGAGATCGAGGAACGAGCCGGCCTCGGCCCGGGTCGCCCGGTATTCCGGCAGATAGCGCCCGGCCTGGCGCATCATCCAGGCGGGTGGCGGCCCGATCGCTTCCCCTTCGAGGACACGCAGCATCGTGCGCTCCCCCTGCGGTGTCCCGGTCATCTGTCGCCTGCCCCGTTCGTTCTGTTCGGCATGCCCGTCGGCGCGCCTCCTGTCGAGTCGAGGCGCGCCGATCCCCACACAGGCCCCTTCGAAAAGAAAAGAGAGATTCTAGGACTCTGTTTTTTCTATTGGGGGGCCGAATCTCGGGGGCACAAAAGCGTCCACAGGCGGTCCCCGGCGCCGCGCCGTTAACGAGGCTTTAAAGGATTTGCTCCATCTTGAGAGAACCGGACGGTCCGACAGCACCTTGGCAACGCCGAGTCGTGTACGGGGCCCAGATTCGCGTCCGATTCGTCCAGAGGGGCGGAATCCGTACGTCCCGATTGTCTGCCTGTGAACGGCGGAGTCGATAGCGCGCAACGGAATCGCCCTGGACCGGCCCGGCGGGTCATCCTATCCACATTCATCGACTCCCCTGGCGGCCGGCGGTGGACAACCCGGGCCCCGCGACGAAGGCGACCGGATGGGCCGCAGCTACTTCCACCTCCACCTCGTCTCGGACTCCACGGGCGAGACGCTGATCAATGTCGGTCGCGCGGCCGCCGCCCAGTACGAGGGCGTCTCGGCGATCGAGCACGTCTATCCCCTCGTGCGCTCGGCCGCGCAGCTCGACCGGGTGATCTCGGAGATCCGGGCGGCGCCGGGCCTCGTGCTCTACACCCTGGTGGGGGGGGATCTCGGCGAGCGGCTGGAGGAGGTTGCCCGCGAGACCGGCTCGCCCTGCCTGTCGGTGCTGCGGCCGGTCCACGACCTGCTGCGCGCCTATCTCGGCGCCGAGACCACGGCCCGGCCGGGCGCCCAGCACATGCTGAACGCCGAGTATTTCAAGCGCATCGACGCGATGAACTTCACGCTCGCCCACGACGACGGCAACCTGCCGGAGGATCTGGAGGAGGCGGACGTGATCCTGCTCGGGGTCAGCCGGACTTCGAAGACGCCGACCTCGATCTATCTCGCCAATCGCGGCCTCAAGACCACCAACCTGCCGCTGGTGCCCGGCATGCCGCTGCCGCCGGCGATCGAGCGCGCCCGCAAGCCCCTGGTGGTCGGCCTGTTCGCCTCGCCGGAGCGGATCGTGCAGATCCGCCAGAATCGGCTCTCCAGCCTCAACGCCGACGAATCGTCCCTCTACGTCGACCGCTCGGCGGTGGCCGACGAGATCACCGCGTCCCGCCGGCTCTTCGTCAAGAACCGCTGGCCGACCATCGATGTGACCCGCCGTTCGATCGAGGAAACCGCCGCGACGATTGTCGACCTTCACCGCGACCACCGCCTGAAGTTCATCGCGGATTGAGTGCGGGGATTCCAAAGGGCTGAGCCCTTTGGCGGGGTCCAGGGGCGGCGCCCCTGAGGCACCGGGCGAAGCCCGGCAGCAAGGCTCTGCCCTGCACCCGCAAAAGGTCGAAGACCTTTTGAAACCAGGACTTGTCAGCTCCCACTCAGGATTGTTCGGACCAGGGCGAGGCCTGCCACCAACCCGATCAACCCAGCGGCGACCGAAGCCAGGACGTAGAGCGCGGACATGACCGTCTCGCCGCGCTCGTACAGGCTGATCGCGTCGAGCGAGAAGGTCGAGAAGGTGGTGAAGCCGCCCAGCACCCCGGTGGTCAGCAACAGCCGGACCGGATGACCGGCCGCGCCGCGCAGGGCGAAGCCCTCGGCGAGCACGCCCATCAGGAACGAGCCGAGCACGTTGATGATCAGCGTGGCCAGGGGAAAGCCAAGACCCGGCAGCAGCCGCGCCACCGCGACGTTGACGCCGTGCCGGGCTCCGCCCCCAAGTCCGGCCCCGAGGATGACGATGAGGGTGTTGATCATGCCTGCCCTTCCTGTTCGGTCGGGCGGCCTCGTCCTATCGCGGCTTCGGCGCACGGCCCCACCGCGGACGGCGAGAGGCGCGCCCGTGCGGTAGGAGCCATCAGCCCGGCTTGGCGAGGCCGGGCGGTTGTCGGGGAGCTCCATCCCCATCGTAGGCAAGCTTAGCGCAGGATAACGCGCGCGGGAACCGGGTTTTCCGGGCTCCCGCACGCCGTTGCCGGCATCAGCGCGCGACGGTGAAGTGGCTGCGCTGCTCGATCTGGGCGGCGTAGAAATCCTCCACCACCTCGCGCACCACCTCGGCCAGCTCGTCGCCCCGGTGCTCGTCGAGCTGGATGTCGCTGCCCACCGTCCGGCCGCTGGCGCAGCGCCCCGCGCCGGGCACGAGGCGCTCGTTGTAGCGCTGGTTCAGACCCGAGACCGAGATGAAGTTGCTGCCGCCGAGTTCCGGCCCATACTTGATCTTGATCTTCTGCTCCGCCTCGGTCCCGCGCAGCTGCGCGCAGAGGCTGATGAAGTTGTCCTGATCGATCTTGGCCTCAAGGCCCGTGATGCTGCCGTGGACGTTGTCCTCCTCGTTGAGGACCTCGGCCATGAGGTTCAGGACGCCCATGACGGGCTGCAGCGCCCGTGTGCCCTCGTCCAGGAGCTTTTGGCGGAAATCGTTGCTCCGTGCATCGGCTTCCTGCAGCCGCGCGCGGAACCTGTCCTTGACGTCGATCGCGCGTGGCATCGCGCTCCTCCCTGATGGTTCATCCGGTTCTTGTCCGTCCGGATACTGTGAACCTATGGGGGTTGATCAGATGACGCAACGACGTGCAAAATATTGATGCCTGCCCAGATCTTGGGCCATTGCACAGAAATGGTCCTTGCTCAGGAACTGTGCAATGGCCGTCGGTCAGGCCGTTCTCACTTGAGGAGCTGCAGCAGGCTCCGGCCCGCTTGGGTCTTGAGTTCCTTGGCGTCGAGCTTGCCGTCGCCATCCGGATCGGCCGCCTTGAAGCGCTGCTCGACCAGAGCGAGGTATTCCTTGCGGTCGAGGGTGCCGTCGGAATCCGGATCGGCCGCCTTCAGATCCTTCTTGCTGACCCGGCCCTTCAGTTCCTTGGCGTCGACGGTGCCGTCCTTATCGGTCTCGGCACTGTCGAAGACCTTGCCGGCGGCGGCCTGCGCTTCGGCGAGGTCGATGGTGCCGTCCTTATCAGTGTCGACCATCTTCAGCGTGCGCTCGGCACCGGAGGACCGGGCGAAGGCCGTGCTCGGAAGCGCGGCCGGCAGGATCAGGGCGGCACTGAGCGCCGCGGCGAGAACGGGTCGGGTCAGGAGCGTGGGCATGTCGGAAGGGTCTCCATGGCGATCGGCGCCGGCGACCCAAATCATAATTGTGCGGGCTGTTCCCGGACTGCCCTTCACAAGGCGAGGATCGGACGGACCCGCACGACGGCGCTCAGCGGGCCGGTCCGTCGAGGGGCGCCAGCCGGTCGGGGCCGGGGGCCGCGGCCACCGATTGGGCGCGCGACAGGGCCCGGGCCAGGGTCGGCAGATCCGGGGCGGCCGCGCCCGAGGCGCCGAACACCGACCGGTCGAGGGCCGCGAAGGCGGAGGCGAGGTCGGGCTGCGCCCGCCAGATCCGGGCGAGTTCCGGCGCCTCGCGCATCGCCGCGTCGAGGGCGGCGCGGAACCCGGCCGGGTCGTCGGCGCGGGCCGCCGCCTGCAGGCGCCGCCGGCTCGGCCCGGACAAGCGCACCATGGGCCGGCCGAGGCCGAAGCCGATCAGTGCCAGCCCGAGCCCGAAGGCGGCGAGCGCCGCGGCGGCGACCGTGAGCGGGGCGGGGATCGGCGGGGGCGCCCGGTCGGTCTCACGGTCGGGCAGACCGCCGCCGATCTGCCGGGCCGGAATCTCGGTCTCGCGCATCGTGCGGGTGTTGGTGTCGAACCAGGGGATCGCGATGGCGTCGAGGGGGATGATCTCAGGCACGCCGGGTTTCACATCCCACTGGTAGGTGGCCCGGGCCACGGGGCCCGAGGGCGTCAGCAGGGTCTCGCGGGTGACGGGACCCGCGAAGGTGATGATGCCGCGGGTGCGCATCACCGGCCGGGGCGGCAGGCCCTCGGCCACCATGCCCTGCGCCTCCAGGGTAACGATCCGGCGGGCGGTCTCGCCGACCTTGATGGTCTCGGGGTCGGGGCTCCAGGAATCGGTGATCGCCACGTCCCGGGCGGGCAGCCACCACGGCTCCTTGGCGTCCGGGCCGCCGGTGGGGGCGGTCCATGGCGCCACCGGGAACGGGATCGGTTGCGAGCGCACCTCGACCACCCGGCGCTCGCCGACATCGTTGACGGTCAGCTTGTGGGTGAACGGCTCGATGGTGAACTGGCCGGCATGGTGCGGGAAGATCGCCACGGTGCGGTCGAACGCGATGGCGCTCTGACCATCGGGGAGCTTGGTCTTGCTCCAATGGTCGCGGCCGAGCTGCGTCCACGAGAAGTTGGCGAGCGAGGGCTGCACCACCTCCTCCAGCAGGATCGGCTGCTTGTAGACGCCGTGGATCTTCAGCAGCACCATTTCGCGGGGGAAGGGAGCGCTGTTGCCGTTCAGCTCGGCGGTGACCGTGAGGGTGAGGTCGCCGGGTTCGATCTCGGCGTGGGCGGTGAGGGGGGTGAGGGCGAGGAGCAGGGCCGCCAGCAGAATGCGGCTCCTCCCCCCTCCTGAAGCGACGATGTCCGTCCATCCCGATCGAGCACTGACGCTGGCGATAGAACGCGACAGACCCCCTCTCCCGCGCGGGAGAGGGTTGGGGTGAGGGACGAGAACGGTCAGGATTAGGCACCCGATCGACGCGCCGACAGGGCGCAACTTATTCGGAAAGTTCTCGACCCTCACCCTGTCCCTCTCCCGCACGGGAGAGGGGACCCGCGCTCCGTCTTGTGACCGTATCATCAGGCGCGAGGTGTGAGGCCGGTCATCCGCAGAGGGGGGAGGGGGATCGCGCATCTCGGAAACCCCGAAAAGAATCACCACGGGTTGCTCCCGGCGGGAATCGCGGTGCCGGCCTCGACCCGGCGGGTCTGCTCGGCGCGCAGGCGCAGCTTGAGATAGCGGCCGGGATCGTCCGGCAGGGTCTGGAGCCAGAGCCGGTCCGGGCGGATCTCGTGGGCCTCGAAGCTCTTGGTCACCCGGCGGACCTCGCGCTCGGG
>Ga0316228_1002792_pt1 | contig 14903 bp, 7 predicted proteins | sample TBH18021metaG_FD_206005 | JGI IMG/M metagenome (GOLD analysis project Ga0316228, IMG submission 206005) | Freshwater microbial communities from Trout Bog Lake, Wisconsin, USA - TBH18021 | ecosystem: Environmental > Aquatic > Freshwater > Lake > Hypolimnion/Profundal zone | place: USA: Wisconsin... | reverse complement strand
AGCCAGAAACGACTATGCGCAATCGGCCACCAATCAAGCAACCAATTATTTGAATTTACTGCTGGATGCTGCTGAGGAGCCTGGTCAAGCCATAGCGCAGACGCAAGCGTTTTTGTATAGAAAATAAGTCTGTAGAAGACGCTTTCGAGTAAGGGCTTCATGTTTGGCTTTTTAAAACGAAAATTGGGATTCGCTACAGCAAAGGTTGATGATCAGCCAGTTGTAGAAAGTGTTTTAGATCTTAATTTAATCGGTGATGCTCCCAAAGAGTCAAAATTAAATGAACCCATTTCTTTAGAGGAGACTATTGAGTCTAAGCCAATTGATCCCGTATTAGAATTTAAAAAAACGATTGCTGAATTACAGGAAGAAAATGAACTCAAGCTAATTCAGTTGGTGCAAATTCAAGAGCAGCTTGAAACCACTTTCCTAAAAGAGCAAGAGCTCCAAGCTCAATTGGAAACCCTTGTTCAATCTCATAAAGATGAGCAAGTAAAGTGCCGGGCGGACATCAAGCAAAAGACTGTTGAATATGATACTCAGTTCGATAAGATAACCAAAGAAAAAGATCAGACTAGTGCTAAGCTGATCAATGCCGAAAAGGAAATCGAGTCACTAAAGGCGGATCTGGCGAAATTGAAGGTATCTGCAGAGGCTCAAATCCAGGCCGCCGCAGATAACAAAAAAAGTGATGTACAAATTTCGGCTCTTAATAAAGAGGTGGCTGAGTTAAAAAATCAAATAGCACAAGCGCAAAAAGAAAAAGATCAAGCAACCCAACAAAAAGAAGCCGCGCTGGCAGAAAAAAATACACTAGCTGCTGAAAATATCCAGCAGAAAAAATTAGCGCAAGACTTATCAAGCAAATTAAGCGATCAAGAACAGCAAAACGAACTATTGTTACTGCAGATGCATCAGCTTCAAGAAGAAGTCGAGGAATTGTTTTTAGATAAGCAAAAGATTTCTCAGGAACATGATTTGCAGTTAGCTCGCTGGGAGCGCCTAGAAAAGGCTATACCTACTTACATTGATCACGGCAGTTTAGAGCTAATTAATGTTGAGGAGGCGGTAGATTTTTCAATTACACATTGGCGAATCCATGATTACTATCAGTCAGGATTAACCTATGATCAGCTCGATTTTACGATTGCCTTTGGAGTGGGTGAGGCTGGCATTGTCCTAGGGCATGAGTTAAATGAGAAACATGCTCCCTTATATCCCGCAAGAGTAGCAACCAATCAGCGTCAGTTTGAATTATTCCGTTTTTTTAGTAACGCTGATTGGAAGAAATTATCAAATATATTGACCATTATGGAGTCGACCATTAGGCAGGGTTGGAGCGAGCTCACCAAACCCAGTGATTTTGATCCTCGCTTCTGGCAAGGCGCTCTATCTGATCTTATTGCACGTTTTAGAAAGTTACCGCCAGTTTTACGGTATGACAGAGTTGCTCTCAAGCGTGAATTACACAACATTGACTATGAACACTTATGGTTAGAAGTGATTGGTGTTCAGTATGGTGACGTTTTAATACCAAAGTTAGACTTTAGAATTGGCGCCTCCCTTGTTCGGCCGGATGGATTTTCTCGTCATCCTAAGTTTGAGTTTCCGCTAATTGATCGTAAGCATAAGCCATTTGAGACTTGGTATCCTGAATCTAATGATGAACACGGCCCTAAGTTCGAGCTGCGTTACGACCTAGATAAAAAAGCCATGGATATGGCTGCTTTGCTAAAACTCAGTCAAATAGATCGCGCCTTAGTGTTAGGTATTATCACCATTGCGCCCCAATTGATTAAGGACTTGATTGCCCAGCGCATTTCGATTCATCGTCCATGGGTTAGCTGGGCTCAGTTTGCTCAAGAGGCTAGTGAGTTAACCAGCTTAATATTGCGCGCTGCCCGTGAAGCGCCAGCTCAAAGTTCCATTAGTAATCCTGAAGCTGCTAGCGTTGATAATGCTGCACTGCCAACTCCAAAAGAAGTTATCCAGAAATCTCTTTCAAAGACTAAGTCCGTCACCCAAAAGGCTAAATCCTCAGGCACCTCATTGTCTGGTAAAAAAGCTGCACCAAAAAAGGCTGCTTCTGCAAAAACTGTCACAAAAAAGACTTATCCTAAAAAAGTTGCTATTAAGCCAGTTGCAAAGACGAGCAAGGCAAAAGGAAAAAAATGAAGGTGCTCAGCGTATTTGGAACCAGGCCTGAGGCAATCAAAATTGCCCCGGTTATTTCTGCATTAGCAAACCTTCCTCATGTTGACAGTAGGGTCTGTGTCACGGCGCAGCATCGCCAGATGTTGGATCAAGTCTTAGAGCTCTTTGAGATTAAGCCGGATTATGACCTCAATATCATGAAGCCAGGCCAAGACTTAACAGATATAACCTCAAATATTTTGCTGGCCTTGCGACCCATCCTCAAAGAATTTAAACCTGACTTGCTATTAGTACATGGTGATACCACCACGACTTTGGCTTCCGCACTGGCCGCTTATTATGAAAAAATCACCGTAGGCCATGTCGAGGCGGGACTGAGAACCGGCAATCTATATGCTCCCTGGCCAGAGGAAATGAACCGCAGTATTGTGGGCCGCATTACCCAGTTGCATTTTGCTCCCACAGCTAGCGCACAAGAAAACCTGCTCAAAGAAGGTGTCGATCCGAGTAAGATTTTTGTTACAGGAAATACCGTCATTGATGCTTTATTAGAGACGGTCAATAAGATTGAACACAATTCAAAGCTTAATAGTGAACTGAAGGAACGTTTTAATTTCATAGACCCTAATAAAAAGCTCATTACCGTGACAGGTCATCGTCGTGAAAACTTTGGTGATGGTTTTGAAAGGATTTGCCAAGCATTAAAGGTGCTTTCTGAACGGCCTGATGTGCAGATTGTCTATCCAGTGCACCTAAACCCTTCGGTGCAGGAGCCAGTGAAGCGCATCTTAGCCAATTCTAAAAATGTGCATTTAATCGAGCCGCTAGATTACTTACCGTTTGTTTATCTGATGAGTCAGTCCTATTTAATCATCACGGATAGTGGTGGTGTGCAAGAAGAGGCGCCATCATTGGGTAAACCAGTTTTAGTCATGCGAGATACAACCGAGCGTCCTGAGGCGGTCACAGCTGGCACTGTTAAATTGGTAGGTACTGATAAGCAAAAGATCATTGATGAGGCGATCAACCTACTTGATAATGAATCTGTCTATAACGCCATGGCTAGAGCCATGAATCCTTATGGCGATGGTAAGGCAGCGCAGCGCATCCAAAAAATTATTCAACAATTTGAGGTAAACCATGTTTGATACGATTTCGATGATTGGCTTGGGCTATATTGGTTTACCAACAGCTACCATCTTTGCCTCGCGGGGTAAAAAAGTGATTGGTGTAGATGTCATGCCTCATGTGGTTGATACGATTAATCGGGGCGAGGTTCATATCATCGAACCTGATTTAGATATGTTGGTTAGAGCATCAGTATCTGCTGGTAATTTGCGAGCAACACTTACGCCAGAGCCGGCAGATGCATTCTTAATTGCGGTACCAACTCCATTTACTGATGGTCATAAGCCAGACTTAAGCTTTATTGAGTCGGCCGCGAAGCGAATCGCCCCAGTATTGAAAAAGGGTGATTTAATTGTTTTGGAGTCTACCTCCCCAGTGGGCACGACTGAGCAATTGGCTGACTGGCTAGCTGAGGCTAGAAAAGATCTGAGCTTTCCGCAAAAAGCGGGTGATGCTGCTGATGTGCAAATTGCTTATTGTCCTGAGCGGGTTTTGCCTGGAAAGGTGATTCAAGAGTTGGTATCCAATGATCGGGTTATTGGTGGCATGAGTCAAAAGGCCAGTGAAATGGCCAAAGCCTTATATAAGACATTCTTACAGGGCGAGTGCTATGTAACCAATGCCCGCACTGCAGAGATGTGCAAGTTAACAGAGAATAGTTCACGTGATGTCAGCATTGCATTTGCCAATGAGCTATCCATGATTTGTGAAAAGCTAGACATTAATGTTTGGGAGCTGATTTCTCTTGCTAATAGGCATCCTCGCGTCAATATCTTGCAACCTGGTGCTGGAGTGGGAGGGCACTGTATTGCAGTTGATCCATGGTTTATTGTTGACAAAACCCCGGAGCAGGCTAAATTAATCAGGATGGCGAGAGAGGTTAATGATCACAAGCCACATTGGGTCTTAGAGCAAGTTAATCTCAATATCATGGCCGCCCTCAAAAGAGATCCACAAAGAACGATGGCTAGTATCAAAGTAGCTTGCCTAGGATTGGCATTTAAACCGAATATTGACGATTTGCGTGAAAGTCCAGCAATGGAAATTACGCAAGAACTGACAAAACTAGGATGCACTGTCCTAGCGGTAGAGCCCCATATTAAGGAATTACCAAAAACACTTGCCCGGGAAAACGTTCAGCTAGTCACATTTGATGAAGCTTTAGAGAAGGCTGATGTCGTTTGTATTCTAGTAAAGCATAGTCAGTTCTTAGAAGCTAAGAATCGTATTGCCCGTTTTCATTCTTATGTAGATGCAGTTGGATTATAAATTGCAAAATATTAGTCTCTCACCAAATCTGCTTGAAAAGGCCTCAAATACCAAAAAGTGGCAGGTACCACGACGTGTACTGTGTATTACCAATCTGCAGGCAAATCAATCCACGGGACTGCTGGAGAGATTTTTAAATGACTTATGGGGTGAAAATTCATCGGCAATATTGGTCCAGATTGAACAAAAGGATGGGATTGGTAAAAATCGCTTCTTGCGCCAAGGTTCGCAAGGCAATATTCAGCAGTTCTTAATTGAACGGTATTTAGGTCAAAAAAATAGTGCCCAGGGCGACTTAAAGTTACAGGTCTCAGAAATTGCGACTATTTTTAAGCCCGAACTAATACTTGTTTTGGGTAATAGCTCAATTACTACTGGCGCAGTACAGGCGGCTATTGAATTGGGTATACCCGTAATTTATGAAGATGTTGAAAATTTGTCTGCGCTTGAATACCTTGTGACAAGTGAGCGATTCAAAAACAAGATTGCCAAATTTCGGCGTGCAGAATCATCTAGCATTATCGAAATGACGATTGCTGCAAAGGGTTTAATAAAATCTGATAGTAATGCAGAGAATCGTCGAGAAGATAAAAAGATCCTACGAATTGCTGCAGTAATGGACGAGTTTACTTTCCATTCATTTTCACCGGAATGTGAGTTGCTGCAGATTTCTCCATCAGATGTAATTAATGAGTTAACTGAGTTCAACCCAGACTTACTTTTTATAGAATCGGCCTGGAATGGTAAAAATAATCTTTGGGACAGAAAAATTGGCAATCCTAGCATAGAGCTCAGGGCGGCAATTGATTGGTGTAGGGAGCGCTATATTCCTACGGTTTTTTGGAATAAAGAAGACCCAGTTCACTTTGAAACATTTCTGACCACTGCAAGTTTATTTGACCATGTTTTTACAACTGATATAGATTGCATCAGTCAATATAAGGCCTCATTAGGTCATGAGCGCGTTTATTTACTGCCTTTTGCATGCCAGCCAAAGACGCATAATCCGATAGAAAGTTATGAAAGGAAGGATGCTTTTGCGTTTGCTGGCGCCTATTATTTGCGATACCCGGATCGAATAAAAGATCTTGAATCATATGTTGAAGAGTTGCCGAAGTTTAGATCTTTAGAGATTTTTGATCGAAATTTTGGGAAAGATGATGTGAACTATCAATTCCCTGAGCGTTACCAGCCATTTATTGTGGGCACCTTACCTTTTAATGAAATTGATAAGGCCTATAAAGGTTATAAATACGCTATAAACTTAAACTCAATTAAGCAATCGCAGTCAATGTTTGCAAGACGTTTATTTGATTTATTAGCATGCAATACCATATCTATAAGTAACTTTTCCCGCGGCGTACGACTCATGTTTGGGGATCTAGTTATCTCAACAGACCAGGGTAAAGAGGCGCTCAGAAGACTTGAAAAAATCTCCAGCAATTCACTTGATGTTGCAAAACTACGCTTAGCGGGATTACGAAAAGTCTTGCTGGAGCATACTTATGCTCATCGCCTAAATTACATTGTCAATAAAGCCTTGGGTAAGGAGGCTGATAAAGATATCTTGCCGCCAGTTTTGGTTTTAGGTATGGCGGAAAATGAAGCTGAATTTAATTCTTTGGTGAATTCTTTTGAACTTCAAAAATATGAGAAAAAAAGAATGCTATTGGTCTTGGGAAAATCAATGCCAAGAGATCGTTATCCAGCAACGCTTCATAATGGTAAATTAAAAATAATTTCTCGAGACGATGGGTCTCAAATCCGCGTTAAATCACAGAGTTTTAGTGGTGAATGGATTTCTGTATTTTGCTCAAAGGATTATTATGGGCCAAATTATCTAACTGATCTCTTGCTGGCAACAAAGTATGTTGAATCTAAAGCAATTGGAAAAGGCGCTTATTTTGAGTTGTTATCTAAACCAACATTGCTAAATGATGAATTATCATATAAGTTTAGTAAACAAGCGTTCTATCGAAACAGTATTGTTTTAGCAAGTCAAATTTCCAATCAAACATTGGCAAGTTTTTTAGAAAAGGCAGAGGTTGCAATTTTCGAGGGCGAGGCTTTTAACGTCGACTTCTTTAATTATTGTATGGGTGGAAGCTCTCTAAAGCACTATAAAAATATTGCAGATAGAGTAAATGATATTGATCTTAACGTTGGTATTTCAATATCTGAGTTAAATTCAACTGCAGAAAAGATCGCTCCACTCAAATCTGAGTTAGGGGAAAATTCCTTTGTTAGTGCTGAATTACTCTCCAAGCAATTTGGTGTTTATTCGAGCAAAAGCATCTCATCAAAGCTAGAGTTGGGTTTATGGCAAATTACTTCAGACTTGGCTCCAGGAAAGCATGAATATATATATGCTCAGCATTTAGTTCCTGCAGGGCAATTTCCTTCAAATGAAGTTAAATTATTCTTGGAGACAACTCCCGGTCTTAATCTTCAGTTTGTGATGCGATTTCTAGACTCAGATCGAAAAAACATTGGCCATGAAATACGCAATCCCAATCGTAATCAAACCATCGTAATGCCTCCTGAATGTGCTTTTCTGGAGCTCGGCCTAAGGCTCTATGAATCTGGAAGGGCTGAAATAAAAGGATTAATGTGGGGTCACCGTAAGTTAGAGCCGGCCGCATTGCTTGGATCAGACCATTTGGTATTAACGAATCAGTACCCTGCATATGATGATCTGTATCGTAATGCATTCATCCACACGCGGTTGAAGGCTTACGAAAGTCGCGGATTAAATTTTGATGTTTTTTGTTTAAAAGAAAATCAAGCTATTGATTACAGGGAATTTGAAGATATTAATGTCTTGAGTGGCGGTGAAGAGGCGCTCAGAAAACTTCTGGATAGCGGAAGATATAAAACGATTTGTGTGCATTTCTTATCACCTAAAATGTGGGATGTTTTAAAGGATTACATAGACGACATTCAAGTGAGGGTTTGGTTGCATGGCTCCGAAGTCCATCCGTGGCATCGTCGAAAGTATAACTATATCAATGAAGATCAGATTGAACGCGCTAAAAAAGAGAGTGAAGCGCGTATGCAGTTTTGGCAATCTGTCGTCAATCCTATGCATAAAAATCTGAGGTTGGTGTTTGTGTCACAGACCTTTTCTCAAGAGGTTATGGAGGATCTTGAGATTAAGCTTGATAACAGTCAATACAGCGTTATTCATAATCCAATTGATACCAGTATCTTTTCTTATAGTCAAAAAAGTATTGAGCAAAGAAAAAAAATTCTTTCAATTCGTCCATTTGCCTCAAGGCAGTATGCTAATGATTTATCGGTTAAGGCGATACTTGAGTTATCAAAACTTAAGAACTTTGATGAACTTGAATTCCGAATTATTGGTGATGGCGTATTGTTTGATGAAACTGTAGAGCCATTGCGAAAGTTTAGAAATGTCATTCTTGAGAAGAAATTTGTAACTCAGTCTGAGATTGCTCAATTGCATAAGGAGTACGGAATATTTCTCTGCCCAACCAGGTGGGATTCTCATGGTGTTTCGCGGGATGAGGCCATGTCAGCAGGATTGGTGCCGATTACAACAAAGATTGCAGCTATACCCGAGTTTGTTGATATTGGCGTTGCAATGCTGTCTGATCCTGAGGATTGGACGGGGCTTGCTGATGGCATCTCCACATTAATCAAAAATCCTCAGTTATTCAGTGAAATGTCTGAGGCTGCAAGTAGAAGAATTAGGCAAACTCGTGATATTCAAAAAATCATTGATTTAGAACTTAAGCAGTTAGGTTTATAAAATGAGCGATATATATTCTTTTTTATCATTTGATGTTGAGGCTCTTCCTGGTAGGAGTGCCCCTGGATTGGATCCAGTTGAAAAACTTATGTGGGGAAGAGAGGATGGAAAGCAAGAGGCGGGCATAGCCAAGATTTGTCAAATATTAGCTGATTACAAGATTAAGGCTAACTTTATGATTGAGTTGGGTGCTAGCATCCCTTTCAATCCAACAAAAATAAAGGCGGCCACTGATTTTTTAAAAGATAAGGGACATGATGTTCAAGCGCATCTTCATTCAGAAGCGTTATTGCGCTTATGGAAATTAAAGTATGAAGTGCCTGCTGCAAGACATTTTGATGTGCTTGATGAAAAGACTGCTGAATCGATTCTAAAGTTTAGTTTTGAAAAAATGAGAATTCTTACCGGCGAAGATCCTAAATTTTTTAGGGCTGGCGCCTACCTATTTAATCGCAATTTAATTACTGCCGCCAAGAACGCAGGCTATATTGGTGTTAGTAATTACAACAGCACCAGATTTGAAGGAAAGTTTATCCCTGATAATCCCCATGTCAAAAGAAATGAAGTTTTTTATTGGGAAAATGGGCTGCTTGAGTTGCCAGTAGACTTTTCCCCAGAGCCATTAACATACAAATGGGATAACTATCTGGGTATGTATGATCGGGTTGCTGATCATAAAGTTATTAAAACTTTCAATTTAGTAAACCACTCTTGGTCATTAATGAAGCGAGAGGGTAATTTCATGACTGATTTTGAGTCAAGACATGAAGAGGGGCTCAGGAATATTTGTGAGCACCTGCTAAAAAATACATCAATCACAACTTATAGTGAATTTGCATCTAAGCTCAAGGATTTCCCAATTCAAACAATAACAAAAGAAAATCTGGTTGATCTAAACAAGGTTGACATCCCGCTCGATACTAATTACATCAGCAAATGCAATATCTGCCAAACAGAAAACTACTTTAAGATTGAAGGCGATACCTGTCCAGGTTGTGGATCTAGAGCGCGACATCGACAACTAAAGAATTATCTAGAGACTGATCCCGATCTATTTAAAAATAAAGTGGTGCTTGCAAACTATGCCAATATTATTGAGAAAAATATCATCTTACGAGGTGCTAAAAAAATAATTAATTTTGACGTAAGGCCTGTAAGTGAATGTGATTTCCAAATGGATATCCAGAATATGGATAAGATTGAAGATGGATCAGTTGATGTTTTCTTTGCCCTTCATGTGCTAAACCATGTAAAAGATGATCAAAAAGCGCTTGACGAAATATATAGAGTCCTTACTCCGGGCGGATTTGCTGTTCTCACAATCCCATACAGAGAGAACATGGAAACTCAAAGTCGCACAGATATAGAAGAGCATTATGGCAGGGATGCGTTTGAAAAATATGGCGTTGGAACTTACAGGATTTATGGGTTAAATAGTTTTATAGATTTAGCTCATTTCCGATTCAAATTGCAAGTAGAAGAAGGGTTTGATTCAATATCGAATTCTAGATTAAAAATTTTTAAGTTGATAAAGTAACGACCCACTGCTTGTTAGAGTTATATTTCTTTAAGCCCGTTTAGCATGTTTGAAAGGTAATAAGTGCACCCAGAGCGCCAAATGGCTGAAATTTTTGATGATTTACTCAAAGTTAAAGACTTTTCACAAGCATCCGATGATCTTGTGACTATGTTTAAGAAAAGGTTGCATACATGTTGCTACCTTTTTTTATCAAAGTCGGTCATAGATCCTGTGGATATTCCTGATTTGAATCAGGAAATTTTTGAAAAATTGCTTAATCACACTCTTGCTATACCCGCTGTTCATTCTCGCGTGTATGAAGTTGGGTGGATGTTAAAAATATATCGCGCTTGGCTCTCTAAAAAGAGAAGCTCTTTTTATAAACTTTATTCCGAGTTATTGGCTGAATCTAGCCATTTATATGTCCCTATAAAGAATAATTTCTTTTTTCGCGGGGTGTGTCTTTACAACCTTGACGGCATTGACGAATCTCAATACTTCTTTTTGAAATCACACTTCAATATACAGGGAGGTGGAGTAATAACTGACATGTCGAATAATTCAAGGGCAATTTGTCCCTATGTTTCGAAAAATTTTATAGTGCATGAGGACGGCGTGTCACCAGAAAATATTGATGCTAAGTGGTGCATATTGGCATCTTCAGACTCGTTGTATGCAATAAAATTTTTAAAAAATTATGTTAATTCTGTTGAGGCATACAAGAATTTTGTAGATTTTCACTTTCACTGGGTGTACGAAAAAGACTCAACATCAAATATAGAAGTTGAATCCATAATCTCTTATGCATCCTCCGTTCTTGGAGACTCATTTCATTTTAGCAAGGAAGAGTGCCCACCCTTTGGGGATAAAAGAAGCTACTACGCATGTTCTCGTTTGCTTTTTGCAAGAGAATTTATAAAATCTTACCCTAAACTCATAATTACAGATATGGATTTTTGGATTAAAAATAATCGCCTAGAGGACTTTATTTCCAAGATCAATTCATTCGATATTACCCTGCAGATAAATGATGGAAACTTAAAAGGATGCTTTCCTTGGTGGCGTGTTGAGGCGGGCGTCATCACTATGAAACTTTCCCAATCTAGTAGCTTTTTTCTTGAGGAATTTAGTCTGCGTTTTAAGGATACATATGAACCTCGATATGCTAATTGGACAATAGACCAGAATATTATTGGAGCAATTTATGAGAGGCTCATGGCTCATAATATAATTGGCAATTCCAATTTAATGGGAGGCATTCCGTTTGATGTCCCTATAGAGCTCAAGCAGGAGTTGAGTAAAGAGTTATTGCAAAGATAGTGGGCTATCGTTGCACAAATTAAACGCTAAATATTTTTATGCATTCTGAATGCGATTGATATTCGTTATTAGAAAAATTATTAGTAAACTTTAATGCCCTAGTTTCTTGATCAAAACATAGTGTATATATTTCAAGCATTCTCATTGAGTACCGCAGCGCATTGTAACCAGGTTCCGGATCAAATGAATCAATTGTTTTTCGAACAACTTCCTCTGTAAGGAGCTGGGCCAATTGCTGGTCTTTTGAGATCATTTCTTCAGCAGCCTTAAGACATATTGATTTAACGTAAGGCCAAAAATCATTTGCATGAACTTGGGGTCTAATTTTTGTCGCCTCACGCCATTTTTTTGAATTCGACTCTTTAAGAGCGGCTTTGCCCAATTCCCATTCTTTATATTTTTTTGAGATGTCAATATTATTGAGAAATTGAGGGGGATTATTTAATATAGAACTCCTTTGCATAATTTCACTGGCCCAGTGACCATCTTTATCTAACTCAATAAAGTTAAGCTCTGGCGCAAGAGCATCTACAATATCAAACTCGGCTACAGATTTTGCAAATAGATCAAAGTCAAGACTTCTTGAAGATCTTATAAGCTTCAATGAATCTAGTGGACTAAACATCTGCGAGGTAATCATATGCCTAATTTCGCGATTTCCGAAGTGACCGCGACTTCTAAAATAAGCGTAGTGATTTTCTACTTTCCAGCGAACATCATCCCCTGGAAGACTTTCAATTGACCTTTTAAAATGAATAAACGATTCCTCCCTGAATTCTTTAGGGAGAGAGTTAATCTTTACTAGAGATTTGAAAATCCCACCGATATAGTCCTCTGGTTTATCTGGGTCAAAATTCTTTTTGAGTTCGAATAAATCATAGTAGACCCCACGATAGCATTCGCCACTTCCTCCACTAATTAATGCCATATTATGGGCTTGCCCTAATGATGGGAATGTGCTCCAAGCTGGGATATTTGAAATTCCAGCTTCCATTGATAGGGTGATGGCAAGTGCCGCTTCAGGTGACACAAACCAACGTTGCCTTTCTTCTTCTCCAGTATAGGTACCGCCAAATATGGATGTAATTATGTTTGATATTCTGAGATCGGCATCATGCTTGGGTTGATTTGTATAGGTTTCAATTCTTACTTTGTTTATCAACCCAGCTTTAACAGTGGCTGAGTAAACCAACCTAGAGTCTCTCCCCCCAGTAAGCTCTATCACATTGTTATTAAATTCTGGATTATTGATGACGGATTTAAGATTGGAAACAACTTCAGCGCAGCCTTCCTCTAGAAGAGATCTATATTCGGAGGGGGATAACTTTTTGTTGCTAAAGGCTGAGGTAACAGCTTCGCGAGATTTTAATTTAAGTTGAGACGAGCCAATCTCTAGATATTGATCTATTGGGATAAGGAAAACTCGATCGATGATTGTTGAATGGGAATTAGTTTTATAGAACCATGTATGGTCAGAGTATAGGGAAAGAGCAATTGCTGCGTAATTCGGCTTTCTGGGGATCCTATTTTGGTACATTGCCTGCGTGAGGGCGTGAATCCTATTTGAAACGAGAAGCCAATTCTCATCCTCGTAATAAAAGACCTTGCAATATCCCATTCGATCCGTAAAAACATAGTTTTTGTCACCTAATCCTAGAATAATGGCAAAGGAACCTGCTAAGGACTCAAACTCTTTCAGAGTTAATTTTCCCTCGTTGATTAATGAGGTAATTCTTGACGAATCTTTTATTAATTCTCCCTGCAAGAAGATCGATCCTGAGAAAAACCTGCATATTAAATTTGAAGTTTTAGGCTCCTGCTTTGCGGTTCGTTTATCTCTAATTATGAGAAAATCAGCGAAGGGGGCGGGACTAGGTATAAATGGTATCAATTGGGCACCTTTTATTTAGGTATTAACATTAAATACACTATAACATTGGGATGTTATAGGGTGCTTTCTCGTTTGAATTAAATCTGAGATTTTACTAATAAGGTAATTTTGACATGGATCCAAAGGGGTATTTTTCGGACCGAAATTTTAAGAGTTTCGTAATGCTTCATTTTGGATCTGATACAACTCATCAGTTACCTGAAAATGGTTCAATAGAAACTAATAAGCTTGATAAGGTTCGGATTAAAAATGGTCAGATTCTAAGGACAGATGCAGGAGACTTAAGTATATCTTTTCAGTCAAAAAATAATGAGAATTCCTATGAATTTCGTTTAGATTTTGAAAATGAAAGAGTGATTACTGGTTTTGCTGCAAGGGTTAGACTTAGGGATTGGCAAAAAGTGCCCTTGCTCCTTTTGGGGTATACCAAGAATAGTGCAGTTACCGGTATTAAGTTGAGAAAGCTGCAGCTTGGCGAATGGCTTTACATTGGTTTTGATTTTAAGGATCTTGGATTTAAGTTATCCAATGATTGGCTTGCTAAAAAATACGATTCAATTGCTGACTTTCGTATTTATATTCAGGGCGTCCCGAAGGCTGAAACTGCTTATCTAGATATTGAGGGTATATTTTTATGGTATCAAGAAGATGAGGTGCCAGATTGGCTAAATCACCTTTCAATCAATTACATTGATGACCATTTAAAAAATCAATTAATAAAATTTACCAAGGATTTTTCGGAGTATAGCCAGCCTTACAAAGATTATAGGAATAAAGGATTTTGTCCTACTATTTACGGCAAGAAATTCGTTCCATGGAGCCCTTATGATAGAAAGCCTGCGGGGCTAGACGAATCAGTTAGCCATCGTTTTGCGTGGCATGCCTGGCATCCGGTTATTGTGATGATGCTTTCATATTTTGAGGATAAAGATCTTTCGGCTGTATTTGCTGCTCGAGATTTTGCAAATTCCTGGTTTGAAGACAGTTATTTGAAAGTTGATCCGGATCAAAAGTATACATGGTATGACCATGGAGTCGCTGAGAGATTGTTAGGAATGCTCCTGTTATGGGTCTCCGGAGTTGATCTTAAATTTGATATTCGCTTCATGACTAAATTGCGTTTCTACATTTTTAGACATGCTCAACTTTTGGCCTCAGAGACATTCTACTCATACTCTCAGGCTGTTCGTTATCACAATCACGCATGGTTTCAAGACTATGCACTCATTGCTTGTGCTCTCATAATGAAGGACTTTGCTTGCTCTGATACATGGGTCCAGATTGGTGTTGATAGATTATCTGACCAGTTTAAGAATCTAATCATTCAGGATGGAGACTATTCAGTCTTTGTAGAGAATGCTACTGGCTACCACCTTGGGCTTGAGAAATTATTTAAGCTAATTATTGAACTTGTTGAAGATCGTAGCGAATTTGAGAATATTAAAACCCTCAAGGCTGGGATGGCTAATTACACCAACATGCTGCGCTATTTAGACGGGCGACTACCAACCATTGGTGACACACATCGTACTTATATTAAGAATTTTGATATTAAAAATGCCATACAAAAAGATGTATTTGACAGTGTAATTTTAGAAAAAGCGGGATATGCTTATATACATGGTCAGCATATGGGCAGCATGTATATGCTTTCGGCGGTAGCTTCTTCTATTTCAATTACACATAAACATGAAGATCATCTCTCATTTTCATTCTATTTTGATGGCATTGAGTGGCTGATTGATCCTAGTTTTTATTCCTACGACTTTGCCAATCCGGTTACTGCATATCTTCGAAGTGCTCGTGCCCATAATGCCCTATGCATTCCAGGGTTGACCTACGAACTCATT
>Ga0316228_1002785_pt1 | contig 14923 bp, 14 predicted proteins | sample TBH18021metaG_FD_206005 | JGI IMG/M metagenome (GOLD analysis project Ga0316228, IMG submission 206005) | Freshwater microbial communities from Trout Bog Lake, Wisconsin, USA - TBH18021 | ecosystem: Environmental > Aquatic > Freshwater > Lake > Hypolimnion/Profundal zone | place: USA: Wisconsin... | reverse complement strand
ATGGCTGCCTCCGACATGGTCATCGAGCCTCTGCGTCCCGGTATTCCCTTCGCGACCGCGCCGGACCTGTGCCTCATTGTTCAGCCGATGGACCGGCCCGGGCCGGCGCGTCGGCGGGCTGCGGCCTTGGAATCCCGGGCCGGCACCGGCCGCGGTCCCGCGATCCGTGCCGAACCGGAGGGCGGGGATCGGCGACGGTCGGGGGCCGCGCGCAGCGGGCAGCCGGCATGATGGACCTCGCGATCGACCCGGATTTCTGCGCAGGCCTGTTCGCCGAGGTCCTGGCCTTCAGCCAGGACGCGCCGGGCGTGACGCGGGCGGCCTACGGCGCCGGCGAGGAGCGCGCCCACGCCCTGATGCGCTCCACCGGGCTGGCGCTGGGGCTCACCGCCGAGACCGACGCGGCCGGCAACCTGTTCCTGACGATGACGGGGCGCGACCCGGCCCTGGCGTCCTGGATGGTCGGATCGCACGTCGACACGGTGCCCCACGGCGGCAATTTCGACGGGGCGGCGGGCGTGATCGGCGGCCTCGCGGCCGTGGATGCCCTGCGTCGGGCGGGGATCGTGCCGGCGCGTCCCGTGACGGTGGCGGTGTTCCGGGCCGAGGAGAGCGTGTGGTTCCCGGCCTCCTATGTCGGCAGCCGGGCCGCCTTCGGCCTGCTGCCGCCCGAGGTGCTCGACCTGCCCCGCGCCGATTCCGGCCGGAGCCTGCGCGACCACATGGCCGAGCTCGGCCTGCGACCGGAGGCGGTCGCGCGCGGCGAGCGGCTGCTCGACCCGGCGCGGATCCACGGCTTCGTGGAGATGCATATCGAGCAGGGGCCGGCGCTGGAGGAGGCCGGGATCCCGGTGGGCTTCGTCACGGCGATCAGCGGTAGCTTCCGCTACCGCAAGGCCGCCTGCTTCGGCCGCTACGGCCATTCCGGCGCCGTGGCGCGGAGCGAGCGCAGCGACGCCGTCTTCGCCCTCGCCGACCTGATCACCGAGCTGGACGCCCTCTGGGGGGCGCTGGAGGCGGAGGGCTGCCCGGCCACGATCACGCTGGGCGAGGTCGCCACCGACCCGGTGCAGCACGCCTTCGCCAAGATCCCCGGCGAGGTCCGGTTCTGCCTCGACGTGCGCAGCACCGAGCCGGCCGTTCTCGACCGGATCGAGGCGGCGCTCGCCGAGCGCGTCGCCGCCATCGAGGCCGCCCGCTCGGTGCGCTTCGTCCTGGGCGAGCGCACCGGCAGCACGCCGGCGCGGATGAGCGCCGCGCTGGTCGAGGCCCTGTCCGGGCACGCGCGCCGGCTCGGGATGCCGTTCCGGACGATGGCGAGCGGGGCGGGTCACGACACCGCGACGCTGGCCGGCCAGGGCGTGCCGAGCGCGATGATCTTCGTCCGCAACCAGAACGGCAGCCACAACCCCGACGAGGCGATGCGGATCGAGGATCTCTGCGCGGCCGCCACCCTGGTGGCCCGCCTCGTCGCCGAAGCCTGACCCCGCGCGCAAGAGAGGATGCACCGATGATCGTCGATCTGAACTGCGACATGGGCGAGGGCTTCGGCGTCTACCGCCTGGGCGACGATTCCGAGATGCTGACCGTGGCGACCTCGGCCAACATCGCCTGCGGCTTCCACGCCGGCGACCCGCTGGTGATGCACGAGACCCTGCGCGGCGCCGCCGCGAACGGCGTGCAGGCCGGCGCCCATCCGAGCTTCCTCGACCTCTGGGGCTTCGGCCGGCGGCCGATCCACGGCGAGCGCCCGGCCGACGTCGAGAAGGCGGTGCTCTACCAAGTCGGCGCCCTGCTGGCGCTCGCCCAGGATGCCGGCTGCCCGGTGCGCCACGTGAAGACCCACGGGGCGATGGGCAACATGGCCAACGAGGATGCCGACCTCGCCCTGGCGGTGGCGCGGGCGATCCGCACCCTCGACCGCGACCTGATCTTCGTGGTGATGCCGGGCCTGGAGACCGAGCGGGCCGGCGAGAAGCTCGGCCTGCCGATCGCGCGCGAGATCTACGCCGACCGCGCCTACGCGGATGACGGCACCCTGGTCTCGCGCAAGCTCCCCGGCGCCGTGCTGCACGATCCCGAATCCGTCTTGGAGCGCGTGGCGCGGATGCTGGAGGACGGGGCGATCACCTGCCTGTCCGGGCGGCGTATCCCGACGCGGATCGACACGGTCTGCGTCCACGGCGACACGCCCGGCGCCGTCGCCATGGCGCGCCGCCTGCGCGATGACTGCGCCGCCAAGGGGATTGCCCTGCGCCCGATGGCCGAGGTGCTCGGTGTCTGAGCCCGGCTACCGCCTCCTCGATTGCGGCGACCGGGCCCTCACGGTGGAGCTCGGCCGCGCGGTCGACCCCACGGTCAACGCGCAGGTCATCGCCCTCGACGCGGCGCTCCGCGGCGCCGGCCGCCCCGGCCTCCTGGAGACCGTGCCGACCTACCGCTCCCTCCTCGTCCTCTACGATCCGGACCTGCTGCCCCGGGACGACCTCGTCGCGCTGATCGCCGCGCACTGGCCGCCACCGGACGGGGCGGCGGGGGCGCTGCGCCGCTGGCGGGTGCCGGTCCATTACGGTGACGCGCACGGCGCCGACCTCGCCGACCTCGCCGCCGGGGCCGGGCTCAGCCCGGAGGAGGTGGTCGCGCTCCATGCCGGCCGCGATTACCGCGTCTACATGATCGGGTTCGCCCCCGGCTTCGCCTATCTCGGCGGCCTCGATCCCCGGCTCCACGCGAGCCGGCGCACTGATCCGCGCGCCAAGACGCCCGCCGGCAGCGTCTCGATCGGCGGGAACCAGACCGGCGTCTCGCCGCCCCTGGAGCTGCCGAGCGGCTGGCAGCTCATCGGCCGCACGCCCGCGCGCTCCTACGATCCGGCCCGGGCCGAGCCGTTCCTGTTCGCGGCCGGCGACCTGATCCGGTTCGAGCCGATCGACCGCGCCGCGTTCGACGCACTCAGCGAGGCCGCCCGCGCCGGCGAGACCGTCGCGACCCTGGAGCAAATCGATGCCTGAGGGCCTGCGCGTCGTCGCGCCCGGCGTGTCCTCGACCCTGCAGGATGCCGGTCGGCCGGGCTACCTGCGCTACGGCATCTCGGGGTCCGGCGCGATGGATCCCGACCTGCTGGCCCTGGCCAACGGCCTCGTCGGCAACCCGCTCGACGCCGCGGTGATCGAGATGGCGATGGTCGGTCCGACGCTCGTCTGCGAGACGGAGGCCTGCCGCGTCGCCCTCGCCGGGGCGCCCTTCGCGATGAGCCTGAACGGCCGCGCCCTCGACCCGTTCACCGCCCACGACCTGCGGCGGGGCGACCGGCTCGTCCTCGGCGGCCCGCGGCAGGGCCTGCGCGCCTGCCTCGCGGTCGCCGGGGGCTTCGCCGTCGCGCCGATGCTCGGCAGCGTCGCGACGCACACCCGCACGCGCCTCGGCGGCCTCGACGGCAATCCCCTGGCCGCGGGCGACCTGCTGCCCCTCGCCGCGCCCGCGCCCCGCGACCGCCCGCTGACCCTGCCGCCGCCCCACCGGCCGACCTTCGGCGGGCCGATCCGGGTGGTTCTCGGGCCGCAGGCCGACGGCTTCACCGAGGACGGCCTGCGGACCTTCCTCTCCGAACCCTACACCCTCACGGCGCGGGCGGACCGGATGGGCTGCCACCTCGACGGGCCGCCGATCGCCCACACGGACGGCTTCAACATCGTCTCGGACGGGATCGTGAACGGCTCGATCCAGGTGCCCGGCCACGGGCGCCCGCTGATCCTGCTGGCCGACCGCCACACCACCGGCGGCTACCCGAAGATCGCCACCGTGATCTCGGCGGATCTCGGCCGCCTCGCGCAGGTGCGGCCGGGCGAGACGATCCGGTTCGCGGCCGTCGCCGTCGCGGAGGCCCAGGCCATCGCCCGCGCGGCGCGGCTCGGCCTGGCCGCGCGGCTGGCGGCGCTGGTGCCGGCCGGCGGCGGCGATCTCGACAGCGCGTTCCTGCTGTCCTGCAACCTCGTCGGCGGCGTCGTCTCGGCGCGTGCGCCCGATCCGGCGCCCTGAAAGCGCCGCACCCCCTCCCCTGCGAAGAAAGAGATCATCGATGCTCACGCCGTTCCATCTCGCCTACCACGTCACCGATCTCGACGCGGCCCGCCGCTTCTATGGCGGCGTCCTCGGCTGCCAGGAGGGCCGCAGCACCGAGACCTGGGTCGATTTCGACTTCTTCGGCCATCAGCTCTCGCTGCACCTGGGCAAGCCCTTCTCCACCACCCGGAGCGGGACGGTCGGCAACCACAAAGTGATGATGCCGCATCTGGGCGTGGTGCTGCCGCTCGACGCCTGGGAGGCGCTCGCCGGCCGCATCGAGGCGGCCGGCATCGCCTTCGACATCCCACCGGTCGTCCGCTTCGCCGGTGAGCCCGGCGAGCAGCGCACGATGTTCTTCTTCGACCCGAGCGGCAACCCGATCGAGATCAAGGGCTTCCGGGATCTCGCCGGCGTGTTCGCCCACTGAAGGCCGCCCATCTTTCATGGCTGATTTGCGAGAACGCCTCGCACGTCTCGAATGACCGACATGGGCGCCAAGCCGAAAGCGGATGGTTTCACCCGTCCGGATCGGTCCTGGCGAGTAGGTGCCAGACGTCCGTTACATTCGCTACGCGCTTAAATTTAGCCGATAGCGATATGCATCTCCCCGGAACAGGCCCTCAACATACTCGATCATAACCGAGTCCTGGTTGTAGCTGTGGCGCTTGATCAGCAGGCACGGGAGCGGCCGTTCGAAGGCGAAGATGTCGCATTCGTCCGCCGTCGGCATAGTCGCCTCCACCGTCTGCTCGCAGCGCACGAGACGGCCGCTCGGGTGCCCGCCTAGGAAGGCGTAGACTGAGCCGGAGAGATCGCCGGTCTCAAGGGCAGGCACCGCGCGGATGTTGTACCAAGCGACCTCGCGTGACATCGGCACACCGTCGCCGTAGCGAACGCGCGTCAGGCGCAGGAACGGGGCCGTCGAGGGCAGGCCGAAGATCGATGCGATCGAGCGGTCCTCGGTGACCGCCCGATCGAGAATGCGCGAGGACGGGATCTTTCCGAGCTCCCGCATCTCCTCCGTGAATCCCTTGAGCCGGTCCATGCCCGGGCGCACGGGCTCAGGGGGACAGCGCACGAGGAAGCCGGAGCGCCCGCGCGGCACAAGAAGTTCGTTGTAGCTGAGTTCGGCATAGGCGCGCTGGACAGTGACGCGGCTGACCCCGAGGCTGTCGGCGAGCTGGCGCTCTGCCGGCAGGATGACGCCCGGCGGCAGCGAACCCGACAGGATGAGCTCGCGTAGCTGGCCTTCGATCTGCCGGTACAGCGGCATCGCAGTGTCGCCGCGCAGGCGCAGGAGAGAGAGCACCGAGGGACGCTCGTCTCTCGCGACGTCCGGCTCAAACTCGCCGTTTGTCGTCCGATTTTTGGGGCGCACGTCCGATCGACCTCCGGTACATAAGCTTATAACGGACAGGCTCGGAGTGCTCCATGCGCGTCTTCGTCATTGGAAGCTTCGTGATGGCCTGCTCGGTCAAGGTCGCCCGGCTGCCGCAGGCGGGCGAGTCCCTCGAGGGCTTGGCCTTCCTGGCCGAGCCTGGTGGCAAGGGCTTCAACCTCGCGCTCGCCACGCATCAGCTCGGCGTCACGGTGGACGGACTCTTTGCAGTCGGCACGGACGTGCTCTCCCCGCTGGTCCGCTCGACCTTCGCGCAAGTCGGGTTCTCCGAGGATATGCTGGTACCGCATGTAGGCTCGACGGGCGCCGGCGTCGCCTTCGTCGATGCAGCCGGCGAGAACTGCCTAGCGGTCTGCCTCGGCGCCAACCTCGCCCTCGGTGCGGAGGACGTCCGAGCCGTGGCCGCCCGTGTCGGGCAGGCGGACCTCGTGGCGGCGACCTTCGAATCGCCGGACGCCTCCATCCGCGAGGCCTTCGCCTTGGCTCGGACGCTGGGCCTTCCCACTCTGCTAAACCCGTCACCGGTGCGTCCTATCGACCCGGCGATCTTAGCCGACACTGCGATCCTCGTCGTCAATGCGGTCGAAGCCGCCGACTTCGGCCTTGGAGCTCCTGACGCCATCGCCGACGCCCAGGCCGCGACGCCGGCCATTGCCGCGCTGCTAGACGGTGGCCTCGAACTTTTGGTGGTGACCCTGGGAGAGCGCGGCGCGATGGCGTTCCGCCCTGGATTGCCGCCCCTACGCCAGGCGGCCTTCGCGGTGGCGGCAGTCGATACGGTCGGCGCGGGGGACGCCTTCACGGCCGGATTGATGGCGGGCCTGCTCGCAGACGCGCCCGTCGACGCGGCCCTGCGACAGGCCGCAGCCTGCGGTGCGCTCACTACCTGCCGGTTCGGGGCCTTTAGCGCCTTTCCAACCGCGCGGGCTTTGGCCACCTTCTTGGACGCCGCCGCAGGTTGATTTACGCCGCACCGAAGCACTTCGTCGTCTGCCCACCGAACAGCGCGAGCGAGGCGACGATGCTCAGCAACTCCGCCTGCCGCTTGGTCCCGGTCTTGTTGAAGATCGAGGTGAGCTGGGTGCGTACCGTGCTTGGTTGGACGCCGACGCTCTCCGCGTAGCTCTGCAGGCGCAAGCCCCCGGCCAGCGCCTGGAGCAGCCGCGCCTCTGCCGGGGTGAGGTCGAACAGCATGTTCAGGAGGCCGTCGTCCGGAACTGCGCGCGCGCCGACGTGCACCAGGATGAGCAGCACCGCCGAGGCACCAAAGACGTCGCCGGGGTGCCGCTCCAAGCGCATGATGTGAGCGATCTGAGGGCGGCGGTCGGAATAGCTGCGCACCGGCATGGTCTGCGCCGCGTGCCGACCGCCCACGACGTTGCCGATCGCGTCCTGCAGCAGCTTACTGTTGATCAGGCTCTTGAATAACAGACCGCCGTGCTGGCCCGGGGGCAGTATCTCCTCCCGCTCCTGCAAACGGGCGTTCATGGTGAGGACCCGCCCCGAAGCCGACAGGACCGCAGCAGGAAGTCCGATCTGGTTGAGCGTCATGCTGGTGAGACGGGAGCGCTCGCAGTTGAACCGGGCGCTGAGATGGCAGGCGCGCACGAGATGGGGCCGCAAGGCGTCGAGTCTGGGCAGGATGGAGGCCTCATGGGGGCCGGTTTGGGCCCGACGTTCGGCGGTGACGATCGCGACGTCGCCTGTCGGCAGGGGAATCGTTGTCCCAACCTGCCAGAACGGCTTCTCGCCATCGCAGGGCCGGCCGTCATAGGAGCCCGGCACGAGGTCGACGTCGCGCATGAAGCCCGCATGGGCCTCGGCGCGCCATTGCGCCGTGCGCCCGCCGCCCCGCCAGGAGGTCGCGGCCGTTTCATGACTGAGGCGCGGCTCCAAGGCCGGCGAGGCAATCCAGCGGGGCCTTCCGACAGGGGGCAGCACCATGAGCACGGCGCCATCCGAGTTCGCCGTCTCGCCAACCGACTGAAGGACCTCCGGCCAGAGTTCCGGGGTGCCCGCAGCCTCGTAGATCCGGTCGATCAGCGCTTCCCGCATCGGCACGCCCCACGATGGTCTTGCTGGCCGCGGTAAGACCAATATCAGTCCAAAACCGGCACCGGCATCCTACAAACAGATGATGCCGCCGGCGAAGGTCGGTGCGCCGCGCACCGTTCCGGTGAGTCCGCCGTCCGTTCGCCACACCGGACGCGGCGGCGACACAGCCTCCGGAAACCAAGGGGCGGCCGTGCAAACACCTCAAGATACGGTGCTTTCACGCTCGGCTGGGACGTAGGCAGCGACCCTGTAGCAGCGCAGGCGGTGCCATCCGCCAGACGGAGGATGCTCAAGGTCCAGCCATCCTTAGATTGTCGGCACGCGGAAGGAACAGCCATGAAGACAATCGTCGCCACCATCATCGTCGTCTTGTCGTGCACCGGGGCCTGGGCCGGCGAATTGAACGACATGCCGGACATCGCCTGCGCCCAAGCTTCCTCGGCCGCGGAGCGTGATCACATTGGGTGCCCGAACGCCGACAGCGCGGCAGCCGAGCCCCGGGCGGCCGCTTCGCCCCTCGACCGTCTGGAAGACGACTAGGTGCATTCCTGGCGTCATGGGTGTCATCGCCGCGGCCCTGCTCGCCGGCGCAAGTCTTGGTCTGTCCATCGCTGTGCCGATCGGGCCGACGAGCTTGCTTTGCATTCAGCGAACACTGTCAGGGGGCTTGCCCACTGGCCTTGCTACCGGGCTCGGCGTCGCCACCGTGCATCTGACATACGGGACCGTGATCTTGCGCTGGGGCGCGGACCTGGTTGCGGCGTGGTCGAACGGGGCCGTGCTCTCCCTGGTTTCAGGGGCCGTGCTACTCGCCCTCGCGGTCCGGGTGCTTCGCAGCGACTCGGTGCTGCATGTGAGCAGCGAGCGCCGCGACTCCCTGGCCGCGAGCTACGGCAGTGCGGTCGTGCTGGCCCTGGCGAATCCGATCACCCCCGTGCTGTTCCTGGCCGCTATGCCGGCACTCCTCGCGCGCGGAACCGCGCCACTCCCGATGCTGGCGGCCGGCGTATTTCTGGGCTCGTTCGCCTGGTGGGTCGTGCTTAACACTGCCGTGTCCCTGTTCCGGCGCTGTGTCACCAGTCAGGTTCTGAACCAGATGAACAAGGCCGCCGGCCTCCTCCTCGCCCTTCTGGCGTTGAGCCTGCTGGTTCGGGGACTGGACGGTAGTACGGCAGGCCGTTTGGACAACGCGAGTACGAGCGGGGCAATCGGCGCGACTGGCCAACCGCCGGTCCGGATCTGAGACGGCACACAGCCTGCGATCTCAACATCATTGTCACCGGCCATTTCCGACCGAACGCACGCCATTCTGGAACTTGCCAACTGGCGCAGCGGACTTGGCGGGAAGGCAGCCGTTTTCCGGACACATAGCGTGACAGGATGAATGACCGCTCGGGGTGGATTTCAGCCCGTCCGCTTACGAACGGAACCGCATCGAAGCGGACGGGCTGCCTCGCTCTCGACCCTAAGGAGGCACTCTGAACGTCCGAATGCAGGTGGATGAAATCAGAACCGTCCGGCGATCGTCAGACGCACGGCGGTGGGCTCCGCCGGGTGGAACACCCGGTCGATCAGCCCCTCGGCGGGCTCGCCCGGCAGTCGAGACACGTACGCGTAGGTGATCTGATCGGACCGGATGTTGGTCAGGTTCAGCACGTCGAGCGAGACGCTGACGCCGGTCTCGAAGTTGTAGCCGATCCGGCCATTGACCAGCGCGGTCGGGCGCGAGCGGATCGTGTTGTCCTCGATCAGCGGGCGCGGCCCGAAGTAGCGGAGGCGGAGCGACCCGAACCAGCCGAGCGGCTCGCCGAAGGTGACGCCCGCCGACGCGATGGTGGTGGGGGCCTCCGGCACCCGGTTGCCCACCGGGTCGTAGCTGGAGAAGCGGGCGTTGGTGATCGTCAGATCCCCTTCCAGCGATAGGAAGGGCGTCACGGCGTAGCGGTTCGTCCACTCGACCCCGAAGCGCCGGGTCGGGCGGCTCGGCTCCGTGGTGCCGGTATCGCCCTGGAAGATGTTCTCCGAGGTGAAGTCGAGGCGGAACAGGGCGAGGCTCGTCTCCAGCCCCGCGATCGAGCGGTTGCGCAGGCCGACCTCGTAGCCCGTGGAGGGCACCAGGAAGGGCGAGCGGATGATGTTGAACAGGGGACTCGCGGGATCCACCGTGGCGGTGACGCCGCGCGCGTCGTTCGAGTGGAAGCCGCCGCCGTAGGTCACGTAGAACTCGGTGTCGAACCAGGGACCGAGCACGAGTCCGAGCTTCGGGTTGACGATGCCGTCGGTCGCCTTGCCCGCGTTGGCCGGCGTGTCCGAGCGGACATCGGCGTAGTAGCCGTCGGCGCGCACGCTCACGCTGGTGCGCAGCCACTCCGCCCAGCGCACCCGCGTGTCGAGGTAGAGCGCGCCGCTCGACTCGAGCACCCGGTCGTCGAGGATGCCCGAGCGGAACTGGCGGAAGGTGGTGTTGAACAGGCCGACGCGGATCGAGTCCGTCCGGGTCTGCGCGCCGACCTCGACCTCCAGCGGCCGGCCGAACAGGTCGCCCTGGAAGATGTGCAGCACCTCGCCGCCACCCAGGACGCGCTGGTCGAGCTGGTGGAACTGGTCGCCGTTGACGGGATCGTTGAGGAAATAGGTGAAGTCGTTGAACAGGTTCATCTGGTAGCGGATCACGTAAGCCGAGGCCCGGGTGATGCCGGTATCGTCCGTGGCGCTGAACCGCCCGGAGAGCGAGAAGCGGCTCGTGTCGCCGCCATCCGTGGGGTTGATCGTGCCGTAGCGGCTGAGCTGCCCCGAGACGACGGCGCGCTCCGGGATCTGGTTCGTGGCGGTCCAGCGGGCCGCGTAGGCCATGCCGGTGATCGAGAAACCGTCCAGCGCCGTGCCCTGGCTGTAGCGGGCCACCCCGTTGATCTTGCGCAGGGCATCCGGGACGGTCCAGGGCCCGTCATAGACCTGCGCCTCGCCGGCCACGAGCAGGTTGCCCTCGCCCAACGGCACGGAGGCGATCGACAGGGCGCGCTTGTAGCCGAACGACCCGATCGCGGTCAGGGCCACGTTCTTGGCGACGGTGTCGAGGTAGTCGATCCGCACCGAGCCCGCGGAGGCGAAGTCGCCGTCGCGCACGAAGTACGGGCCCTTGTGGAACTCCACGGCGCCGACGAGTTCGGGGATCAGGAAGTTGAGGTCGGCGTAGCCCTGCCCGTGGGCGTGGGTGCGCATGTTCACCGGCATGCCGTCGACGCTGATGGCGATGTCGGTGCCATGGTCGAGGTTGAAGCCGCGCAGGAAGTACTGGTTGGCCTTCCCCTCCCCGGAATGCTGGGTGACGATCAGGCCCGGTACTTCCTCCAGCACCTCGCCGGGGCGCGTCACCGGACGGGCGTTGAGCGCCGCGCCGCTGATGATGCCGGCACTGGCCGAGTCGACGGTCAGCAGGGAGCCGCCGATCCCGGTGACGCCCCCGACGTACCCGGCACTGGCGTTCGGTGTTCCCGGTGTGAGGATGGCCGAAGGCGGCGCGGAGACCACGGAGATCTCTGACAGCGTGACAGCGGACGGCGTGGGCGCACCCGCGCCGGGCGCAGCCCATCCAGGCATGCAGGTCGCGACGATGAGGCCGCTCGTGGTGAGCAGCGGCCGGGTGACGTGGCGAACGCCAACGCCTAGCGCAGGGCGACGGGGTTGGGAGATCGGACGGGGCACCTGCAGACCGGGCGAAGCGTGACGGTTCGCTTGTTCTGGCACGGCCGGAGTATGAGAAACATACGGATAGCTCACACCGCCGGATTGGCTTGGCTCTGTTGCCCGTGGGACGCAGCCCCGTCAGCGTCCTTCGCGTCATGGCCATGCTGAAGATGGGCCTCGTCACCTTCGGGGATGAGGTGCAGGTGACCGTAGCGGACCCCACGCTGGGTGATGACGGCGTCCGCGTAACTCTGCATCTGAGAGACCGACCCGCGCAGGACCGCCACCTCCAGGCAGTCGTCGTGGTTGAGGTGGACGTGCATGCTGGCGATCGAGACGCCGTGCTGGTGACCCTCGTCGGTCAGCCGGCGGGCCAGATCGCGCGTGCCGTGACTGTAGACGTAGCTGAGCGCCCCGTAGCAGGCCGCGGATCCAGCACCGGCGGCGCGGGCAGGCGCCAGGGCGTCACGGACGATGTCGCGCACCGCCTCAGAGCGACTGCCGTAGCCGCGGCTCTCGCAGATTGCATCGACGGCCGTCAGCAGATCGTCGTCGATGGTGATGGTGATGCGCTGCATGAACGTCTCGACGTGGCCGTCGTGGCGCAGCCGGGCGGCTACCGATCCCCTCAACGGCCGTTCATTCTTATCGTAGCAGTCTGCGAACCGCTCGCCTGCCCGATGCCATGTCCGGTCTGTGGCGGCCGAACGGCTAAAGCTTTCCACCCCGAGCCGAAGGTGCCGGAGGCTGACGAACGGCCGCCTTGGAGACGCGCCGACGGCGGTTCGGGCGGCTGGGTTGGGTCGGAAACAGGAGGGCCATTCAGGGTAGCTTTCAGCCGGTCCGCTTCTGCGCAGCGACGCCATCAGAGTAGACTGACCCGCGGGTTAGATCGCAGGGTTTACGCACATCAGGCCTCGGCAGGGCGTGTCCGAGGCATGAACCGTCGCGGGGCATACTGCTCCCCCCGGGCGTTCAGGGCCTCACTGATCCTCGTCGCAGAGGTGACGCCCATCCAGCGGATCGCCGAACCAACGGATCGCTGCTTCGGCCGCAGCATGGACATCTGGCTCGCCCACACTGGTCCAGGCCACGACGCCGTCCGGACGGACAAGCATAGCGTCGAGGCCGAGCCGGTCTACCGCGTCGCACCCGACATAGGCGACCCGACCGGGCCAGCGCCGAGCGAGCGCCTTGAGCGAAAGGCGGGACTTGAAGTCGAGAAGCAGCCCACCACCCGCCCTCAACAACTCTCCGGCCCTTCGTCCATCGGTCAGCGTAAAATCGGGAAGGCTGCGCCCGACCAGCGGGTGGACGCCGCCCAGTTCATAGCGCAGGCCAACGCCCCATACGCGCTCGGCGAGATAGGTGGCGCCGTCGCGGGTGGCCGCGACGTCACGCACGACGGCCCTCAGCGCCCGCGAGCTGCGGCTCGGGCGCAGGATCGCGACTTGCGCCCGCGACCAGTCGAGGATTGCGGCACCGACAGGGATACGTTCGTTTGAATAGGTGTCGAGGAGGTCGTCCGACGCGTCGCCGCGGATCGTGGCGGCGAGCTTCCAGCCGAGGTTCATGGCGTCGCCGAGCCCGAGATTGAGGCCCTGGCCGCCCAGGGGCGAATGGATGTGGGCCGCGTCGCCGGCGAGAAGCACACGGCCACGACGGTAGGTGGTCGCTTGGTAGGCGCGGTCGGTCCAGGTGGTGGCAACCTTGAGCGCCGCAATCTCGACCTCCACGCCGGACACCCGACGAAGCACCGCCTGCACGGACTCTCTCGTAAGCGAATGGGTCCGGTGGGATCGACCGCCGTCGAACTCACCGATGATGATCGAACCGGGCTTGGTGTAGATGTACAGGCCATCGGCCGTCTCGTTGCGCCCGCCGCGGAGGCGATCGGGATCCGCGAGCTCGACCTCGACGGAATAGCCGGTGAACTCGGGTTCGGTGCCGGTGAACGCGAAGCCGCCGCGCTTGCGCACGAGGCTGCGCCCGCCATCGCACCCCACGAGCCAGCGGCCGCGGAAGGTCTGGCCTCCGGCGCTCACGGTTGCCCCGTCCGCCACGACGTCGATGTCATCGACGCGGCAACCGCGGCGGATCTCGGCGCCCCATGCCTCGGCCCGTGCCTCGAGCACAGGCTCCAGCGCGTCCAGATAGACCGCCAGGCGAGGTCCGGCTGGACTGGGCAGTCGCCAGGTCCACCGCGAGACGTCTATGTCCTCTTGGAAGAACTGGATGCCGGCGAAATGGCCGGCTGGCGTGCGCTGCGGAACGGTGGTCGGCGTCATAGAATCCCCGGCGTCTCCGTCACGCCGGTAGAAGCTCTGAATAATGGGGCTGGTGGCGGCCATCGCCTCGATGTCGCCGAGCAGACCACGGCGGTAAAAGGCCTCCAGGCTGGGTGCGGAGAGACCCCGCAACCCGAACGGTGGCCCCTTCAGGGAGGTCGTGGCTGTCTCGGCCTGCTCGAGGACCAGGACCGACACGCCCGCCAGCCGCAGCTCACAAGTCAGGAAAAGGCCGACGGGACCGCCGCCCACAATCACGACGTCATAGATCACGGATGCCTCCTCACAGGGGCTGCGGCAGCGGCGCCGCCTCACGATTATGGCGTCTCGCTCATGGAGGCATGGAACAGCGTTCCAATACCATCGTCTTGGAACGGCGTTCCATTCGTGTCAAGTCACGCAGCATGACCCTCGAAACCCGAACCGAACGGCGCACGGCGCCGCTCTCGAAGACCCAGATCGTCGAGGCCGCGATCAGCATCCTCGATCGAGAGGGCGAAGATGCTCTCACGTTCCGCGCGCTCGCGACGCGCCTGGTGACGGGGAGCGGCGCCCTGTACCACCATGTCGCCAGCAAGGATGATCTCCTGGCCGCGGCCACCGACGACCTCATCGCCCACGTGACGCGACAAGCCGCCAGCGAGGCGACGCCCGAGCAAGCGCTGCGCGCCCTCGCGCGGGGGGTCTTCGACACGCTGCAGCGTCATCCCTGGATCGGCAGCGTGCTGTCGCGCGACCCCTGGCAGTATGCCGTGGTGAGGCTCATCGAGAGCATTGGCCAGCAGATCCAGTCCATGGGGGTCCCTGGCCCGGCCCAATTCAACGCCGCGACCGCCGTGATGAGCTTCATCCTGGGCCTCGCCAGCCAGCACGCCTCACGCGCACGGCTGTTCCCGCCTGGAGCCGATCAGACGGCGTTGCGGGACGTGGCTCTCAGATCGATCGCGGCGCGGTGGATGACGCTCGAGCCGTCCGAGCACCCCTTCGTTCGCGAAGTGGCGAAAATCCTGCCCGACCATGACGATCGCGAGCAGTTCCTGGGAGGTGTCGACATCATCGTGAGAGGACTACGAAGCCTCCGAGAGGACGCAATGGACGGCGACGGATCCGATTTCTGCAGATGACGTCGGTCTGATAATCTCTGATCCTGAGCTGACCGTTGGCGAAACGGGAAAGGTTGTCGCTTCCGAATGGCTGCTTCCGGGCCGCGCTGTAGCAATCCGGAACAGCCTCGACCTGGAGCAGCCTCGACCTGGAGCAGCCTCGACCTGGAGCAGCCCTTCAGCGAGGCCTCGCCGCTCGGCCGCTACTTGCCCAAGAGCGACCTTTTGGCGTCCGAACGGCGAACGCATGTCGCAAAGCCGGGAACGACCCGGCGACCAGGCGTCGCCGCGGTCGGCCTCGTCCACTATGCTCGGCTCGATCGCAG
>Ga0316228_1002773_pt1 | contig 14950 bp, 10 predicted proteins | sample TBH18021metaG_FD_206005 | JGI IMG/M metagenome (GOLD analysis project Ga0316228, IMG submission 206005) | Freshwater microbial communities from Trout Bog Lake, Wisconsin, USA - TBH18021 | ecosystem: Environmental > Aquatic > Freshwater > Lake > Hypolimnion/Profundal zone | place: USA: Wisconsin... | reverse complement strand
AAAAATCGACCAGCTAGCCGAAGGGGTAAAAGAATTAACGCCTCAAACTCCTGATGATGGATGGCTACCAGCCACGGTAATAGCCAAGAAGCTTAACATAATATCGTCGCATGATAATCCTCATCCCCAAGTCGTGACCTATCTGGCAAAGGTATGCGGCATGCGTATTGACAAGCGGCCCTCTAAAGACGATAACGTGCATGTGATTTATGTGATTAATGCGTTGAGTGGCCCACGGCTTGATGTGTATTTTAGCCCAGAAGCACAAGAAATTATCGAGCAATGCTGGGGAGAAGCAATTGACGGCGACTATATTAAAACGGTTTACTACAAGCGCAATTCCGGTCAAAGTAAAGCTGGCGATCCAAAGCAGAGAATGTTTAAACACAAAAACAGGACGTTTAACCTGGCTCTTGAGTAGTAAGCCTTGCACGAGGCCCCGAATCGTAGCACCCTTAAAAGGAGGGGGAAATATCGATCCTTAAATGGAGACGCCTAAAGCCCAACCGGTTATTAAAAAAGTTGGTTCCAAAGTTTTGGCTGCATCAGTTTACTTCAAAGGATAAAACCCAGGTAGAATTAAAAATTCTGATGGTGTTTTATCTTTTGATAGCTGAGTGCATTGAGTCGAGAGCCGGCTACCAGTTTGCCTACGCATGAGTCTATTGGGTTACTCAACAATACCGTGTACTCCGTCGCGACGTAAGACAATATTATCATATTAGCTGGAAGACAAAAAAACTTCTCCGTGTCTTAATCCGAAGGGCTATAAGGGGTCTAAAACCTAGGTGGAGAGGCAGAGGAGCGCAAAACCTCCATTTTGATGAAACGAGAAAACCGGTGGACAATTGATACCCGCTATAATAATAAAACCTGGCAAGGCCACATGGAGCCGAGACGAGAGATGCCTCATCTGGTTTCGACTTAGTAGGCTGATTTAGTCAATCGATATTAACATAGGATAAATTTATTTAGAAGGAATGATAATATGTATCACTTAGATGTACAGAAGATTGAGCGTTTGCGGTGTCAAAAACTTTTAAAAAAATATCAACTGGCAGCAGCTGTAGGCTATGCTAGTTTTTCGGGGTTTGCTAAATTTCAAAATACTGGAAACGTGAAGAGCCGCCACAAAGTGTTAGCATTTTGTAAAGTATTGGGGGTTGGTAACCCGGCAGAAGTTCTGATATTTCCCTCGGCATTGTATCCAATAAAAGGGCGTCTTTGGGATTACATCACGACCATGACTATGACTAATTAACCTCCACCAAAACAGTTAACATAATTATAGCGAAATGTTGTTTGTTTTATTCATAAACGTAGTTCTTATGATTTTATAAGACACAAGTGACGACAAGATCAATGTGGGTTGACAATTGAGAATTTGCTCTTGCCTCGTGACTTCTTGTTTTCAAAGAGCTGAATTATTCCACAGCTAATTGTATCAATTGCGTTAATTGTATCGATGACATTAATTAATTAGTTGATTGTATTTATTTACATAATAATATTTAGAGATTGCTCTCATTTTTTTTAAATAAAATTGACAAGCCTAAATAATTGTGATAAGTTATTTTCGAGATGAGGAGTTGTTTGAATCGTTTTAAATGAGTCTGGGGCTTTGTTAAAATCTCGTATTACCCGATATGGTTGTAAGCGGCTCTTTGAAAAATGAAAACGACGTGGCCATATATCAAAACGGTGACTGGGTACTTATGTTTTAGCGGGGTGGTCGGTCAGCTCCACCTCACTTTAGGAAATGTAGATAATACAGGGTTGAACAGCTTATTGAAATTTGAGCCCTATAGTTCGGCCCAAACGGCGTCATTACTGGATTCCTTGGGTTTGTCGGCCAAATGCAGGTGGAGCTAACCGACTAGCCCATATGTTTTATTAAGTCAGTCGGTCGGTAGATACAAGGAGGGCAGCGATGATGCAGCAGTTCACTTCTGGAAAGCAAACCAGTGAAATGGCTAAGTTGAAGCGAGACATTGCTGAACGATTCGCAGCCATTTATCATCAAAATACTGTTCTCCGAAGTACTGTTCAAGAAGCCAAGAAGTTCGGCTTTCAGGATGAAGAAATTACCCATATCCTCAAAGACCAACTAAAGAACGGGCAGGAAATGGGAGCGCTCAAGCAGCAGATCTACGACGAAATGTTCGCCTACAACATCGTCCATATTAGAGAGTGTTGGTACGCTTTCTATTGGGTTACGCCTAAGGGCAACAAGCGGCTGTCCGTTGAGCCTCTGCTGCCGGAAGGAGTGAAGGCGCTTACCCGGGATTTAAAGATACAACAACCCCTTACCCATAAAGAATTTATGGAACTGCGGCCGCAAGTGGTCGATTTAAATAGCCTGAACAGTTGGAACCAAGTCTTACGTGCGGAAAGAGACCGTTGTCTTCACCACTACCTAAATATAGCTACAGCCATTGGAGAAGATAATGTGGCAATGATCGTGACCGCCCACGTCTTCAGGCGATGGAAGGAGAGGATACTTGAAAACAGTGAGCCATTTAACAAAAATGACATCAAAGAACGTGAACGGCTGTATCCACAAATAGTGCACGCGTTTCTAGAAGCCCGCAAAGTCTATCAGATAGATGATAGTGAGTTCTATTTAAGCAAAGAACGGCTGATTTGCTTTGTGATCAGGCGAAATATCATCGTAACGGTTTTCGTCAAGGACTTTGGTTTTACTTCGGAGATTAACAAAGCCATTACCCTTCGCCAACTAAAGCATATCAAACATTTAGCCGCTGAATTAAAGAAGACGAAACCAAAGCAGCAAAAGCTTATAGCCTCCATAGACGCAGATGTGGATATATTAGAAAATCATATCAAGAAACTTCAGGAAGAATTAAATACATTGCTAATTCAAAAGCAAAAGCTGGGTGTGGAGAAAACTATATTGGAAAAGAATATACAAAAAGATCAGGCTACCCTAGAGGCTGAGGAAAAGAAGTTGTTCAAGACGTGGGTGCCAGTGGTTGAAGAGGACATCGGTCCAAATTATATAGATCAAGCTGAAGATGATGAATAAGAATAGAGTAATATGAAAAAAGTGAGGCTATGTGATTTAATGGCTTTTATATTATTTCTGTGTTTTGTGATTTGTACGATCGTTATCCTTGGGGATTTGTTTAAAAACAAAAAGAGATATTTCGATATCGTTGGCTTTGGCGGGACTCCGACCAAAAGGTCTTGGCGTCAATGGGTAGGTATCTTTTCAGTTTATAGGGATAATCTATTGTTGGCTTCATGGTGCTTATATCTCAAGCCATGCAACACAATTTGTCAGCTATTTAGATCCGGAGCTTAAATCAAAGGCTGTGTGGGCTGTGTTATCATAGCCTGTTGCACCCTTTATGCCGGCGCTGTAATCATCGAATGCAATAAAGATGCGGTAACGACCCGGGAACAAGTAATCTATCGTGTGCTTCTAATGATTCCTGGTGTAATAGCCGTAGTTGCTTTTGTCTTAATGATGCTGGACTTAATGTTTTATATGACTCATCCATAAAGAAAGGAACTATTTTACAGAAAGCTGAAGTTTTTAAAAAAATTGGCAGGCTAAGGCGGCAGGCTGTTCTTTATATGCTGTAATTTTAATAAGGAGTGCTGTCGAGTAGGATTAACAGACATAACAGCTTGTTTGGCAGATAACTTCTGCTGTGCGAGCTGAGTACGAGCCTAAGGCAATATGTTAGGGCTATGTGCAATGTGTTGATAATGGGCGGTAACATAAGAACTAAGATATACGAGAGTTACAAATACTACAGTTTTGGCACTGAAAGTCATTCAACACGTATTGTGACCGGGTTCCCTGTAGCAAAACCGACCCGGGCAGGAGGAAATAGTGCCACAGGGGAAAGCAAATACATAATTTACCAGGAGATGTGAGAGAAGATTTATTTTTCTGAGTTGATTTTAAGATGCGATGTGAATTTTTGGGGCTATATCAACATAAAAGAACCAAATCGAACAAGAGGATTCTTTCTCTGAGGAGTGTATTCGGCAGGTTCTGTCCCGGCATTACCTAGGGACCTCAAGGCGGGCTTTAAGAGGTCGGCGAAGGGAATTACCAACCCTTCCTTTTTATCGCGGCTTAGGGCAAAATAAGCAGCCGTTTTTGACGACCGCGACTGACAAAAGAAAGCACTAGCTGGGCGTCCATTATATATCTATTGTGGGAAAGCACCGGTATTTGACATTGTGATCTGATCCCATCAGATTATAAAACTCAAGATTCACGATGCTTTTCCAAGTCCTGGATTTTAGACCAGGGCGTCATCTCGTGGAGTCGCGGCCCATATCTCGCTTTGCTCTTATGAGCGTTGACTTGCTGATTTTGGTTAGCTTCTCTACTTGCGAGTATGAGTGATCCTTAAGCAACGCTATGGCACTTTGGAATTGATGCTCTGTGTACTTCTTCGGTCTACCATCCTTGAATCCGGCCTTAGTTTTGGCAATTTCTTTCCCGGCTTGCGTCCGCTGAGAACGTTTTTTTATAGGTAGTAATCCGGACTTCGTTCTGGGATAAGAGTTCCTTTTCCTCTCAACAAGCAAATGACAAAATCAAAACGTACAGGAAGAATGATGTAATTAGTCGAAGTTGAAAACAAAAGCACGGCGCGAGCGGATCAGCATGTACAGCTAAGGTTAAGCCCAAGCACTATTGTTATATTTCCTGGAGACTACGTTTGTAGATCAACAGAGGTGATGAAATAGGTGACTTATTACGGGCATACCAAGGAAAATCCTAAGACAAAGCAAGTGCTACCCAGGGAAGAGTGGCAACTGCTCAAAGATCACTTGGATGAAGTTGCACGACTGACGGAGGGACGTGCGGCAAAATTCGGCGCAGGAAAACTCGGAAAAATCATCGGATTGGCGCATGATCTTGGCAAATACTCTGATCAATTCCAAAAACGATTAGATGGTTCGACCGAAAAAGTGGATCATGCAACAGCCGGGGCGCAAGAAATGCGTAGCAGATTCGGTAAAATGATTGGGCACGCCCTTGCCTTTACTATTGCAGGACACCATGGCGGGTTACCGGATGGAAACAAAGGTGCTCCGGGGAATCTTCCTGAACGATTAAGTAAGACCGATATCCCCGACTACAAGGCATTTACTGTAGATATTGAAATTCCCAGCCTCTCAAACCACGATCTCGCCGGCATGCCTTCAGCGAAAGACTCGGCTATGTCGGCATTCAGTTTTTCCTTCTGCATCCGTATGCTGTATTCTTGCCTGGTTGATGCCGACTATCTGGACACCGAACGGTTCATGGACGTGAAGAGGTTTATGGCGAGACCCGCGCCGATTTCCCTAAAACTTCTCTCTGGGCGTTTGGAAAAGAAGTTGGCGTCACTGTCAGATCGCAATAGACAAAACCCATCAGTTATCAATAAAGCCCGGCAGTCGATCCTGGACAGATGCCTCGCGATGGCGAGTGCCAAGCCAGGTCTTTTTACTTTGACGGTGCCAACGGGCGGCGGGAAGACCTATTCATCAATGGCTTTTGGACTGAACCATGCGGTCAAGTACGGCAAGGACCGTATCATCTACGTTCTCCCTTACACAAGCATCATCGAACAAAATGCGGCCGTATTTCGGGACGCATTAGAAGACGATGAACTAAACAACGTCGTTCTCGAACATCACAGCAATTTCGAGTACCCGGAAGGGCCGCCCGATGAATGGGACAAACGTGAAAAAGCTCATCGGCTGGCTGCGGAAAATTGGGACATGCCTGTGGTAGTCACAACGGCGGTACAATTCTTTGAATCGTTATATGCAAACAAGGGTTCAAGATGCCGAAAGCTGCACAACATGGCCAACAGCGTGATTATTCTCGACGAGGCTCAAATGATGCCCTTAGAGTACATGAAGCCGTGTCTATGGGCGTTGACGGAATTAGTCCTCAACTACGGCGCTACTGTGGTCTTGTGCACGGCGACACAGCCGGCTATCCATCATCTTATTCCTGCGGGCCTACAACCTGTGGAAATCATGGAAAACCCCAACGAACTTCAAAGGATATTCAAACGTGTAACCGTCGAATATGTCGGCGACAAGCCCGACGTAGAAGTGGCGGATGAGATGGCAGAAACCTCGCAGGTGCTTACCATCGTGAATACCAGGCGGCATGCCAGGCTTCTATTCGATGCGTTGCAAGAAAGGACGCAGCAGGGTGTTTATCACCTGTCAGCGAGAATGTGTCCGGCGCACCGGAAGAAGGTATTGGCAGAAATTCGGCAAGTACTTCGAGATGGGCAGCCTTGTAGCGTGGTGTCCACTCAACTTATTGAAGCAGGAGTCGATGTCGATTTTCCGGTCGTCTATCGAGCCTCGGCAGGGATCGATTCTATTGCCCAGGCGGCAGGTCGCTGCAACCGGGAGGGACGGCGAGAATCGGGAAGGGTCATCGTATTTTACCCAGAAGCGCACGGGATGCCTCAGAGAGGCTTGTTTTCCGCCGCCGCTGGGATGACCCGCAGCACGGTTCGCCGCCTCGATGACTTTGGCGGGGAGTTACTATCCCTGGAGGCCATTCATGACTATTTCCGCCAACTGCTCGATCTGCAGCGGGACAAACTCGACGCCCAAGGCATCCTCAAAGCAATAGCTGAAGGCCGTGAGGAATTGGCTTTTCCGTTTGCAACAATCGCCCGCGATTTCCAAATGATTGACGATGCGACCGTTCCGGTGGTCGTCCCTTGGGATGAGCGGGCGAAGAAGCTCATGGGCAAGGCAGAGCACCATCCGTTTACTGCCACTATGGCACGAAGCCTTCAGCCCTATGTGGTTCAGATATACCGATACGAGCTGGTAGCCTTGGAAAAGGCGGGGGCCGTGAAGGTTGTTGGAGATTTCATGAGATTTATCAGCGACCTCAGCTTTTATGATCCGCGCTTCGGACTGAAAGATGCGAAGGAGGTGACGGCACCTAGCGAGGTGTTGCTCTTCTAAAGGGTTCTCATTACGTACTTGCGTAGAAAGGAGACTCTCATGGGATTTGGTATCAAACTTAGGGTATGGGGTGAATACGCCTGCTTCACCCGACCGGAGATGAAGGCTGAGAGGGTTAGCTATGATGTGATGACGCCTTCGGCAGCGCGGGGGATACTGGAAGCCATTCACTGGAAACCCGCCTTGGTATGGCGGATTGATCGCATTCATGTCATGAAGGCCATTCGGTTCGAGTCAATCCGACGAAACGAGGTGGCCGGAAAAATTCCGGAAAGAAACATTAAGACAGCAATGGCTGGCGGGGTGATTGACCTTCACCAGTACGCCTCTGAAGACCGCCAGCAGCGGGCTGCGCTGGTGCTGCGTGACGTGGAGTACGTCATCGAGGCTCACTTCGAAATGACCGACAAAGCCGGAGCGGGCGACAATCCTGGCAAGCACTGCGCCATGTTCGCACGACGGGCAAAGGAAGGGCAATGCCATATGCGCCCCTACTTTGGTTGCCGTGAATTTCCGGTGCACTTTGAGCTGCTGGAAGGAGATATTCCCCGATCTGCCTTGATAGGCGAACAGGACTTGGGGTGGATGCTCTGGGATATCGATTTTGCCAATGACATGCAGCCCATCTTCTTCCGCCCCATCATGAAAGACGGTGTGATTGATACCCAGCTGCCCACGGAGGTAAGAGTGTGATTTTACAAGCATTAAATGAACACTACCTTCGTCTTTTGGACGACAAAGAATCTGGGGTAGCTATGCCTGGATATAGTCCGGCAAAGGTAACCCATGCCATCATACTCAGCCCAGAGGGAGACTTTCTTGATGTTCTTTCGGTCGCCACTCAGCAAGGCAAGAGAAGTCTTCCCAGCATCATGATGGTGCCCGAACAGCAGATGAGTCGAACGTCGGGCATTACAGCGAACATTCTCTGCGATAACGTGTCCTACGTATTAGGCATTGAGCGTGATAAGCAGGGGACACCACAGATAGCCGCAAAGAAGTATTTAGATTTCAAAACTAAAAACGGAGACTTTCTCAGAGGTCTGAAAGGAAATGCCTCGACTACCGTAAGGAAGTTTTTAGACAAGTGGACACCTGACCTGACATTTCCGGTCCTGGCTAGCTTCCTGGATTCTCTACTGGACGGCAGGAATCTTGTATTTAAGCTGGATGGGGAAAATGGATATGTTCATGAAGATGCTGAGATAATGGCGGCGTGGGATAAGAGTCGCACAGGGGATGCCTGTGAAACCATGGGACAGTGCCTGATTCTCGGCCGGGAACTTCCCATCGCACGAATTCACCCTTCGGTTAAGGGTGTTTATGGCGCACAGTCAAGCGGTGCTGCTCTCGTATCATTTAATGTAGACTCTTTTACTTCCTATGGTAAGTCCCAAAGCTACAACGCTCCGGTGAGCACCCAAGCAGCCTTCGCCTACGGAACCGCACTGAATTACCTCATCACCAGCGACACCAACCGGATTCGCCTTGCGGATACAACCATGGTATTCTGGGCTGACAAAAAAGGCGGAAGGCAAGAGGAAACCGTATTGGCCTGGTGCCTTGATCCGGTAGATACCACGGAAAAAGAGGATGAAGAAAAGCGCCGTATCGACCTTTCGGCAGCGAGACAAGCCAAAACGATCCTGGAGCGGGCAAAGTCTGGTTTGCCGAGCGGCGACGGCGCCTTCGACCCCGATACCCGCTGTTATATGCTGGGGCTTGCCCCCAACGCAGCCCGGCTGTCAGTGCGTTTTTGGCAAGTAAGCAGTTTCGGAGATGTTCTGACGAAGATTGCTCAGCACTACGCGGACATGGACATCGCCGGCATGGAGCGAATAGGTGGCATCGTGTCGCCCTGGCGGACCCTCAAAACCATAGCCGTTCAGGAGGACGCCAAGAATGTTCCGCCGCTTCTCGGAGGTCAGTTTCTCAAAGCAATCCTGTCGGGGCAGATGTACCCACAATCGTTATACAACGCGGCACTGGTCCGCAGCCGGACCGGCGGGGACCACGGCGGCGTTAACACCGTGCGGGCCGCGGTCGTGAAAGCGTTCTTATTGAGGAAGTACCGTCTATGCAACCAACCGGAGAAGGAGGCATCGGTCACAGTGAGTTTAAATGAGAGCAATACCAACAACGCCTATTTGCTTGGGAGACTGTTTTCGCTGATGGAGAAAGTGCAGAAGGATGCGCTGGGGGGCAATATTAACGCGACTATCAGCGACCGTTACTTCGGTGCGGCCTCGGCGACTCCTGCCGCTGTATTCCCCTTGTTACTTCGCTTATCCCGCCACCATGTTGCCAAATCCGAATATGGCAAACGGTCGGATCGTAAGATTCAGGAAGTTATGAACGGGCTGGATAAGTTCCCGACCCACTTGAACCTGGAAGGACAGGGACAATTTATCTTGGGCTATTACCATCAGAACCAGGCCAATTATGCAAAAAGCGAAATTCGCGAAGAAAAGGAAGGTTGATGATGATGACTGGATTAGATAAACGATATGAATTCGTACTGTTCTTCGAGGTGGAAAACGGCAATCCCAACGGTGATCCGGACGCGGGCAACATGCCCCGGATTGATCCCGAAACGAGTCAAGGCTTGGTCACGGACGTATGCCTAAAACGCAAAGTGCGGAACTACGTTGAGCTAGTCAAAGGCGGAACGTCCCCTTTTGATATTTATGTTCGGGAGAATTCCGTCCTCAACGATACCAACGAAGAAGCGTATACAGAACTAAAACTTAAATCCGAATCAAAGAAACTTCCCAAAGAACCTGACCAGGCCAAAAAGATAACCGAGTACATGTGCAACCGGTTCTTCGATATCCGTACCTTCGGCGCGGTCATGACCACGGAAGTGAATTGCGGTCAAGTTCGCGGGCCGATACAGTTCAGCTTCGCAAAGAGCCTGGACCCGGTAGTTCCCCAGGAGATCACCATCACCCGTATGGCGGTAACCAACAAGAAAGACGCCGACAAAGAACGGACCATGGGCCGGAAGCACATTATCCCCTATGCGCTCTACCGCGTCGAAGGGTTCGTCTCTGCTCCGCTGGCTCAAAAGACCGGATTCTCCGCAAGCGACCTTGACCTTTTATGGGAAGCGCTCCTGAATATGTTCGAACACGATCATTCTGCCGCGCGTGGCAAGATGGCAAGCCGGAAGCTAGTCATATTTGAACATGCGACGGCACTGGGCAATGCTCCGGCGCATAAGCTGTTCGATTTGGTGACCGCGCAGCGTAATGACTGTGAGAAACCGCCACGGGCTTTCGGGGACTACACCGTCAGCGTCAATCACGCCGGAAAACCGGACGGTATTACCATAATCGAGCGATAAATGACTATCTATTCAGAAGACGACCTGCTCCTTCTCTCTGGAATCCAGCACATGGCCTTCTGTGAACGGCAGTGGGCACTCATACACCTGGAGCAGGTCTGGGCGGAAAATGTTCGAACTGTAGAGGGAAAGCATCTTCACGAACGCACGGATGATCCTTTTCAAGATGAAACCAGGAAGATGCTGCGGATTGTCAGAAGCATGCCATTAGTTTCCCGGAGACTCGGGCTTCGCGGTGTTGCGGATGTTGTGGAATTTCATCAGAGCAAGGAATATATGGAAGGTAAAACGTGTCATCTAGAGAACCGCGAAGGATGGTGGCGACCACTTCCTATTGAATACAAGCGGGGTCGGCCCAAACCGGATGACCGGGATGCTGTTCAACTGTGCGCTCAGGCCATGGCACTGGAGGAGATGGTGCTGGTATCAATTGACGCCGGATACCTCTTTTATAACCAAACCAAGCATCGTGAACTGGTTGTGTTTGATGCAATGCTCCGGCAGCACACAGTCGAATTAGCTGCACACATGCGCCAGCTTGTCGATGAGGGAAAAACACCAAAAGCACAAAAAGGGAAACGTTGTTCCCAATGTTCCCTAGTCGAACAGTGCCAGCCGCATTGGATGTTGCGTCACCGTTCGGTAGGGGCTTATCTCGAACGCATGTGCCGTGTGGAGGTGGACGATTTTTGCGACGACTGCTGAATACCCTCTATGTGACTATGCCTGAAGTCTATTTAGCCTGTGACGGCGAGAACGTGCTGATCAAAATAAAAAATGAAACTAAGTTTCGTGTTCCGGTTCATAATTTGGAGGGGATTGTTTGTTTTGGGTTTGCAGGTGCGAGTCCTAAACTTATGCAGTTGTGTTGTGAACGTGGTGTTGCTATCTCTTTCTTGACAGAGTACGGTAAGTTTATGGGACGAGTAACAGGCAGCGTCTCCGGGAATGTTTTACTCAGGCGGACACAATATCGGTGGGCGGATGATGAGGCTGTGTCACTTCGGTTGTCCCGGCGATTTATTGCAGCTAAGATTGTCAACGGTCGCGCAGTATTGCACCGGGTGCTGCGGGATCATCCTGATGCCGTGGACAACAAGTCGTTAGAATCTGCACTCCATCGTTTGGCAGGAATGCCGAAACGATTAGAAAAAGCAACGGATGCTAATACGGTGCGGGGCATTGAAGGGGAAGCGGCTCATCTTTATTTTTCCAACTTTAATGATTTGGTACTTAGCCAAAAAGACGCCTTTCGTATGCTTGACAGGAACCGTCGCCCACCAACTGATCGTATCAATTCCTTGCTGTCGTTCCTGTATACATTGCTAACACATGAAGTCGTGGCAGCTTTAGAAAGCGTCGGGTTGGACCCGCAGGTTGGATTTTTGCATCGGGAGCGACCGGGACGGCCAAGTCTCTCGCTGGATATTATGGAGGAATTGCGCCCTCATTTCGCAGATCGTTTGGCGGTGACCCTTATCAACCGTAATCAGATTACTGCCGAAGGTTTTGTGGTGAAAGAAAACGGTGCTGTGATTATGGATGATGACACACGCAAAGAAGTATTGACTGCCTGGCAAAAGCGAAAACAAGAGGAGATCATCCACCCATACCTGGAAGAAAAGATACCGTTGGGGCTAGTGCCATATGTTCAGGCCATGTTGCTAGCTAGGCATATGAGGGGCGATCTGGAAGACTATCCACCGTTTTTCTGGAAATGAGGTGTTGATGATGATGGTGCTGATTACCTACGACGTGAGTGTGACAACAGATTTAGGAAAGAGCCGGCTCCGGAAAGTGGCTAAGCAATGTGTCAATTATGGGCAGCGTGTTCAGAATTCTGTCTTTGAATGTTTAATTGATCCAGCACAATTTGCAGAATTGAAACATCGGCTAGAAAGTATTATTGATCCTGAGACGGATAGTCTGCGATATTATGTTTTAGGAAACAATTGGAAAAATCGGGTAGATCATTTTGGCGCAAAAGATGGATATGATCCGGAAGGAATCTTGATGGTTTGATGCGAACCCCAAGCAATCATCGTTTTCCTGGGTGATTCGCACTTCAGGGATCAAAGGCTTTCAAGCCTTTTTATACATAAATCATTGTTTAAATAGACTTTAGTTTTGAAGGTTCGCAAAATCATGCGTTTGAGCGCATGATTTTGGTGAGGCCTAATTCAGGCAGTCGCGCCCCATGCGGGCGCGTGGATTGAAACACGATCCCTGCAGCGGCTCAAGTCGAACCAGAGGGTCGCGCCCCATGCGGGCGCGTGGATTGAAACAAGGGCGAAGGGGACTTCGCATCCGGTAAGTGGGTCGCGCCCCATGCGGGCGCGTGGATTGAAACAACGAAGAGCCCGTTAAGGTGATCGACCTGGCCAGTCGCGCCCCATGCGGGCGCGTGGATTGAAACAATTTCGCCAGCTCGCAAAGAGCACAGAGGCGTGTCGCGCCCCATGCGGGCGCGTGGATTGAAACCAAAACGGCTTTTTGTCCTGTGCTCCTTTGACGTCGCGCCCCATGCGGGCGCGTGGATTGAAACTTCTTGACAAAGTCCACCTAAATTGTGATTAGCAACGTCGCGCCCCATGCGGGCGCGTGGATTGAAACTCTGCTGTGTTTATACAGAGCCAGAACAGTACAAAGTCGCGCCCCATGCGGGCGCGTGGATTGAAACCAAGACTGACCCATAATTGCAGTTACCTGTGCATCGTCGCGCCCCATGCGGGCGCGTGGATTGAAACCTGGTGGAATCCATGAAGTTCCGTAAGACTTGGTCGCGCCCCATGCGGGCGCGTGGATTGAAACACGTGTACAATCCCCACTATTATTATATTTACACGTCGCGCCCCATGCGGGCGCGTGGATTGAAACTTTATATCACTCATCAGCATGTCCCTCCCCCTGGTCGCGCCCCATGCGGGCGCGTGGATTGAAACGCCATTTGGTTGACGTTGGGGTCAGAGGCCCCCAGTCGCGCCCCATGCGGGCGCGTGGATTGAAACGGTCCAAAAAGGAATACAAGCAACAGCGATACAGTCGCGCCCCATGCGGGCGCGTGGATTGAAACGCCCCACCAGTGAAACATTGTTCGCCGATCAGGAGTCGCGCCCCATGCGGGCGCGTGGATTGAAACCCATATTTCGTCACCTTCAATTACTTGGTCTAGGTCGCGCCCCATGCGGGCGCGTGGATTGAAACGTCGTCTGCTGGCCGGAAACCGGGAATCCCTGCGTCGCGCCCCATGCGGGCGCGTGGATTGAAACCTGTCGGATAGGCTTACCGACCATCGCGGTCCTGTCGCGCCCCATGCGGGCGCGTGGATTGAAACATCGAGTAGTCTGCCGCTTACTTCTTTTCGGTGGTCGCGCCCCATGCGGGCGCGTGGATTGAAACAATAGGACCACCATTAGGGCCGCTTACCTCTTGGTCGCGCCCCATGCGGGCGCGTGGATTGAAACTATTATATGTCAAGATATTTCTACCCAGCTGGCCCGTCGCGCCCCATGCGGGCGCGTGGATTGAAACCCAACGTCGCCGATTTTTCTAATTATTTTCACCTCGTCGCGCCCCATGCGGGCGCGTGGATTGAAACCATAGGCTACGTTAAGCCAACCATTAACATCAAGTCGCGCCCCATGCGGGCGCGTGGATTGAAACACTGTATATAGTCTCCTTTCTTTTTTTTATTAAGTCGCGCCCCATGCGGGCGCGTGGATTGAAACCCACCCCCACGCCCCTGGTGGAAGTTCTGGCTGGTCGCGCCCCATGCGGGCGCGTGGATTGAAACCGGTATTTACAGGCGTTAATCAGTATATTATAGAGTCGCGCCCCATGTGGGCGCGTGGATTGAAACCACTCAATTAAATCGGCGCATGACCGGAAACACGTCGCGCCCCATGCGGGCGCGTGGATTGAAACTGGCACATGAATGTATTATCAGGCTATAGCCTCGTCGCGCCCCATGCGGGCGCGTGGATTGAAACATCTGAGCAACAAAGGCCGCGCCGGTCATATCCGTCGCGCCCCATGCGGGCGCGTGGATTGAAACCCCGCTACATTGTAAAAACGCCATATATATATTGTCGCGCCCCATGCGGGCGCGTGGATTGAAACTCCCATTAATAAAAGCGGCAGCGCGGGCGGGAGGTCGCGCCCCATGCGGGCGCGTGGATTGAAACATCTTTAGGCATAAAATCCGGGCAAATTGCGCCGTCGCGCCCCATGCGGGCGCGTGGATTGAAACCCGCTTGACTGTGTGTCAAACGTCAACGTAGCCTGTCGCGCCCCATGCGGGCGCGTGGATTGAAACTGGATACCCAGCAAATAACGCTTTTATTATTCGTCGCGCCCCATGCGGGCGCGTGGATTGAAACCATCAACAAGGGAGAAAGCGAAGCAACACCAGGTCGCGCCCCATGCGGGCGCGTGGATTGAAACGCCACACCTTATGATGCCGCATTCATCTCTTGTGGTCGCGCCCCATGCGGGCGCGTGGATTGAAACGCAGATATGGAATGTCATACCGCACACGAAGACGTCGCGCCCCATGCGGGCGCGTGGATTGAAACTTGCTCTACGTCCATTTCCTCGCCCTTGTCTTCGTCGCGCCCATGCGGG
>Ga0316228_1002772_pt1 | contig 14953 bp, 12 predicted proteins | sample TBH18021metaG_FD_206005 | JGI IMG/M metagenome (GOLD analysis project Ga0316228, IMG submission 206005) | Freshwater microbial communities from Trout Bog Lake, Wisconsin, USA - TBH18021 | ecosystem: Environmental > Aquatic > Freshwater > Lake > Hypolimnion/Profundal zone | place: USA: Wisconsin... | reverse complement strand
CCGGATCTCTGGGCGGCGATCCGTCAGGCATTCACGCGCTTCAGTCCGCAGGAGTGCCGCAACTACCTCGCCGCAGCCGGCTACGAGAACGACTTGGCCGTCGCTACCTGACCGGGAACAGCTCTAGCGCTCCTGCATACCACAAAACTTATGAGGACGTACTTAGGATGGGAGAGGAGTCCGCCTCGTCGGAGAGGCTGATCATCCGCTCGACGAGCGCCAGAACGGAATTCTGAAGCCTCAATCGGGTAGGCTCAAGCTTAGCTTTCATGGCGTTCGCGACGGCCGCCTTGGCGGCGGCCCAATCGTCGGCTCTAGCGGCAGCCCAGTTGGGCCCCAGCTTAGCCTTCGCGCCGTCCGCGGCGGCAGCTTTGGCGGCGGCCCAGGCTGTGACCCACGCGGCGTTCGCGGCGACAGACCAATTCGCGTCCGTGTCCATTCGATCGGCGGCCCTAGCGACAGCCCAGGCGGTGACCCTGGCAGCATCCCAATCGGCATCCCAATCCGTGCCCCAACCTGCGTCCCAATTGGCATCCCAAGCGGCCCTGGCGGCGACCGCATCATTTTGCGCGGCCTCCAGCGGACCGAAAAGCCGCGGCGTGTTCGTGAAGTCCACGATTTCGGGCAGGTTGGCGATCGCGTCCGCCCGCGCGGTCAGGCCTGCGAGGCGCAGCCATGCCGGCGCGTGAACCCGAACGAGCCAATCCGCTGCTAATGCGGCACGGCGGTTCTCCAGCGCCTCCGACCCACGCGTACCGACCAAGCGAGGCACCAGTGGCAGGATTAGGGCATCGCGGTCTTTCTGCGCTAGGCCATCGTTCCAGGTCCGCATGAACTCGCCGATGACGGCCGAAGCGCAGTTGGGGGCGTTCGACTGAGGCTCATGGGCGATGAGCGCCACCGCCTCCATTACGCATACGCCCTCCGCGAAGGAGTGATGCCAGCCGCGCGATAGCGTTGTGATCTGAGCGAGACGGTCGTGGTCGATCGTGACGCCAGTCATCGGCTTGCTCCGTGATCCGGTACTGCACGGCGTAGCGAGCGGCTTGGCGGACCTGTTCCCGCGCGTCGAGCATCCAGCCAGCTTTTGGAGAGGAACGTCAGGATGAACCTGCCCGCGCAGCGGAAGTCATGTTTGAGAGAGACGTAGCTCCTCCGCTACCTAACCTCACGCTCCAGCCCAGTCCTCAGCTCAGCCTTCAGCTCGCGCTCGGCCATAAAAGGGAACTCTAGTTCGTAGCGGTTAGGCCGGTGGTTCCGGTCCCAGAGATCGTAGGTGCGCTCGCGGATCTCCTCAAACGAAGACGCAGGTTCAGCCGCACGATCGGCCGATGGATCTTGGCTCACTCGCTAACCTCGCCTGACCCGCCGAGGGCCGAGAGCATCACTCCGTCATTTCCGATCTCGGCCCCCGTATAGCCGAGCATCCGCGCGAGCTGCTCGCGGGCGCGCCAAACCCGGCTCTTCACTGTACCAACTTGGCAGTTCATAACCGAGGCGGCCTCCTCGTAGCTCAGGTTCTCGATTGCCACGAGGACCAGCGACTCCCGCTGCGCCGGCGGGAGCCGATCGAGCGCAGCGCGCATGTCTTGGAGATCAAGGCGACCGGCTTGACTAGGGGGGGTAGCTAGGCCGGCGCTGTAGCTCCCATTCTCGTCCTCGACCTCACGATGCTTGCGCTGGTTGCTGTAGAAGAGGTTGCGCAGGATCGTGAAGGTCCAAGCTTCGAAGTTCGTGCCTGGCTCGAAGCGCGTTCGAGCGCGCCAGGCTCTCAAGAGCGTATCTTGCACAAGGTCGTCGGCCGCCGCAGACTCGCGTACCAGCGACACGGCAAACCGACGCAGAGCCGGGACGATGCCGACGAGGAGCCTTTTGAACTCGGCATCGTCGCGATCACCCGCTCTCCCGAGCGCCGCTTCAAGCTTGGCCAACAGTTCGGCAAAGCGGGTTGTGGCGCTCAGCTCAGCATCATCCTGCGTGTAGGTAGCCGCCAGTCGGCCTCCGAGGTGTCTCTGGACCGCGTCCGAGAGAACGGGCCTGGATTGGCCCGGCACCTCGTCGGCGCGTTCCGGAAGCTCATCCGCCAACATGCTCATCGTGGAAGGCCGCTCGAAGCACGTGACATCGTTCGGGGGTCCGTTCGTTGGCAAATCAATCGTTCACATACACTCACAGCATAGCTCAGCCCGTGAGACCACCCGCGCGAATTCTCGCACGGTCTGATTGGTTGAAGTCGCCCGCTGCCTCTCGGCAGCCCTTCGACGGTTCCGTACCCATAACCTGCCTCTGTGGACCTCCCGTATCTGTAAGGTGCAGCGCTTTGCACCCTATGCTGCCCAAGAGCGCCGGGGCCGCCGACCGCCCTCCCCGCCGGAGCCAGGCCGGCCACTCCGGCTGATGATGCGGAGCACATTCGGATCGGATTATCGGTCCTGATGCCGTTGCTCCTGAATGGCCAGCAGGCCGTTGCCCTCGGCTAGATGTGTGGTCCCGGCATGTGGTGTGACGGATCGAGCCTGAAGCGCTCGGGCTCTTTCGTCCAGGTCTGGCAGATGAACTCATAGGACGTGAGGCCGCGCAGAGTCTTGAGCCGGCGACCTTAGTTGTAAGCATCCACGAACAACTGCAGGTGGTGCCGCAACTCGTCAGAGCTGGTGTAATGATAGTGTTTGAACCAGCCATCCTCCGTTCGTGAAGACCCTCGATCTGCCTCAGGAGCGCTGACGGCGGACCGTCGATCCGCGCGAAGACCTGTTATGCGAGCCAAGTTTAGCGCTTAAATTGGAACCTCCATCTGGAAGTGCAAGCCGGCGGGGCAGTAATCGAACACCGTCTTCGCTTTGCATTGCACCTCGAGAACACGATGTAACAATGCCGATCCAAACCCTTTCCGGGTTGGTAATCGAACGGGTGGGCCGCCGAACTCCTTCCAGTGAAGTCGAAGAAGCCGTCTCCCGGAGTCGCAGCAGACATCCCAAGCAACCTCTATACGTCCCTTATCAGTCGAGAGTGCGCCATGCTTTGCAGCATTCGTCGTAAGTTCATGGATTCCCATTCCGATCGACACCGCGCGGCCCTCTGCAAATTCCATCGTTGGTCCATTGAGCAGAATGCGCCCTCCCTCGGCATCGTTGTAGGGATCAAGTTCGTTCTCCAGCAACTGCCGCAATGAAGCGCGCTGCAAGGAATTCTCGGTCAGCAAGTTGTGTGTCTTGGCAAGCGACAAAATTCGTTCAGAGAGAGAATTGTAAAAACTATCAACGCTCGTGGAGGACCTTGCGGAGGGTCCAAGCAGCGCTTGAACAGTCGCAAGTGTGTTTTTTACCCGATGTTGAAGCTCTCCAATCAAAAGTGTCTGCCCTTCTGCGAGGCGTTCAAGTTCTTCGAGGTAACTGTTCGCTTTATATTGTCTCTGCCTCGTCCGGCAAGCAAGCCTTACCACTGCGACCATAGTGCAAGGAAGAAACGGTCGTTCCACCAGGCTTACGTTGCCCAGTGTCTCGATCAGCCCTGCATCAGGCGGTGCACCGCGCGACATCAACAGAATGAAAGGAAAATCGGACCAAGTAGGTTGGCCTGCGATCCAACGGGCTAGTGTGTTCTGGTCCGACTTCAGCAAAGTGTCCTCTGTTACTAGGGCGCAAGAGGCCGAATCGAGGCGGTCCACCAACTCTGGCAGAGACAAACAAATGCATGATTCGATCTGCGCTTCCGCAAGGATAGTAGCAAACGCCCGTGCTTCTTGATCGCAGGATGTTAGGATTAAAGCTGGCAGCTCGAACTCCATCATCGACACTCCAAACAGCCGACAGCGATGCAGGTTGTTTTTCTGTGGTCACGTGCTGTAATCTCGGAACAGATGCTACACAAGAGCGAGTCAAGGCATGTGGCGCTGGGATCGCTCGGGGGCGTGATCATCAACTTCTTCTGGAGGATCGAGCGCATCTTGAAACGCAGTCCGCACGACGCAGCAACCGGCGCGACTCGAGACTACGGAACAGGAAAATAATGTCGCTGATCTATGTCAGGTGTGCAGATAGGCGAGCGCCCATAATTCCAATCACAGAGGCTCCTATGTTCGTCTGGTGGTGTTGGTTGGGCGCGAACTGAGTCCTGGGTTGCCACAGAGGTGGCCAAAGATCTTCCGGGCTACGTACCGCTTCAGGCACCGGACGATCTCCCGCTTCGTCCGTCCTTGAGCGAGGCGCTGCTCGACATAGGCAAGCGTCGGCTTATGGCTTCGCAGCGCTGGCAGGGACGACCGCTCCGCAGCGATGATGGTGGCCCGTCCATCCGGCGGCTCGGCCATAATCTCGATCGATTGGCGCGGATAGCTTGCTAATCTCGGCGCTGAGCGTCTTCAGGACGCTAACGAGCGCGCGAGCGAGCCGGCGTCTGGCCTCGGCCTCAGCGGCCGGCACATGGCCGAAAGGAGTCACACGCAGCCAATCCAGCAGTTCGGTTCGGCTTCGGCGACCAGGATAGTTCTGCTGTCCCACAAGGCTCGCAATCCGCTTCTCGCCCAGGCGATGAGCGCTCGCAGTCCTCCGGCAGGCGGGCAAGGGCACGACGGTGTGGACTGGCTATAAGGTTCACCTGACCGAGACACGTGCGGCGCGATCCCCCCGAACCTGATCACCCACGTTGAGACCACGACCGCCGCGGTCTCGGATGATGCGACGACCTCGACCATCCACGCAGCATCCGACCCCGGGTTCTGCTCCAGAAGATCCACATTGCCGATACGGGCTCCTTGAACGCAGCGCTGTTGGTCGAGGCCTGGGAGCGCTGCGGGGTCGATCTGATCGGTCCGACCCGTGGCGATCGACAGGGGCAAGCTCAGGCCGGCGCCGGGTTCGCCGCACGGGACTTCACCGTTGACTTCACCCAGCAGCGGGCGCCATGTCCGGCCGGGAAAACGAGCCAGAGCTGGACGCCGGCGCTCGCGCGCGGCACGACGCCGGTGATCAAGATCAAGGTCTCGGTCGCTGACTGCCTGGCGTGCTCGCTCCGGCCCCAGTGCACGCGCTCGACCGCGGAACGCCGGGCGATCACGCTCCGCCCCGAGGCTCAACACGAGGCGTTGCGCGTCGGACGGGCGCGCGAGGAGACCACGGACTTCGCGGCCGAGGACGCGTGGCGCGCCGGCGTCGAGGGTACGATCGCGTAGGGCGTGCGTTCGTCTCGGCTACGGCAGACGCCGTACTTCGGGCGGGCGAAGACGCACCTTGCTCGCTTGATGACGGCGGCGGCGATGAACCTCGTCCGGTTACTGCGATGGCTGGCCGACGAACCGAAGGCCCAGGCGCGCCGCCTTTGCGCAACTGGATCCGCCGACGCCCCGACCGGCCTGCGCCGAATTTGTCACCGACATCAAAGTATAGGCCAACCGTGTAACCGAGGGGAGCGCCCGAACACCCTCCGCAATCAAACAACGGAATAGTTGCGATCAGATGTTTCAAGCTTTCGGAATTGGCTGCGCCGTATGGACGTGGCAACAGCCGTTTAGACTGTCGCGACGCCTCGAGTCAGTCTCAGTAGACCTTTGTCGTCCATGATCTCAATTTTGCGGCCCTCTACGCGTAAATGCCCGCATTTTTGAAGAAAGGTCAAAGTGCGAGTCACTGTCTCACTTGTCAGGCCTAAGTGATCACCGATTTCTGATCGAGACATTGGCAATTCGAGGCACCGCTGGTCTCGCAAACGCTTCATAAAATCAAGTAAAAAGAATGATAATTTCTCTGTGGCATTGGCGCGCGCTAGCATAAATGAATGCCGCGATGCGAGGGCCCCGCATTCCGATAGGAAGGACCATAAATCCGCCGCGGCAACCTCGTCGGGACCCAAGAGCATTCTGAATACGCTCTGTTCGATCAGCAGCAGGGAAGTTTTTGATATCGCCTCTGCGGTGCAGTTGCAGGAGGCGCTGCCGTCAACCCAGAGGTACTCACCAGGAACATAGAATGCCCTAATATATCGTCGACCGTCTGCGGCAGTAACGCAAGTTTGCATGAAGCCTGACAGCACTCGATAGAGCCCCTGATCTTGATTTGATGACGGAGCGAATGCTTCTCGCTGGCGCAGCTGAATGATGCGGCCAAGGTGTCCGATATTGTCGAATGCTCGAGGTCTGATATGGGAGCGATCTCCCATCTCTCGACGCCGCGATCCTTCGCGACCGGTGGCGAGGGTCGCGTCGCCTGGCTGCTTTGGCGGTCGATGAGAACTCATGAGCGGGGCGTAACATATGTCACAGGCCGTGACAATCGTCGCCTTTTCTGATCGCTCAGGTGGGCCTTGCGTTCGAAAGCCATCGTGTGCTGAAGGAGACTTTGAGGTGAGCCACGCCCTTCTGAGTGGCCCACCGCAAGGTTTGATGGACGGATGCTTGTTCCCTCGGTGTAGTGCGGCCAACTATCAATTTGCAGGCGATGCCATAGAGGCTGAGCTCTTGCCCATTTGACGGACAGTATGCAGTGGATAGCTTAGCCAATGAAGCATGCCTCGGCGCCTCTAATTTTTGAAAACGTCCTTCCGCGCCGACTTTTGCTCATCGTTATGAGTTCTTAAAGTGTTATCAGCGTCAAATTTACGTCAGATGGCTTCGTGGGCGGCGCCAAAATTTGTCTGTGGCGAACATTTTGTCTTGGAATTATGAGGTATTCATGCCGCAAGTGGCAATGCTACCTAAACACATTCTTGCCGATCTACGCCGGTGGGCCTGACTGATTCATTTGCGCCTGCTCCTGCTTCGTTTCTTCTGCTCCAACTCGTTCCGTTCGTGCGACCATCAGCCAGGGGGGCAACGAGGTCATCTGACGCCAAGCCCAGCAATTGAATCGCCTGCCCGATCTTCAGTGCTCTCTGGGCCTCAACTCGGCTATGAGCCTGTTGCCCACTTGCTTCTAGCCTAACGATGTTGATGAGCGCTGACACGCTCCCGCACTAGGTCAGAGCTGTTGCGTTATTACAAGCTTCTAAGGCGCAGTTGATGGGCGTCGATGACTGAACTTTACGCTGCTATCGCAGTAACGGCGCTTTTATCGGCTATCTGGAGTGTTACATCGACGTCGACCTTCTGCCGCAGCGGAACGTCGGAAGCGGAATACCGGAAGCGTTGCTAGAGCCGATCCCGATCACGCGGCGACCTAAGGCAGGACAGGCGCCACCGGTCCTGACCGGCGCGGACCTGCCCCCTCCCCCTCCAGGCGCGCGCGCCAAGCTCGGCACGGGCGTTTCCACGACCCATGTCGCGACCCGCTCGGGAACGGCTCTAGCTAGCCGCAGGTTCAAGCCGGCATCGAGGTCATCGCGCGCCAGTGTCGGGGTGCTTACCGAGGGCACTCGGGCGCGCGGTCCCCGCAGGTAGGCGCGCCGACTCGCTTAAGGCGCTCTGCCTCTTGCGGTCCGGATGCTCTACCCTAACAAGTCGGATAATTCGCATTGTCTCCCGTTTGTCCTTAGATTTGACGGGTTTGAGATTGGTGGGGGGCGCAGCCGTTGCTCAGCGACTTTGGTTGCCCTGGAATTTGAACTCGGGTGCATCGCGCACGCCTTCTTTCGTGACGTTGATAACGGCACGGTAGGAGCCGTTCGGCTGGGGCGTCAGCACGACGGAACTCGGCGGCAACGAAATATAACGCTCGCCCAGCCCGAGGAAGCCACCAACGCCGATAATAACGCCGTCGATGTTTCGGCCTTGGTCGATTAGCAGGTCCTCGATATTGCCAATCTTCTGGCTGTCGGTGTTGTAGACGGTGGCTTTCATGAGCTTGGACGCGAGGGTGTCCGCTGGCTGTGCGGTGTAGTAGGTCACAAGCACTGACGTCGGATTGATCGTGATCAAGCCGCCGGGGGCAGCCTGTCCCGGCTGGGAGCCGTTCTGGGCTGATTGACTGCCTGAGTTGTTTGCGCTCGTTTGGCCTGATACAGGGCCGCCCTCATTGGACTTCGGTCCCTGCGTGCCGCCCCATCCTGGCATGGTCTTCGTAGAGGTGGAGTTCGCCGGGTTGTCCGCACCGCCGGTGGAAGATCCAGGACTCGTCGTATCTGTGGACCCGGACGTGCTCTGCGCTGCTGCGGGCGCGGCGAGGACCAGTACGGCGAGGATTGCTGGAAGGTTGTATTTAGTCAGCACAAGAACTCTCCTGAATTGAGACCGTGAGAAAAAGATTTTTTGATTGTGCGCGCGTGGCTTGGCTGGGCGGCTTTACCCGTTGCTCAAACGCTCAAGACCTGCGGCGCGAACGCGTCGCAGGCGGAGTCCTAGGGCGAGAAGGAGGACGCCGAAGAGTAGTGCATAAATGCCTAGCCACCACGTCAGCACAATTGCGCCTGTCAGCGGTGTGAGAACGAGCAGCACGCCCCAGACAAGCGAGAGAACGCCGCTCAGCGCCAGCCACCAGCGTCCGTGGCTGACGTGCATACGGAACGCGGCAGCTAGAATTAGGCCGCCTGTGAATAGAGCCCAGATTCCCGTGACGAGCACAAAGGCGAGCACCGCGCCGCCCGGGAACAAGGCGGCGGTCACACCCATGACGATGTTGAGCACGGCTTCAGTCAGGAGCAGACTCCATCGTCCGTTCGCGTGTGTCGCCCGTACCGCAGCCACGATGCCGAACACTCCGTCGGCCAGCAGGTAACCCGCAAATAGCAGCGCGAGCGTCAACATGGTCTCGATTGGAGCAGCGAGTGCGATGACTCCAAACAGGATGCCACAGACACCTCGCAACGCGACGGCCCACCAGTTCTGGGCCAGGACTCGGGTCATCTCGTGAACTGGCGCGCCAAGCCCAGAGGCTGATTGGCCCATTTGCGAAGCCGGGTGGCCCAGCACTGCAGCTTGATTGGATAACGGAGAAGGGCTTGCGGCTTCCCCGCTGTCGAATGGACTTCCCGTACTCATGGCCGTCCTCACTGCTCGAAATAGGATCACGGCTGGCATCAGGAACTCGTGTTGCCGGACGCGCTGCCCTCGGTGGTTTGAGGCGAGGTACTCTGTCCAGCCGCTCCGGCGCCTTGACTGAGTTGATCGCTGCTTTGGGCGCCCGATCCGCTGCTTTGCGTTGCGCCTCCGCTCTGCACCTGGATACGTCGTGAGCGTTCCTGCTGGGCACTCTTCGGCAGCGTGACTGTGAGAACACCGTTCTCGAAGGTTGCCTGCACCTGCGCAGGATTGATCGGGAATGGCAGTTGTATTGCGCGCTGAAAGTTGCCGTAGGAGCGCTCGACGAAATAGAAATTCTCCTTTTCCTCCTTTTGTTCGAATTTCTTTTCTGCGCGGATGATAAGCATGTCGTCGTGGAGATCGACTTGGATATCATTTTCTCTCACGCCGGGCAGTTCTGCTGTGACGCGTATCTCCTTTTCGGACTCACTGACGTTGACGTCTGGCGCGAAGACGATTTGTGAGCCACCCTGGCCTTCACTGGATGGCGCGGTGGTTCTGCGCAGAACATCATCGAACAGTCGATTTACCTCGCGGTGGAGCGACAGGAATGGGTCGCTTCCGAACAGGTTGCGGGAGCGGAGTGGGGTGAGAGCATTCCGAGCCATGAGGTCTTTGAGTCTCCTGTTGTGAAGTGGTGAGCTAATGATGGTGCGGTCTGCCCGATGGAGGATCCGGTCCGGGCAGGCGAACCTTCGGGATTGCGCGATCGCCGCAAGCCCAGCCCACGATACGGATGATGTCGCTCCGAGAGGCCTGTTCGTATTCTAGCAGCCAGCCTTTCCGGCCTGGATCGGATTATATGATCGAGTGCGGGGTCTGGTGGACGCTCGGGACTGGCAGCTGCGATTTCGTGGGGTACGACGTCCTGGGCGGGGAGGGTGTTGCCCGGGAGCGGTTGCGGCCGTTGAGAAACACAGTGCAATGGATCACGCGACACCCTCCCCGCCCAGGCCTGGCCTCACTGGTGGCGCTGCAATCTCATTCGGCCGCCGCAGCGGGGGACCCGTCGGTGGCCTCTCCTGCTGTAGATTTGTCCTTTGCCTCGGTTTCCTCGTGCCCGCTGCGCACGCGCTCCTGGCCGCGCGGCTTGCTCTCCGCTGCGCCATTACCGCTTTTCGTTTGCGGCTCCAGCACCACCTTCTGCAGCTCGCTGTCCCAGCGGGCGAGCACGCGGTCGCCCTCATGCACCACGTCCGCCAGCATCTCGCGGGCAAGCTGCGTCTCCAGCCCCGAGCGGATCAGTCGCCGTAACTCCCGAGCCCCGAATTCCGGGCGGAACCCAGCGGCCGCGAGATGGTCCAGAAGGCTCTGGTCCATTACCAGTTCCACGCCCTGGCCTTGTGCCGTGCGCCGGACACGCTCCAGCTGCAGCTCGACGATCGAGCGGATCTCGCTCTGCCCCAACGCGTGGAAGACGATGATCTCATCGATGCGGTTGATGAACTCCGGCCGGAAGTGCCCCCGCAGCACGTCCATCAACTCGCGCTTGAGCCGCATCGGGTCGTCGGATTCGGTTCCACGCAAGCGCAGGTTGCGCTGGATGATGTCGGCACCGAGGTTCGACGTCGCGATCAGCACGGTGTTGGTGAAGTCCACCACGCGGCCCTTTCCGTCCGTCAGCCGGCCGTCGTCGAACACCTGCAGCAGCGTGTTGTAGACGTCCGGGTGCGCCTTTTCGATCTCGTCGAGCAAAACGACGGAGTACGGCCGCCGACGGACACGCTCGGTGAGCTGGCCACCTTCCTCGTAGCCGACATAACCCGGAGGCGCGCCGATCAGGCGCGAGACGGCGTGCCGCTCCATGTACTCGGACATGTCGAGCCGGATCAGCGCGTCCTCTTCGCCGAACACCGTCTCGGCCAGAGCTTTGGCAAGCTCCGTCTTGCCCACGCCTGTGGGGCCTAGGAACAGGAAGGTCGCGATCGGCCGACGGCCCTCGCGCAAACCTGCACGAGCGAGCCGGACGGCATCGCTCACGGCCTTCACCGCCTCTTCCTGGCCGATGACGCGCTTGTGCAGACGCTCCTCCATCGCGACCAGCCGCTGGCGCTCCTCCGTGGTCAGCTCGCTGACCGGCACGCCGGTAAGCTTTGATACGACCTGTGCCACCTGCTCGGTGGTGACCTCGGCCGATCCCGAGCCGCGCTCGCGCCGCCAGCGCTCGGTCGCCTCGCCGAACTCCTTGTCCTTGGCCGCGTGCTGCGCCTGGATTTCCTTTGCGCGATCGAACTGCTTGCGCGAGGCCGCGTAATCCTGCTCGCGCTTGAGCTGGCGCACCTCCGCCTCGAGCTCCTGGACATCGACCGGCCGGGCGGTCGCCGAGATCTTCACCCGCGCCGCGGCCTGATCGATCAGGTCGATGGCCTTGTCGGGCAGGAAGCGTCCGGTGATGTAGCGGTCGGACAGCTCGGCGGCGGCAATCACCGCCTCGTCCGTGATGGTGACCTTGTGGTGGGCCTCCAGCGTGTCTCGTAGGCCCCTCAGGATCATGATGGTCTGCGCCACCGTGGGCTCCGGCACGAACACCGGCTGGAAGCGCCGCTCCAGGGCCGCATCCTTCTCGATGTGCTTCTGGTACTCGTTGAGCGTGGTCGCGCCGATCAGGTTCAACTCGCCTCGGGCCAGCGCGGGCTTGAACACGTTGGCGATGTCGAGGCCGCCCTCGCCGCCGCCCTGGCCGGCACCCACGATGGTATGGATCTCGTCGATGAACAGGATCAGGCTGTCCTGGGCGGCCTCGACCTCCTTCAGGATCTGCTGCACCCGCTCCTCGAACTCGCCGCGGTACTTGGAGCCGGCGACCATGGAGTTGATCGAGAGCTCGACGAGGCGCTTGTCGCGCAGGCTTTCCGGCACCTCGCCGGCGACCATGCGTTGGGCGAGACCCTCCACGATGGCGGTTTTCCCGACACCGGGCTCGCCGATCAACACTGGATTGTTCTTCTTACGCCGGGCGAGCACCTCGACCGTGGTCTCGATCTCGCGGGCACGGCCAATCACCGGGTCGAGCTTGCCGTCCCGGGCGAGTTGGGTGAGATCACGCGCGTACTTGTCGAGATTGGGCGTGTTGGTAGGGGCGTCCACGCGGCCCTCCTCGGCGCCCCGGCCGACGACTTTGGTGACCTGCTGGCGGATACCCTGTGGGGTCAGCCCGTAGCGGCGCAGCATGTCGGCGGCGATGCCCTCGCCCTCCTCGGCCAAACCGATCAGCAGGTGCTCGGGGCCGACGTAGGAGTGGCCGAAGTCGCGTGAAGCTTGGTAGGCGCGCGACAGGGCGTCCTTCACACGCGGTGAGACGCCGATCACACGTTTCCTCTCGTCGGACTGGGGCGCGCAGGTTGCACTCGGAGCGTCTTGATCGAGCTGCCGGCGGAGATCGTCGACGGATACCTTGAACTGATTGAGTATGGTTCGCACGACGTCGCTATCGGCGAGCGCGTGCAGCAGATGCTCGGTATCGACCTCTCTGCGACCCAGATCATCAGCCCGTCGTGCCGCCGACTGTAGGATCTCCTCCGCGTGCGCAGACAAGCGTTCGCCAATGGCGCCTGCCGATCTGCTGCGATTGGCGCTCCGGCTTGAGTTCACAGGGATGGATGTTGGGCCGGTACCCCCCGCATCAGTCTCGTGGGCGCGAGACTGGCCGCGGCTACCGGGCGGACTACGCCCGAAGATATCGCCGCCGAAAAAATCATCGAAGAGACTGGAGTGATCGCCTCCGAAAAGCGACTCCAGTGGAGAGCTGGAGCGGCTCTGCTGCCGAGCGAGCCGCCGGTAATCGATGTCACAGAGTTCCATCACCCGCCGCTGGCCGTTGTTGACGACCTGGGCGCGGACTGTCGCTGGTCGAACCCCGCAGACGTCACATGTCCCATTCGCCATTGCTCTCCCTCCCGTGTTCCGCCCGCCATGGGCAGAAGAACAAAGAAATTAATCCCGTAGCCCAAGTTCATTTCAGGAAAAATCAAAGATCTTGGTATTGCTATGATATGGCTTTCGCTTCACGCTGAGCGCACAAAGTAATTTTGCGGACTAGAGTTTAAGTGCGGGCTCGACCCATCAAAACTCCCGGGACAGACGGACCTTGCGCTGCCACAGCTCGAGGTCGGCTCCCATGCGCCGACACCTTCCATGGATTTATGGGCCTCCGAAGGCGGCGGAATTTTTATTACAAAGACTCTACAGGCCCATCTGAGCATGTCGTGACAGCTTCGGGGCACGGACCTCGTTAACATGCGCCCACCCTCATCCGGCATCGCCACGCGAACATAGTAGAGGTTCTGACCAAGAATTTGCATGAACCGGATCGCCTTGCACTGATAAATGTCAGGGCAATGTTCCTTTTCTAGCGAGCCTGGGCTGCTCTACGATATAACAATGTAAGAATGTCCCATGTGGATGACTCCCGCATTGCAAGTAGCGTGTCGGGGTTCCGGTGCGTTGGTCGGGTGCAGTCTTGTGTCGGGCTTGTTGATGCAGTCGCGCATATTGACCGATGCCTCTGATGGTGTCCGCGAACCAGGTCTTGCTCTGCTTTGCGGGCTGTGATGCCCTGGACATTCGGCGGGGTGTCCCGGCTCTCGGTCTGACCGGTTCGCCATCGACGCTCATTCGCCCTCGCAACCTGGAAAAGCGTTCCCCCTCGCGCTTAAGGCGGCAGCGGCAGCCCGTGCCATCCCCGTCACCGCGACCGTTCCACGCAAAGTGCGGGAGAACCGCGAAGCCGAGGGAGGATCACCTTCTGAGCTGCCAAGCGGCGCGGACGGCGGCTCTGTTCCACCAGCCCAGCTAGACCAGCGGCCTGATACCTCCGCCACCACTTGCGCAACGTCGGGCGTGAGATGCCGCAGCGGCGGCAAACGAGGCCGGCGTCGCCGGTCTGGGCATAGAGTTCAACCCATCCCAAACGCGCCTTCGTCAGATCCATGGCCGTGTCTCGCGCTGGCTGGGAATCTGATGGACAGCGCGTGCCGCGCTGTCCACAGCAGAAGCAGCAATCAGGATGCCAGATCGGCCGGGAGCGCGGACGGCGAGGTTGAAACGATGTCGCCGAACCTCACAATCTCCGTCTAGAAACGAGAAACCCCGCGCCCGTAGGGCAGCGGGGATGATGTCGGCGGCTGATCCGAGTAACCGCATCTATAACCTTGTCAGGCGGCCTGGCGGCGGCCCTTGCGCACGGGCTGAGACTGTTCAGCCTGATCGGCCATGGCACTAGGCCGGCCGAGGCCAATCGCCTTTGCGAGCGCAGAACGTTGTGCCGCGTAGCTCGGAGCCACCATCGGGTAATCAGCTGGCAGGCCGAACTGGTCACGATACGCGCGCGGGTCGAGGCCGTGGGCGCTCAGGTGGCGCTTTAGGGTCTTATAGGTTTTGCCGTCGATGAAGCTCACAATCCCGTCGTCCCGGACCGATCTCCGGATCTGGGCCGCACTCGGCTTCTCGACCTCCGCGGCTGACGGGCTCGCACCTGGCACGCTCCCGGACGCCAGCTCGCGAAATGCATCGTGCACACATCGGATCAGGTTCGGAAGCTCAGAGGCCGGAACGGAATTGTTCGAGACATAAGCGGCAACGATGCTGCTTGCCAGCTCAGCGAAGGCGGGAGCGTACTTTGAGTTGTCGTCTGTCATTTCATTTTCACCTGACGTGAATCACCTGACGAGGATCGTTCAAGACGCCCCCTAAGTTGTGAGATTTCCGGCGAAATCAAGCCCAGCTCGGTCAGCATTGTGCTAATGCTTCGCTGCTCCAGCAGCAGCCACGGAGTTGGTGCGATCGCTGTTGATCAAAATTGCCGCGCGAGAAGTGGTCTACGCCGCTCTGGTTCATGAAGCGAGTTTTCGTCCTCTTGCTCTTCCGGCGCCGCCCTGACGGCTCCGGTATGCCTAGCGTGGATGCGCCTGCCTGATTGGCCGTGTGCAGCGGATAAGCGCGCCGACAGCCCGCGACCGTTCTGACCAAGTGAGCTTGAGTCGTATGGGCTCGCCGGATCCTGATCGC
>Ga0316228_1002769_pt1 | contig 14959 bp, 18 predicted proteins | sample TBH18021metaG_FD_206005 | JGI IMG/M metagenome (GOLD analysis project Ga0316228, IMG submission 206005) | Freshwater microbial communities from Trout Bog Lake, Wisconsin, USA - TBH18021 | ecosystem: Environmental > Aquatic > Freshwater > Lake > Hypolimnion/Profundal zone | place: USA: Wisconsin... | reverse complement strand
ATATTAGGAATTCGTGGATTCGATTTGGTCCCCGATGAACGGTTCGATTTCGAGGAGTGTTTCGCGGAGGGCGCGGTATCCGAAGTGGCCTTGGCGGACGCGCAGGAGGCGGGCGCCTTTCCACCGGGAGGCCAGAAGTTTGAGTTCTTCGAGCGGGGAGACGCGGTCGTAGAGGCCGGCGGTGACGACGATGCGGTCCGGCCGGCAAAGCGGGATGCCGTGGAGGGGGGAGATCAGGTGGTCGTGCCGGACGATCTGGTTTCGCGCATGGCCGAGGGATCGCAGCGACTGCCGCATGGACGAGGCGCCGGGGTTTTCCCAGATCGCCTTTTCCACGTTGACGATCGGCTGGACGAGCGCCATGAAGCGGAAATCGCTTTCCAGAAAGGAAAGAAGGGCGCCGGCCCAGCCGCCGTAGCTGGTCCCGATAATGGCGAACTCGCGCGTGCCCCGTGCCCGGAAGAGGGACATCAGTTGCCGCAGCTCGACGACCGCCTGGCGGAGCCCCTCGGCATTGCGCACGAGGTCGGCGGTGATCGCCAGCTCGCCGTTCAGCGCGGATTTCGGGGTGCGGGAATAATGGTAGGGAAGGTGGGGGAAGGCGACCGACCATCCGCGCTTGTTGAATGTGGCCGCCACACGCCGGTAGCCCACGTCGCTCGCGCTCATGAGGGCGTGAAGCAAAAGAAGCACCGGGGCACCTTTCTTTGCGGCGGGATAAAACCGGACCCGCGCGCGGTCGTTTTCTGGGAAGCCGCTCGGCAGCGGCGTGTCCCACGCGATCCACCCGTCGCGCTGCCGGAGACGCGTGGCTGGAGGAACAAGGTAGTATTCTTCGCGGGTCATCGGCGAAAACGCGTCGAGGTAGTCCTCCAATTCCTTTTTCGTGCAACTGTCCGCCCTGCGCCGCCATTGCAGGACGTTCATCATGCCGCACATCGCGCCGTCCATCCCCCACGAGGCGGTTTTTTCCACGAGCCGTCTCATGCCTCGGCCATCCTTTCGCGGGGTGAGTGCGGGAGATCGTTTTCGCCGAGCCCGCACCGTGCGACCAGATCGTCCTTCAGCCGCACGATCGCCGCGGCGAGGTCCGCGCGCATCTGCTCGCGGGCGGCGCTGCGGGATTTGCTATCCGGCGGGTGGACCGGCGCGCCGACGGCGATGAACACCCGCGCCCTCCGCCAGGGGAGCCAGTTTTTCGCGTTGTAGAGACGCTCGCTGCCGAGGATGACCACCGGGACAATCGGGCAGCCGGCATGCACGGCGAGCATGACGGCACCGTCCCGGAATGGCGCTCCTGCCAGCATCGACTGGGCGCCGTCGCGGATGCCTCCTTCGGGAAAGACCCCGATGACACGCCCGGCGGAAAGCCGCCGGAGCGCCTCGCGCAAGGCATGGCGGTCGTCGCCGCCGCGATCCACGGGAATGACATCGAGCCAGCGGAATCCGGTCTTCGACCACCCGGTCCCGAAAAGTTCGGACATCGCGATCCAGTCGATCTTGCGCGGGAGCCATCCACTCAGGAACGGCGGGTCGAAATGGCTGATGTGGTTCGAGGCCATGACAAAGGCCCCGCTGGGAGGTTTGTGAAAAACGATGGTTTTCACCCTGGCGCCCAGGGTGAGCAGCCCGCGCAGCGAGCCGACAACAAGGCAGTAGAAGACAAGGTGGAAAAACGGCGCGCTCAAACTGCCCGCGAAACTAGCCGACAACCGGCCGTCGCGCCACCCGGAATCTGCGGAGATTTCCTTATCCTTCAATCCCCACGGCGCGGAACTTGTCCTCGACAAACCGGAAGTGGCGCTCGGGAGCACAGGCCAGCTCGATATCCCCGACGCTGAGGTGTTTGGAAACCGTGGGTTCTTCGGAAAGGTGTTTTGCGAGCCCGCCGCCGTCCTTCCAGGTTTTCATGGCTGCGCGCTGCACGGCCTCGTAGGCCTCTTTGCGTTCGAGTCCTTTCTCCGTGAGCATGAGCAGCGCGGACTGGCTGGCGTAGAGCCCGCCGGTGAGCTCCATGTTGCGCTTCATGTTTTCCGGATAGACCAGCAGGTTGGCCACGAGCTTGGTGAGCGTCACGAGCATGTAATCGAGCAGCGTGCAACTGTCGGGAAGGATGATCCGCTCGACCGAACTGTGGCTGATGTCGCGCTCGTGCCAGAGCGCCACGCTTTCCAGGGCGGCCATGGAATTGCCGCGGATCACGCGGGCCAGCCCGCCGAGGCGCTCGCCGGTGATCGGGTTCCGCTTGTGGGGCATGGCCGAGCTGCCTTTCTGGCCGGGGCTGAAATATTCCTCGACCTCCAGAACCTCGGTGCGCTGGAGGTGCCGGAATTCCGTCGCCCAGCGGTCCACGCTCGACGCGATCAGCGCGAGCGTCGTCATGAACTCCGCATGGCGGTCGCGCTGGATGATCTGGGTCGAAAGGGCGGCTGGCCTCAGGCCGAGCTTTTCGCAGACCGATTTTTCGACCCGCGGGTCGAGGTGGGCGTGGGTGCCGACCGCGCCGCTGATTTTTCCCACCCGGATGCGCTCGCGCGTCTGCTCGAGGCGTTCGAGGGCGCGCGAAAACTCGTCATACATCAGGGCCAGCTTGAGGCCGAACGTGATCGGTTCGGCGTGGATCCCGTGGCTGCGCCCGATCATCGGGGTGAATTTGTGCTCGATCGCCCGCTTGGCCACCGCCTCGCGGAGTGCCCGGATGTCGCGCGCCAGGATGTCGCTGGATGCCAGCATCTGGACGGCGAGCGTCGTGTCGAGGAGGTCGGACGAAGTCAGCCCCTGGTGGATCCAGCGCGCGGCCGGGCCGACCCGCCACGCCACGTCTTCCAAGAACGCGATGACATCGTGGTTCGTCCGCTTCTCGATCTCGAGGACATTGGCGATGTCGAACGCGCCCTTCGCGCGGATCTGCTCCGCATCCTCGCGCGGGATCTGGCCGATATCGGCCATCGCCTCGCAGGCGAGCGTCTCGATCTCGAGCCAGATTTCAAGCTTGCGCTGGTCGGTCCACACGGACCGCATTTCGGGAAGGCTGTAACGTTCGATCATGTTGATGATTCTGGTGAAGGTGAGGGGGGAAAGCAACCACAGAGGACGCGGAGAACACAGAGGAAAGGACAGGGATCTTTTTCGACGAGGTTGTCTATGCCGAGCCGGGAGACATGAAGCTGCTCGGGGTCCGGACGCTCGAAGGATTCGGGGCGATGGCCGACCCCATCGCCCACCGCCTCGTCGCCGTGTCCACCCTCGCCGCCTCGGCGGCACCGATTTTCTACGGGGCACGATAAATCCGGGGCGTGCTGGTTTGACGGCAGGCACGGCACCTGCCTACTCTCGGCCATCATGCCGATCAGGAAGCGGCTCAATCCACTTCGAGCCCGAAATACCGTTTGGCGTTTTCGAAGCAGACGTCGCGCACGAGGCCGGTGAGCAGATCCATGTCGCGGGGGAGTTCGCCCCGGTCGGTTTCCGTGCCGATGAGGTTGCAGAGGATCCGGCGGAAATACTCGTGGCGGGGATACGAGAGGAAGCTGCGCGAGTCGGTGAGCATCCCGACGAATCGCGACAGGAGGCCGAGATTTGAGAGGGCGTTGAGCTGCCACTCCATCCCTTCCTTCTGGTCGAGAAACCACCATCCGCTCCCGAACTGGATCTTGCCCGCAACCGATCCGTCCTGGAAATTTCCGGCCATCGTTCCCACCACGTAGTTGTCAGCGGGGTTGAGGTTGTAGAGGATCATTTTCGGCAGCTCGTCGGTTTGGTCGAGCGCGTCGAGGTAGCGGGACAGCGATTGCGCCTGCGGCCAGTCGCCGATGGAATCGAAGCCGGTGTCCGGCCCGACCGCTTTGAGCAGACGGGAATTGTTGTTCCTCTGCGCGCCGAGGTGGATCTGCTTCACCCAGCCGCGACGGGCGTCGAGCCGCCCGAAAAAGATCATGAGAAATGCCGCGAACGCGTGTTGCTCCGCACCGGTGACGGGCTTGCGGTCGCGCGCTTTCGCGTAGATCGCGGCGGCCTCGCCGGGCGTGCAGGGATCCCCGAAGCAATGCGGGAGCCCGTGGTCGGACAGCCGGCCTCCGTTGACATGAAAAAACGCGTGCCGGTTGTCCAGGGCGTCCAGGAAATCGCTGAAGGTCGTGCAGCCCGAGCCGGTCACGGCGCACAGTTTCTCCAGCCATGGCCCGAAAACCTCCGGCTGGTTGACCGCGAGCGCCTTGTCCGGGCGGAAGGTGGGGTAAACTTTCGTCGCGAGCGATCCGTCCTCACGGATCCTGCGATGATATTCCAAGCTGTCCGTCGGATCGTCTGTCGTGCAGACCACCGACACGTTGCTCCGCTTGAGCAGCCCGCGCACCGAGAACTCCGGGGACGCAAGTTTTTCGTTCGCCCGCTCCCAGACCTCGTCGGCCGTGGATTCGTTCAGGAGCATGTCGATTCCAAAATAGCGCAGCAGCTCGAGATGGGTCCAGTGGTGGAGGGGGTTGCGCAGGGTGAAGGGAACCGTCCGGGCCCAGGCGTCGAATTTCTCGCGCGGCGTCGCGTCCCCGGTGCAGAACCGCTCCGCGACGCCGTTCGTGCGCATCGCGCGCCATTTGTAGTGGTCGCCCGCGAGCCAGATTTCGAAAAGGTTCTCGAAGCGTTTGTCTCCGGCGATCTGGTCCGGCGGGAGGTGGGTGTGGTAATCGAAAACCGGCAGGGCCGCCGCCGTCCCGTGATAGAGCTCGCGGGCGGTTGGCGAGTGGAGCAGGAAATCTTCCGTGATGTAAGTTTGCACAGGCCCAGCATCCCTGCCGGACCCGCCCATGGCAACCCAGATCCTCCGGAAGATTTCATCGCGGCGAACCCGGTTCTCTGGAACGAGGATATCGCGGAATAACTCGTGCAACAATTTTGCGCGGCGTGATTGACAGGCGGGCAATAATTTGTGAACATCATCATTTGCTGCAACGAAGCCGCTGCTGATAACCCACTCCGAACAGATTATGGCCGAACCCAAGAAGGAAACTGTAAGAATCGTTCTCCCGGCGCGCCGCGATGGCTCCCCCATCGCTTCAAGCCCGCGGGAAACGGCAATGATCAACCTGCCGCCGAAGCCCGTTCAGGTGCCGGGCAGATCTTCTGTTGTTCCTCCTCCTCCGGTCATTCCCGCCGGGTTGAAGCCTCCCACCTCGATGCCCGGGATTCCGGTCGCTCCGAAGCCGCCGTCGATTCCGGCGATCCCCAAACCGCTGTCGGCCGGGGGATCGGTTGTTCCGCCCACGGCACCTCCTGTTCCGCCCGCGGTGCCGTCGTTCCCGAAGCCGCCTTCGGCAACAATTCCGCCCATGGCACCCAAGCCGCCGGTCGTTCCGCCTTCCACTGTGCCCCCGTCGTCAGTTCCTGTCCCACCCATCGCTCCTGCGGCTCCCAAAGCTCCGGCACCGCCTTCCGCCCCTGCGGCTCCGTCCAAGCCGGTGGCTCCAGCGCCTCTCCAGGCCGAAGTCAAAAAAGAAACCGCCAAGGTCCCGGCGTCCACGCCCGGCGCGAAGGTTCTGCCCCAGGCCACGGTTCAGCTCCAGAAGAAACCCGACCCCTCCACGCCCAAATCGGTGTCCACCATGTCCATCGTCGTCCCTCCAGGGGAGGGCGCGTCCGGAGATCTGGACCCGGTTGTCGGCATCGCTGCGCTTGTCTTGGCGCTGGCCTCGCTCGCGGTGCAGGTCTGGATGTTCATCAGCTGATTTTCAACGGCGAATTCTCTCTCCTATGTCCAGCCCGCACGTGACCGAACTGAAAGACACCGACTTTGAAGCCTTCATCAAGGACGCCGCCACGCCGGTGCTCTTGGATTTCTGGGCCACATGGTGTGCCCCCTGCCGGATGCTGACCCCGGTTGTCGAGGAAATCGCCGCCGAAAATGCCGGCAAGTTCACCGTCGCCAAAGTGAATGTCGATGACTGCCCGGCCGCTTCCGCCCAATTCGGGATCAAGAGCATCCCGACCCTGATCTTTTTCAATGGCGGCGAAAAAAAAGACCAGACTGTCGGCGTTTCGGGGAAGGCGGACATCGTCCGCCGCCTCGAAGCTCTCGCCTGATCGACGCCCGCCGCTGGCGCGACTGCGGCTATTCGCGGTGAACGGTTCCCGTCTGGAGACGGGGCTTGGGTGCCGGAGCGAGCGCCTCGGATGCGCGAACTTTTGTTTCCGGAAGGGATATCGGAGATGGCAAAGCGCCGGCGGTTGTGGCAGGTTCGGGGCATGTCGGACGAATCCCTGCGCAAGTCCCTCCAGATTTACAAAGGGCTGGTCGAGGTCAGCGGGCTGATCAATTCGATCACCGACTACGGGGCGTTGCTGCGGGCGATCCTCGACGTGGCGCGGCGGGTGATCCGGGCGGAGGCGGCGTCTTTGTTTCTCGTGGATCCGGAAACCGGGAACCTCGAGCTTTCGATCGCGACACGGGGGGAAACCGGCTACGTCGAGCCGAAGTTATCGGTGCCGCGGGGTAAAGGAATTGTGGGCTGGGTCTTCGAGCACGACGAGCCGCTGCTGATCCCGGATGCCTACCAGGATGAAAGGTTTTTCAAGGAGGCGGACCGGAAAACCGGTTTTGTCACGCGCTCGATCATCTGCGCCCCGCTGAAAAGCGAATCCCAGCTCCTCGGCGTGCTGCAGGTCCTGAACCCGCGCGAGAAGCCCGCCTTCGAGGCGGAGGATTTCGAGGGGTTCTGCGCGTATGCGAACCTGACCGCGACCGCGATCGAAAAACTCCGGACGCTCGAGAAAATCCGCGCCCAGGAACGGGTCGAGCGGGATCTGGAGATCGCCGCGGAAATTCAAAGCGGGCTTCTTTCGCGCGCGATCCCCAAGATTGTCCAAGGCGCGGCATTTTCGGCCCACAACTCCCCCGCCGCAAATGTCGGCGGCGATTTTTACGGGGTGTTCGCGCGCAGCCACGACGAGATCTGCTTCGCGATCGGCGACGTGTCGGGGAAGGGGATTTCCGCCGCGCTGCTGATGGCCCAGACGCTGAGCGCGATGCAGTTTGTGCTGGCCGCGACGACCGGGCCCTCGACCGCGCTCGCACGCCTCAACGAAACCCTCTTTGCGAACGTCATCCGCGGGATGTTCGTCACGACGATCATCGGCCGCATGACCCCCGCCTCGCGGCGCGTGGAGATCGCGAGCGCGGGGCATTGTCTGCCGTTGCTGGTCAAATCCGGCGGCGCGGCGACGAAGATCGATACTCCGGCGGCGCTGCCGCTGGGGATCCTGCCGAAAGTCGCCTACCGCCACGGGAGCCTGGTCCTCGAACCGGGCGACCGGATCGTCGTTTATACCGACGGCCTGAGCGAGTCGCGGAAGGAAGGCGGGGATTCGCAGTTCGACGAGCGCCTGCTGGAGCACGCCTCGGGGCCGGCCGCGGACACAAACGCGCTCCTCAACCGGCTTGTGAAAGCCGAGCTGCGCCACCGCGGGGCCGGGCACCAGCTCGATGACCTCACGATTCTTGTGGGGGGATTCGAATGAAAAAGACGATCCGTTTTTCGAGCGACACCTGCCACCTGGCCGATGTCCGCAGGGAGGGGCGGGCGTTCCTTGCCGCAAACGGTTTCGACGACTGCGCGACCGAGCTGATGGTCCTCGCCCTCGACGAAGCGTGCACGAACGTGATCCGCCACGCCTACGCCCACGAGCGCAAGCCGGTGCGCCTGGAAATGACCGCCCTGCGCCGGCTGGTGAGGTTCGTGCTCCGGGATTACGGCCGCTCCTGCGATCCCGCAAAAATCAAGAGCCGCGCCCTCGAGGACATCCGTCCCGGCGGCCTCGGCGTCCACATCATCAAACAGGCATTCGACTCCGTCACCTACCTTCCCCAGCCCAAAGGCACCCGCTTGATCCTCGAAAAAATGCGCCCGACGCACGGCTGAAGCTATATCTTCCTTGAAAATCGACGGGCTCGGCGAGACATGTCCACCTGCCGATAGGGCGGGGTCGCCGAACCCGCCGTGGTATTCTACCGATGGAAACTGAGTGAAACTGGGGTCAAAACTGGCCAAACTGGGGTCAGTGTGCATATTCTTGCATTTCCCGGAAAACTCCCGTGTTTTGATCGGGATATTTTCTTCGTCGGATGGGGAGCAATCGGAATCCGTGAGGTTTTGGCTGCGCGGAAGGGAGTTTTCGGCGAGTCGCAGAAAACGACACGCGGGGGCGCCGTGCTCCCCGGAAGGGAATTTCCCAAATCGCTTCGGGAGCGCCTTTTCCCTCGCGACAACTTTGCGCGGCAGCGCCTCCAGGTTGAAAAGCCTCTGTTTTGAGCGTCGGCCACCACCGCTTGTGTTCGCTTTTTTTGCGAACCACAAAGTTTGGGGTTGAATCCTGCCGCGAGGGGTGCGATACAGGGGTCTCTTGAACCGCTCTGACTTCCAGAACGCTTCGATTTGTGTCGGGAACGCCACAGGCACCCCGACTGCGGTTTCTCGGCTCCCGGCCACATTTCCTTGGGAAACCGATTTTGCGGGACACTCCGCGAGCGGCCGGTTTTTCCAATCTCCAATCCACCACATCCTCCGTCCATCCCATGCATCTGCCATCCGCGATTGAATCACCCGAGGAGCAAAGCCTGTTTTTTCCCGGCGTCGAAAAGTCTGCCGGGCGGCGGGCGGCGGGGGCGGTGAAGAATTTCGTCATCGACACGAACGTCCTCCTTCACGACCCGCACAGCATCAACCGGTTTGAGAACAACCATGTCTTCATCCCGGTCGAGGTGCTGTCCGAGCTGGACCGGTTCAAGAACGAGCAGACCGAGCGGGGGGCGAACGCGCGGAAGGTCCACCGGTTTCTGAGTCAGGTCTTCGGGCAGAATGCCAAGAAAGTCACCCGGGGTGTCGCGACGGCGGGCGGGGGCTCGGTGCGGATCCTCATCAACGAGGCGCTCGGAAAAAACGGGACCTCCCCGGCGATGCGGCGGTTTCTGAAAATCTTTCCTGACCAGGAGCGCATGGACCACCGGATTATGGGGGCCTGCCTGGCACTCCAGGAAAGCGAGGAGCATCCGACGATTCTGGTGACCAAGGACCTCAACATGCAGCTCAAGGCGATGGCCATCGGGCTGACGTGCGAGGATTACCTCAACGACAAGGTCGCCGTGAAGGACGCGGAGGGATACGACACCCGCTCGATCCAGGTCGAGCCGCACGAGCTCCAGCGGTTTGGAAGTTCGAGGGAGCTGGATCTCGACGCCTCCCGCACCGGCCCGCTCGAGCTGAACGAATACGTGCTGCTCGCGGTCGATCACCACAAGCTGATGCCCGCGCGGCATCTGGGCGACGGGCATTTCGTGCGGCTCAACGTGCCGCCGACCCTGCAGATGCCGAGGGGGATCGAGCTCCGTCCGGCCAACCCCGGCCAGCAGTGTTTTCTCGACGCCCTGCTCGATCCGGACATTTCGCTCATCACCTGCTACGGGCAGGCCGGAACCGGCAAGACCCTTCTCGCCGTGGCCGCCGGGCTTTTCCTGACCGGACAGCGGACGTTCAACGGGATGACGGTCAGCCGCCCGGTCGTGGCCATGGGGGACACGCTGGGGTTCCTGCCGGGAACGCTCCAGGAAAAAATGCACCCGTGGCTGCAGTCGATCTACGACGCATTTGAAGTGCTGCTGCCGCTGAACCCGCCGCCGCCCGAGGGCAAGCCCCGCAACGCCTCCGACCGGAAAAAGCACGGGGGCCAACAACCGCACCCGCATCCCGGGGCGAACGTCCACCACGCGGTCGTCAAACCCTACGAGCAGCTCATCGACCGCGGGCTCCTCGAGATCGAGGCCCTCTGCTACATCCGCGGGCGCTCGATCCCGAACCGGTTCTTCGTCCTCGACGAGGCGCAGCAGCTCACCCCGCTCGAAGCCAAAACCGTCGTCACCCGCATGTCAAAAGGCTCGAAGCTCGTGATGGTCGGCGACCCCGCCCAGATCGACAACCCCTACGTGGACAGCCGCTCGAACGGCCTCGTCTATGCCCGCAACCGACTCCGCGGCCAGACCATCACCGCCCATATCTCGCTCAGCAAAGGCGAGCGCAGCGCCCTCGCCGAGATGGGCGCGAAAATGATGTAGCGGCTATCAGACGTTGACGACCCACGCCCAGGATACGTCATCAGTCCCATGCTGGACCGCAGGAGTGTCGGCATGAAAGCATTTTGGAAGGCAGTTGCCCCCTCAACGCAACAGACTTCCAATCGAGCATTAAAGAAATCTGGAATGTCAAACATGAAAAGATGCTGCACTCATTGATGATAGCAGGCTACGAGAGGTATAAGTGGTCACAACCATTGACTCCGGCTGGCAGGTTTTATTCACGCACGCGGATAGCGGCGATGAAGAAGAAGAACGAGCTGGCGGGGTCTCTTCCGGGTATTTTTGTATCGATTTGCTGCTTGCGCCAGTCGATTTACCCGTCGACTACTCGCGACCCCGATATTCCAATCATCGCCTTCACGGCAAACGCCACGTCCGAAAATCTTAAAGCCTGTAGACTTGCGGGGGTGAATGAATGCCTGACAAAACCGGTAACCTTGGCAGTATTTTGGGAAGTTGTTCAGAAGTGGCTGCCAGTCGCAGGGGCAACTTCGACGGTGTAAACCATTCCAGATTCCATGCGACCACACGGATGTTGTCGGCCAGCGCGAAGGCGAGGCAGAGGAAGAGCAGGACTGCGGTGAGGAACTTGGTCATGGGCTGCTCTTGCCAGCAATGTCTGTTGGCGTCAAATCATCTCGGATGGACGGTCAGTGTGAAAATGTTCTTGATTCGGTGTTCTCTGAGCGCAAAATGCAGCTCATGCAAGGTCATGGAGGAAGTCTGCACCTCAATGCGGTATTTTCACCTGCAAATGCTGCGTGCGGTTTAATAATACTGTCTAGGTCACAAATATGTCATTCTCAATCGCTAAAAATATTTTCCGCAGGGCACTTTGTCGTTTTTTGCTTAGAGAACACGGGGTGTCCCCAATAACTAAATCCCAGTGGAAAACTATTAAAGGTTTCTTTTGCGGATGTGCCTATTGCGGTCTGGACTTGCCTCTAACAAAAGAGCATTTAGTCGGCATAAATGATACTGAATATGGAACTGATCATCCAAGTAATATTGTCCCTTCTTGTAAGAACTGTCAGCAACGCAAATTCGTTCGAATTCCAGGAACGAACGATTCAAAGCAAGATAATTGGGAGAACCACCTGCGAAAGCTCTTGAAGAAAGATACGGCAACCTTTGAATTACGGCGAAAGAGGATTAAGGATCACATCAACAATTATAAGCATAAAGGCAATCTTCTGAAATTAAGAAAAAAGATCGATCAAACGATACGCCAGGCAGATGAAAAGATTGATCAGGTTATTGCCGCAGCAATTGTAGAAAACAAAAAGACCTAATGGTAAGGAGTGTAGCAGAATCTCGCACCCGGCAGGCCACAGCCAACTTCCTCACAACGCCGCGCAGCGGCTTAATTCAACGGGATGCTAGCCAGACTGGCATAATCACTTGTTGCAAAATGAAACCGATCACCGAAATGGATTGCAACCAGAAGATTCAGACAGCTTCGTGGCTGATCTTCAAACCGTTAGGCGCTTCAACCACGAACCCAAACTCGAGCCATACCAAATACAAAATAAACCCATGAAAGCAAAACTCGTTAACATTATCACAGTAATCCTCATCGCTCTCATCCTTGCACCGGTCGCACAGGCCGGTGACCAGATCGTGAGCGGCAAAGTTATGCAGAAAATCACCGGCGACGGCAAGACGCTCGAAGACGGTCTCTTGCTGGACGTTATCGATGTCACGGGGGCGAACCGTCGCGCGGTCGTTTTCCTCATTGGCTACCCGAAATATGCAGATGCCGTGGATGGCGATTTGGTCAACGTCAAGGGCACGCCTGCGGGAACTTTCAGCTACACCACTACCGAAGGCGCAACGGCGACGGTCCGCAAACTCAAGTTCACGTATGGAGCCCAGACCACAGCGCCCGACACAAAGCGCCTGATCCAGGCTGCGCTCACGGACTTCGATGCGAAAAACTACGACGCGGCCCTGGCGAAGCTTGAGGCTGTGGACTCGGAAACGCCCGACGATGCCTTCGTTCAGAACCTCCTCGGAGCGGCCTACACCAAGAAAAAAGACTACGCGACCGCACAGAAATATTTCGAGAAATCCCTGGAAAAAAAGCCGGAGTTTTTCCCAGCTAAGTTCAACATGGGCGAGCTTCTCTTCCTGCAGCGGAAATACGAGGAAGCCTTGGCTTATTTCGAGAAGATGAGGGAGAAGGATCCTCAGAACGAACTTCTCGCGTTCAAGATCTTCCTCTGCCAGCTTCAACTCGGAGACAAAGACAAGGCCGCGAAGGCATTGAAAAACATCAAGTATCAGGGCGACACGCCGGCATGGTATTACGGTCAGGCGGCTTGGGCATCCAAAGAGGGAGACAACAAGAAGGCCCTCGAATACGTCACCGACGCCCAGCATATGTTCGGCCCCAAAACCGCTATGTTCGATGAGACATTCAACGACCTTGGAATCAAACTTCGCTGAACGAAATCCACCGCATTTGCATCAGGCCGAGTAAAAAGGGTGGGATGCGTGCCGGCGACGAATCATCTCGGGGTGCAGGAAGGAAGTATCCTTGATCGCCATCGGTTCGGGTGCCAGAATCCCAGGGCATCCAAGGCCCGCTTGATATATGCTCGAAGAGCTTCTGAACACGAACGCCCCCAACAAGAAACGGCCTGCAGAGGCGATGCTTCGATCCCTTGGAATCCGAATTTGGTCGTCGCACTCATTTTCACATCACGAATCACCCGCACACCTCAACCTACAAGAACTGTTTGATTTGGTCATACCCGAACGCGAACGGCAGATCAAGCTGGTCGGGCCCCGCCAGCGACCACGCCTCGACTCCGCGCGAGCGCAGATCCCGCGCGAATTCGGTCGCGTGTCCGTGCAGGGTGAAAACCCGTTTGGGCGCGACATTTTCGACATGCTTCAGCAGGTCGTCGTATCCCGCGTGGTCGGACAGCGGGAAAGCCGCGTCGCATTTCATCCGGTAAATGGCGGAGGAATCAAGCGCCCAGCCGGTGATCACCGCGGTGCGCCTGCGGGCGAGCGCGACGGTTGAACCCACGGCGTTCAGCGGGCACAGAACCACACAGTTCCGCGCCTGCTCGATTTCCCAATCCAGGCAACCGGAGAAACGGAATCCGGCGCCCTCGTAAACCGGAAGCAATGCGGCGATCGATTTGTGGATCATCGTGGCAAGCCCGGCTGATGAAAGTACCGCGAGAACTTCCTGCGCTTTGCCAAGCGAGTAGGCGAGCAGCACGGGGACCGCGCGATCTTCGATGGCCGAATGGCAAAACCGAAGGATGTCCGCGGCCACCGCCTCCGCTGGCGGAAAGACATACCGGGGGAGCCCGAACGTGGTTTCCATGACAAGCGTCTCCGCGCGGCAAACCTCCGCAGCCTCGGCGGCCGCCCCTTTGCGCAGTTTGAAATCCCCGGTGTAGAGCAGCGTGCCCGCCCCGGACTCGATGAAACATTGCGCCGAACCCAGCACATGCCCGGCTGGCAGGAGCCGGATCGAAAACCCTTCCCACTTCCTCGTCTCGCCAAACGGCAGCGCGTGCAGCTCCGCGGTGAGCCGCCCCATTCGGGCCCTCATCAAATCGAGAGTCGCCGGTGTGGCGATCGTCGCCGCATGGCGCCCGACGTGGTCGCTGTGCGCATGGGACACGAAGGCTAGCTTTTTGGAACGGCCCGGATCCAGCCAGAGCCCCTCGGCCGGCAGATGAACCCCTCGCTCAAACCGGACTTCAAGCATGCGTCTCCGTGATCATGTCACCCGGCAGGATCGCCTCAATTTTGGCCGAGCGCGATATGTTCTTTTCCGGACGCGGGTTGTTGGGGCATGATCCCGGGAATGAATGAAGTGCGCGTGCGTGTTCCCGCCTCGACGGCGAACCTGGGCCCGGGGTTTGATTGCCTGGGGATCGCTCTCCGGATGTATAACACGACGACCGTGCGGCGCGGGCGCGGGCCGGCGAAAGGCGACATGGCCGAGGAAGCCGCCACGCTTTTTTTCCGCGAGGCCGGGATCCGGCCGTTTGCGTTTCATTGGGAAGTCGAGGGCTCGGTCCCCCGTTCGCGCGGCCTTGGCAGCAGTGTCACCGTCCGGCTTGGCGTGCTGCACGGGCTCAACGAGCTGGCCGGGCGGCCGCTCGACCGGGCGGATATCTTCCGCCTCTGTGCCGGGCTCGAGGGACATCCGGACAACGCCGCAGCCGCAGCATTCGGGGGGTTCACGATCGCGCCGCCCGCAGGACGGCTCCAGCGCTACAAAATCGACGAGAGCCTGCGCTTCGCCCTCCTGATTCCGGAGTTTGAAATTTCCACTCCCGCCGCGCGCGAAGCCCTGCCGGTCAGGATCCCGCTGCAGGATGCTGTTTTCAGCGCCGGATGTGCGGCGGCGATTTCGGCGGCGTTCGCCACGCGGAACTACCGGCACCTGGCCGGATGCTTCGATGACCGCCTCCACCAGCCCTACCGCGAACCGCTCATCCCGTTTCTCTCGCCGGTCATCCATGCGGCCTGCAAAGCGGGCGCGCTCGGGGGCTGGTTGAGCGGGTCTGGCTCGACGATCGCCTGCGCGACTCTCAACAATCCGGAAAAGGTCGCGAACGCGATGATTGCCGCGTCGGGGCTTGATTCGGCGGTGGCCGCTGTCGTGGGCGCGGACAATTCCGGCGCAAGAATCCTCCCATGAGACGTTGGTTCGAGGGGCTCGAATCCTTTGCGATCGATGTCATTCTCGGCCGACGGTATGGCCGCCGGGCCGACCTGCTGCGCGGGCTGCTCTGGATGTTGTCGCTGGTTTACCGGGCGATCGTCCAGGCCCGGCTTGTCCTCTACAGGCGGCGAATTTTCCGCAGC
>Ga0316228_1002764_pt1 | contig 14971 bp, 13 predicted proteins | sample TBH18021metaG_FD_206005 | JGI IMG/M metagenome (GOLD analysis project Ga0316228, IMG submission 206005) | Freshwater microbial communities from Trout Bog Lake, Wisconsin, USA - TBH18021 | ecosystem: Environmental > Aquatic > Freshwater > Lake > Hypolimnion/Profundal zone | place: USA: Wisconsin... | reverse complement strand
TGCAGGAGAAACTAAATGAGTGCGCCCCCCCTGACCTTGTCGCCCTTCAAAATTACGATTTGACGTGGATGCACAACGCTCCCCTGGCTCCAGGCGATCGGCATTCATCGCCAGGCACATCGAACAACCCGGTTCACGCCATTCAAAACCAGCATCGCGGAAGATTTTATCCAATCCCTCACGCTCTGCTTGCTCTTTTACCAGACCAGATCCAGGCACAACCAAAGCAAGCTTTACATTAGAAGCACGGAACTTACCACGCACAACAGCAGCTGCCGCACGCAAATCTTCAATGCGGGAATTGGTACAAGAACCAATGAAAACCTTATCAATACGAATATCAGAAATTGCGGTGTTGGGCGTCAACGCCATATATACCAATGCTTTTTCTATCGCATCACGTTTGACCGCGTCTTTTTCGAGATCCGGATCGGGTACACGGCTATCAATCGCAACCACCATTTCCGGCGACGTTCCCCATGTCACCTGTGGCTTAATTTCGGTCGCGTTTAACGTCACCACCATATCAAACCGAGCACCCGCATCGGAGTGCAGCGTGCGCCAATACTCAACAGCACGATCCCAATGTGGCCCAACGGGTGAAAACGGGCGTCCTTTCACATAATCGAGAGTAGTCTGATCAACTGCTATCATTCCGGCACGTGCGCCAGCCTCGATGGCCATATTACAGACCGTCATACGCCCTTCCATCGATAAACTGCGAATAGTAGAACCAGCAAATTCAATCGCATAGCCAGTCCCCCCGGCCGTACCAATTTTGCCTATCACTGCCAGCACCACATCTTTTGCCGTCACACCCGCTGGCAAGGCACCATCTACCTGGACCAGCATCGATTTGGATTTTTTTGCAACCAGAGTCTGCGTGGCCAGGACGTGCTCAACTTCAGAGGTTCCGATGCCATGCGCAAGGCACGCAAACGCGCCGTGTGTCGACGTATGGGAGTCACCACAAACTACGGTCATACCCGGCAAAGTCGCTCCCTGCTCGGGGCCGATGACATGCACGATGCCTTGACGCTTATCATTCATCCCAAAATACGTGAGACTATATTCCTTAGCATTGCCGTCCAGCGTTTCCACCTGCAAACGCGAAGTAGGATCATCAATACCATTTGCACGATTCGTCGTCGGCACGTTGTGATCAGCCACCATCAGATTAGCTGAATCGCGCCATGGTTTACGTCCTGCAATTTTCAAACCCTCAAACGCCTGGGGACTGGTGACTTCATGTAGCAAATGACGATCAATATATAGAATTGCAGTGCCGTCATTTTCAGAGTGAACTACATGAGATTCCCACAATTTGTCATAAAGCGTTTTAAGCATAATCTAAAGCCTGAAAAGAGATCGTATTGAGTGTCATACCGATGAGCGCCATAAAAAATGTGAATACCAAAGTACTCACGCAAAAAAATGCGCATTTGATTATGCCACAATTGTGCGGCGCAAAACCAAGCAAAACGGCAAAAATCGACGCGGATTATTCAATATAAAAATTAGCTTTGCTGAATATCGCCAAATTTTAATGAGCTTTTTTGGCGCAGCTATCAAAATAACCAACAATTATTTTGATTGGGTCAGAAACATGCATTCAATTTTCCGGCGTGATGGGATGGAGCACACTCAACACGCTACCCGCCGAAGATACGCAACAAACCAACCAATCATCATCTGCAGCGCCAAATAAGATACTCCCCCAATGCAACGACTATCGTCAATGAGGGAGAACCGCATTCAGACAAACCTGTTTCTCAAATAAAAGAAAATGACGCCTTAGGTACGTCAGCACATTGCGCACGGTGGCGCAGCGCGTGATCCATTAACACCAAAGCCAGCATAGCCTCGGCAATAGGCGTAGCACGAATCCCCACACAAGGATCATGTCTGCCAAAGGTCTCTACCACGGCTGGATTACCAGCCTTGTCGATAGAATTCTTAGGTGTGCGTATCGACGATGTCGGCTTAATCGCAATAGAAACAGTAATATCCTGACCCGTAGATATACCACCAAGTATGCCGCCAGCCCTATTCCCGACAAAGCCGTTCGGGGTTAACTCATCACCATGCTCGGAGCCCCGCTGCGTGACAGAGTCAAAGCCCGCGCCAATTTCCACCCCTTTTACCGCATTAATACCCATCATTGCATAAGCTATTTCCGCATCCAGCTTATCGTAAATCGGCTCACCCAACCCCACAGGCACATTGGTCGCAACCACATCAATTCTGGCACCAATAGAGTCGCCCTCTTTGCGCAATTCATCCATATAAACCTCTAAACGGGCAATCAAATGCGCATCCGAAGTCGGTGCAAAGAATGGATTTTCAGCACTCCATTTCCAATCTTCAAAAGGAATAGCGATTTCCCCTAACTGCGACATACCGCCTTTAAATTCAGTGCCAAATTTTTCTTTCAACCATTTTTTTGCAATAGCTGCAGCACCTACGACTGGCGCCGTCAAACGCGCAGATGAGCGCCCACCGCCTCGCGGATCGCGAATGCCATATTTATTCCAATACGTAAAGTCAGCATGACCCGGACGAAAGGTTTCGATAATATTGCCGTAATCCTTACTACGCTGATCCTGATTGCGAATAAGTAACGCAATTGGCGTCCCGGTGGTCTTACCTTGATATACACCAGACAAGATTTCCACGGTGTCAGGCTCCTGTCTTTGCGTGACATGCCTGGACGTACCAGGACGACGACGATCAAGCTCAGGTTGAATGTCCGCCTCGGACAATGCCATGCCCGGAGGACATCCATCAATCACGCAACCAATTGCGGGACCGTGCGACTCACCAAAAGTTGTAACAGTAAAGAGCGTACCAAAAGTATTGCCTGACATAATATTTTGCGATCAAGGTTAAAAACGGAATTTAAATCATTTTAACAGCCTTATTGCCAACGCTCTATCCGTAAGCTGGCATTCGTGTGAAACAATGAGTAAAGGTGAGACATAAAAATAAATCTGCAATAGAGTATTCTTAATTGCAAATAATGTTTTATTATTGCCAAAGAAGAACACATGAGGCTTGGCTGCCGTCACTTTTAGTGTCATAGTTCAACTGAAAACAATTAAATAGGTATTGCACAAAATATATGCCAAGCATGGAGCAGTATTTCAGATGACTTCAACGATTCACTCTACCGAAGACGATCTGGTTTTTCTTGACGAACCAGAACATGACGAGTTTTCGGCTGCGTCCAATGCTGACTCTAGTTGGCGCGTTATGATCATTGATGATGATCCTGACGTCCACTCGGCAACTACTTTTGCCCTAGGCAGTCTCGAAATCCAACATCGACCGCTCAGCTTTCTGCACGCCTATTCTGCCGCAGAAGCCAGAAGCATTCTGGAGAGCGAAACCGACATTGCGATTATTTTGCTCGATGTTGTCATGGAGCAAGAAGATGCCGGGTTACAACTCGTTAATTACATCCGAAAAACGCTGGGTCTCGCTGATGTCAGGATTATTCTCAGAACGGGACAGCCAGGATACGCCCCTGAAATTGATGCGATTCGCGATTACGACATCAATGATTACAAAACCAAGTCAGAACTGACGCGCACCAAGCTTTATACCGCTGTCACGTCCGCTATACGTTCCTACGAGCAAATCTGCTCGATTAGTGCCAGTCGGCGCGGTCTCGAAAATATCATCAGCGCCAGCACTGAACTCATGGCGCTCCACGGATTGCAAAACTTTGCTTCCGGCGTGTTGAAACAAATCGGCGGCTTGCTGGACCTAAACGCACAAGGTTTTGTCTGCGCAAGACAAAACCCACTTGGCAAAGAAATAGAAGCAGAAGAATTGCGCATCATTGCAACAACCCCGCAATTTTCTGACTTACTCAATAAGTCAATCACGGAAGTACCCGAAGCAAAAATGCTGGATATCGTTAAACGATCACTCAGCGAACACCAAAGTATTTTCGAAGGTGACATTACCGCTCTCTATTTCAACAACGTAGCAAAGAAAGACTTCAGTCTCTACCTGGATACCGGCCTACATCTGAACGACATGGACAAACGGCTGCTGGATGTCTTCTGCGGCAACGTTTCGGTTGGGCTTGATAATGTGGTTTTGAACTCGCGCCTGCACAACTATGCCTTTTATGACTTGCTGACAGGACTCGCAAATCGTCTGAAATTACTTCAAACGCTCAACGAGACTTTGGCGACCGATCTTAAGTCACGTAGCGCTCTCTCGTTGATAGACATTGATCATTTTGCGGAAACCAATGATGCCTTAGGCCATCAGTTTGGCGATTTATTACTCGCCGCCGTTGCACAAAGACTTTTAAAAACATTTGGTAGCACTTGCCAGATCGCTCGCGTCGGCAGTGATACATTTGCCCTGCTTGGAGATCAACAACAAGTCTGCCCGGAAAATATTCTGGCATTATTTAATAGTCCTTTTGAGGTTGATCGTCAGGACGTTCAACTCACGGCGACTATCGGGCTCATCAAACTTGACGACTACGATGGCGACGCCTCGGAAGCACTGAAAGATACAAACATCGCCTTGAAACGAGCGAAAGCCCATCAACGCGGGGGATACGAATATTTTACTCGCAACATGGGGGTGGAAATTCGTGAACGTGTATTACTCATGCACGCCCTGCGCGCTGCCTTCGAACACGAACGACTGTTCCTGGTTTATCAACCGCAGATCGACATGACAACCGGCAAGGTGCTCGGCGCAGAAGCCCTGCTGCGTTGGAAAAATGACGAAGGTAAATTTGTCCCCCCTGATCAGTTTATTCCTATTGCAGAATATTCCGGCCTTATCGTTGATATTGGAGAATGGGTGCTGCGCAGCGCCTGCCATGAGCTCGTCCACTTACGCAGCCTTGGTTACATGGACTTCCAAATGGCGATTAACGTGTCACAAGCACAGTTTTCCCACCCGCTGTTCATGCAGACACTCAATAAAGCCCTGGAAGAGACAAAGGCTCCCCCCAAATTTGTCGAGCTCGAAATTACCGAGTCGATGGCAATGAAAGACCCCGACCTGCTGATCAAGACCCTTCATCAAATCAAACAACTAGGCGTCAGCATCTCTATTGACGACTTTGGGACTGGCTTTTCATCTTTAAGCCACCTGCAAAAACTGGATGTTGACAAACTAAAAATTGATCGCGCTTTTGTCAACGACATCCAACTTGATACCAATGAAGGAAGCATCGCAAAGATGATCGTTCAACTCGGACAAAATCTTGGCTTATCAATCATTGCAGAAGGTGTAGAAAATCAGATGCAAGCCGATACATTGATCAGTTTTGGCTGCCATTTGGCACAAGGCTACTTGTACGCAAAGCCTCTGACACGAACCGATCTGCATGCGTGGCTAAAGCAAAAAGAAAGCAGCTAATTTCGCTTTTAGCCACCGAACAAATAGGCGTCACGTTTCAGTCGTGCCGCCTATTTTTCATTCTAATCCTGTGATTTTGCCGACTATCGCATATCGATAGCGAATTCAAGTCGAGTTCTTTAAAGTGACAACATCAGGCAAAGCAACTTAATTGGATTTTTAATTTATCGGTGCGACTGCGTTGTCAACGCTCCACCCAAAAAAGAGGTAAAAAAATGAACCCGACCACCATGCAGACCATCAAGGAAATAATAAAAGAGATTCGCCAATGGATCAGTATCAGTTTTGACAAAACTGCCGCATGGGTAACCAAATTATCCTGGTGGAAATTTTTCCTTTTTGCCATCATTACGATGACCGCAGGCGCCATGCTCCAAGATATGCTTTTCACATCCAAAGAAAGCATTGTTATCACTAAAAACAAGCACGACCAAAAACAAAAGCACGGCCCACAAGCGTTAGACGATGACACGAACATAGAAATCGATGATACCGGCATACACATTCGAAAAAACAATGGGAACGGCAAGGTAAAACAAATCGAAATTGACGGCAACGGCGAAAAAGTCCACGTGGATGCAGATTCCACGCCGATGCCAGGAACACCAGCAGACTCAGCATCAAGTGAAGCTACCACAGAGCCGAATACAGCACACTCCAGTATTGATGATATTCACATTAAGTTACCGCCCGAAGTTGCCAAAGAAATTGGTGACGACATTAACAATGCGGTTGCTGATGCGGCAGATGAAGAAGTACGCAGCTACAAAAAAACGTCTTCCAAATGGTTTGTGAACTTCGTTCTCCTCGCAATTTTTGGCCTCTTTGGCATGAAAGTACTGATGGGCGGAAAATTCCGCGCAGAAGAAAAGGCCAAGGCTGCGGGCCTCGCAGCAGAAAGAGAATCACTACTGCGCCAGGTAAGCGAAGCACAGATGCAAATGATGCAGGCCCAGGTAGAACCACATTTCTTGTTCAACACGCTGGCATCAGTTGAACATCTGATTGAAACTGATCCACCGCGTGCGGCAGCCATGCAACGTAGCCTGATCAGCTATCTACGCGCCGTTTTACCCCAGATGCGTGAAAATGCCACAACCACCAATCTGGGCCGCGAGGCTGACATGATCAAAGCCTATCTCGATTTGCTCAAGATGCGCATGGAAGAAAGGCTGGATGTTGATTTCAACATGCCAGAGGGATTGCGCAGCGCGTCCTTCCCACCGATGATGCTGCAATCCCTGGTTGAAAACGCGATCAAACACGGATTGGAATGCAAAGAAGATGGTGGCACCATACAATTCCGCGCCGAAGTTGCCCATAACAAATTACGCGTCAGCGTCAGCGATAATGGCTTAGGCTTTGGCGCCATGCCGAGCAACGGTACCGGCCTTGGTTTACAAAATATTCGCGAACGTCTGAAGCTTATTTACAAAGAAAAAGGCCAAATGATTATTACTCCTAATCAACCAAGCGGAGTTTGCGTTACTATAGAAATTCCTTACGAATTAGCTAATTAAAAACTATGCCAACCGCAATTCTCGCTGACGATGAAAGACTCATGCGTGACCAACTTAAGTCACGCCTGGAACAAGTGTGGCCAGAACTGGAAATACTTGAAGAAGCAAAAAATGGTGAAGAAGCCATTCAGCTTGTCGAGAAACACCATCCGGATCTGGTTTTTCTGGATATACGTATGCCCGTCAAAACCGGCTTAGAGGCAGCAAAAGAAATTGGCAGTAAAGCACACATCGTTTTCATCACCGCCTACGATCAATATGCGATTGAAGCATTTGACCATGGCGCAGTTGATTACGTACTCAAGCCTGCCGATGTTGAGCGTCTGAGCAAAACTGTGGAGCGCCTTAAATCGCGCTTGAACAGTCAGACGCAACCAAACGACATGAGTGCGATGCTGAGCCAACTAGCAAAGCAAATGGGAATCGCCAGCAAGCCCAATTATTTGCAATGGATTCAAGCCTCGATTGGACAAGAGTTACGCTTAATTCCTGTCGAAGAAATTTTGTTTTTCCAATCAGATGAAAAATACACCCGGGTACAAACAGCAAGCTATGAGGCGCTGATACGCAAACCAGTGCGCGACCTGTCAGAAGAACTAGACCCTGCTTTATTCTGGCAAATCCATCGTTCTACTCTGGTCAACGCGAAGGCGATCTCCGGTGTCGTACGCGACTTGCGCGGGCGGCATCTGGTGCAAATCAAAGGCTCAACTGAAAAACTCGAGGTATCAAGGAGCTTTGTCCACCTGTTCAAACAAATGTAAGCCCTCAAAAATAAGCGACAACAAAACAAAACTATGAAAAAAAACCGCGCAGTCTTGAATGGATGCGCGGTTTTTTGTTACTCTCAGCTCAAGAACACTTATAAAACGTGGTGACCTATCCACCACGCCACGGCCGCCACAAAAGCAGATGCAGGTATCGTCAGGATCCAGGCCCAAACGATATTTCCCGCAACACCCCAACGCACTGCGGACATTTTTTGTGACGAGCCCACACCAACGATCGCACCCGTAATCGTGTGCGTCGTCGATACTGGAATACCCATTGCAGTTGCAATAAATAAAGTGATGGCGCCACCAGTTTCAGCACAAAAACCGCCAACTGGTTTTAACTTAGTAATTTTCTGACCCATTGTCTGCACAATTCGCCAACCACCAAACAAAGTACCCAAGCCAATCGCCCCATAACAAAGCGCGATCACCCAAACAGGAATTCCTTCATTTGGCGCTAAGTGCCCACTGGCAATCAACAACATCCAAATAATGCCAATCGTTTTCTGCGCATCATTACCACCATGACCAAGGCTATACATGGAAGCAGACAAGAGCTGCAGACGCCGGAACCATTTATCTACCTTCATCGGCGTGGAACGCACGAACAGCCAGGAAACAATCAGCATCATCAGTGAGCCCAGTACAAAGCCAAGCAACGGTGAAACAACGATGAAAACGATAGTTTTTATCAGGCCAGATGCCACCAGACTCCCGGTACCGGACTTAGCAACTGCGGCACCAACAAGACCACCAATTAAAGCATGGGACGACGACGACGGGATACCGAAATACCAGGTCACCAGATTCCAGAATACAGCACCAGTCAATGCGCCAAATATCACGTATTGATCAACGATCGCAGGATCAATCGTCCCCTTACCTACTGTTGCCGCCACAGTGAGGGGAAAAAACAAGACAGCAACCACATTGAAAAATGAAGCCATCGCAACAGCCGTTTGCGGCTTTAAAACGCCGGTCGATACGACGGTAGCGATCGCATTTGCGGCATCATGAAAGCCATTAATGAAATCAAACAAGATTGCCAGGGCAATCAAAAAAACAAGAACTTGTATGCTGATCTGGAAGGTTTGCATGGGGGAAATCAATTCTAATTTACTTACCCTCGCAGGAGGGTAACATTCTTTTTACAACAGCTCAGCGCCGAAGCCACAACAAGAGGGACTCCGGCACATCGATGCCACTATCAGGCATTTTCAACAATAATACCTTCAATAATATTGGCGACATCTTCGCAACGGTCCGTCACCGTTTCCAGAATCTCATAGATCGCTTTTAACTTAATTAAATTGCGGACATCAGGTTCGTCACGGAACAATTTCGACATTGCAGCACGCATGACGTGGTCCGCATCAGACTCAAAACGGTCAATTTCTTCACAGATAGTCAAAATTTCGCGCGAATTATTCATATTTGGCAGCAAGGCCACAGCCGCCTTCACCTTTTCAGCACAAGCCAGGCACAACTCAGCGAGACGTTTTGCTTCAGGGGTGATTTCACGGATATCATACAAAGATATTGTCTGCGCAGCATCTTCTAACAAATCCAAAATATCATCCATGCGGGTAATCAGCTTATGGATATCATCTCTGTCTATCGGCGTGATAAACGTCTTATGCAACAGCTCTATCGTATTGAACGTGACTGTATCAGCTTGCTTCTCAATCGTTTCAATGGCATGAACACGACTTTCGAGATCATTAAAATTAGTCATTAAGGCAAGCATCTCCTTTGCTCCCTTAACGCACAATTCACCGTGCTGATTGAATAGCTCAAAGAATTTGCCTTCTGTAGGCATCAAACGTCCAAACATTTTTTTCTCACTGAAAATAGAAAACTAATCGGGTTACTACTTGTGCACGTCGAAATATAAAACGCGCAATGAAAACTTTCCGCTGAAACAAACAACGCTAGCGGAATTTAAATGGTCTTACTCACTATCACCATAAACGGACAAAGAACCAACGTAATTATCAAACTTCGTGTATTCACCCAGGAAGGTCAGGCGCACGCTACCAATTGGTCCATTACGCTGCTTACCAATAATAATTTCTGCTGTACCTTTATCAGGTGAATCCGGGTTGTAAACCTGATCACGATAAATAAACATAATCACGTCAGCATCCTGTTCAATCGCGCCTGATTCACGTAAATCTGACATGACCGGGCGTTTATTAGGACGTTGTTCCAATGAGCGATTTAACTGAGAAAGCGCAATCACCGGGCAATTTAACTCTTTTGCCAAACCTTTTAAGTTTCGCGAAATCTCTGAAATTTCCGTAGCGCGGTTTTCGCCGGCAACGTTAGCTGACATCAATTGCAAGTAATCGACAATGATCAAGCCTAACTTACCACACTGACGTGCCAGACGACGTGAACGCGCGCGCAACTCAATCGAACTCAACGCTGGTGTTTCGTCGATATATAACTGCGCATCATTCATTTTTTGAATTGCATGCGTCAGACGTGGCCAATCTTCATCACTTAATTTACCGACGCGCAAACGACTCTGATCTAATCGCCCCACAGAACCCAACATACGCATTGCCAATTGGGCGCCACCCATCTCCATGGAGAAAACAGCGACTGGCAATCCACTATCAATCGCAACATTCTCACCAATATTGAGCGAAAACGCAGTTTTACCCATCGACGGACGACCAGCGACAATAATCAAATCACCAGGTTGCAATCCCGAAGTCATCTTATCGAGATCAACAAACCCCGTCGGCACACCGGTAATATCGTTTTGATTATCACGGTTATACAGTTCATCGATACGCTCAACGACCTGCGTCAGCAAAGGTTGAATCGCCTGGAAGCCTTGCGCACCACGAGAACCTTCCTCTGCAATAGCAAAAATTTTGGACTCTGCCTCGTCAAGCATTTGCTTAACTTCTTTACCCTGCGGATTAAACGCGTTACCAGCGATTTCATCAGAAACGGTAATCAATTTACGCAAAACGCCACGGTCACGCACAATCTCCGCATAACGGCGAATATTAGCGGCGGATGGCGTATTTTGTGCGAGAGCATTCAGATAACTTAAACCACCAACATCATCTGCTTTACCGGCACTATTGAGCGCCTCAAAAACAGTAATCACGTCAGCAGGCTTGGAGCCATTGATAAGCTTGACCATGCATTGAAAGATAATGCGATGATCATAACGATAGAAATCATCCTCACCAATAAAGTCAGCAATACGATCCCAGGCGGCATTATCTAGCAAGAGGCCACCAAGAACAGATTGCTCTGCTTCAATGGAATGTGGAGGGACGCGAATCGCGTCAATTTGTGGATCAGAAGCGGCTTTCATGGCGCGCATTATACCTGCTAAATCGAGTTACTATTAGATACAAATGAGGAGAATAACGAGATGTTTATTTCAAACAACAACGTAAAAATTATATAAATTATTTCAGACACCCATAAAAAAAGCCGGGAAAACCCGGCCTTTTTAATGCAATTATTGAACCAGCTATTAAGCGTGTTCGCCAATTACGGAAACAGTAACGTTCACAACCACGTCTGTGTGCAAAGCAACAGAAACAGAATGATCGCCAGCAGTCTTCAACGGACCTTGTGGCAAACGAACTTGTGCTTTTTCTACAGTCACGCCATGCTTTACCAACGCTTCAGCGATGTCAAAGTTAGTAACGGAACCAAACAAACGACCATCAACACCAGCTTTTTGAGTGATTTGAACGGTAGAACCTTCCAATTTTTCACCTTGAGCTTGCGCTGCTGCCAATTTAGCTGCCGCTGCTTTTTCCAACTCAGCACGTTTCGCTTCGAATTCAGCGATTGCTGTTGCAGTTGCGCGACGAGCCATACGTTGTGGGATCAAGAAGTTACGTGCGTAACCGTCTTTCACTTTAACTACATCACCGAGGTTGCCGAGATTAACGACTTTATCCATCAGAATAACTTGCATATTTTTCTCCTAGTACTTGTCGTCAATTACGCGTTATGCAGATCTGTGTAAGCCAACAACGCTAAATAACGTGCGCGCTTGATCGCTGTATCAACTTGACGTTGGTACTTAGCTTTAGTACCAGTCAAACGTGCTGGCATGATTTTGCCGTTTTCTTGCACGAAATCTTTCAATGTGTCGATGTCTTTGTAATCAACTTGTTCTACACCTGCTGCTGTGAAGCGGCAGAATTTTTTGCGTTTGAACAAAGGGTTTTGTTGCTGACGCTTTTGCTTCAATTTGCTTTTATCAAATTTTTTACCGAATGCCATTTTAGGCTCCTAATCTAGTAAATTCGTCCCGATTTCATTAATGTGAAACACGAGACTTTTGCTGTTGCGATTTTTACGTGCTAAAAATCCAGTAAACCCTATTTCAACATCCAGAGGCAAATCATCAAATTGTTTTGAAATACTCCCAGCTGCCTGGGCATTGATTTCAAACTCTACTTTTCGATCAATATTTGCTTCTGTCTGCTGCGAACTATGCATCAGCACTGCTGCTGCGATAGGCACTCCTGCTGGCGTATATCGCAAGGCTGATTTCTCAACAATGCGCGCCACAAGTTTGAATTGGTTCACTCTCTTTTTATACGACCTTCTTCAAATCAAAAATTAAGCAGCTGGTGCTTCAACGCGCTGTGCTTTAGCTGCGTCTTCTTTTTGAACAGCCTTCATCATTGGAGATGGTGCTGTTTCAGCTTTTTTCATTTTGACTGTCAGGTGACGCAGAACAGCATCATTGAATTTGAATGCTGTTTCCAGCTCAAGCAATGTTTCTGCATCGCACTCGATGTTCATGCAAACATAGTGTGCTTTAGCCAATTTTTGAATCATGTAAGCCAATTGACGACGGCCCCAGTCTTCAACGCGGTGAACCTGACCACCACGTGCAACAACGCTAGCTTTGTAACGTTCGATCATCGCAGGAACTTGCTCGCTTTGATCGGGATGTACGATAAATACGATTTCATAATGACGCATATATTCTCCTTGTGGACAATAAAATAGCCTGCCTCGGCGTCAAGACGAGTGCAGGAAGAGGAAAGCCGATGATAATAACCCACTTTTTTAATTTATTCAATTACTTCAAGCACATAGATCTTAAAAGCACATAAAAGATGACGCTTTATAGAATACATGCAACATTTCACCACCACTGCATGCACCATGAACAAAACCAAACACAATGAAAAGCCCCGCAACACCATTGATGATTTTTTGCTTAAATCTCAATTAAATTAAAAATTTCCTTGCACATATTGCTCTACTGTATAAAAATACAGACTGTCTATACATACAGCGCTATCACAGCGCGGCACATCCCATGCTAAAGCTCACAGCCCGCCAGGAGCAGATCCTGAACCTCATCAAGGACGCCATCCAGAATACCGGCTTTCCTCCGACCCGCGCAGAGATTGCGACGGAGTTAGGATTTCGCTCCACGAATGCAGCTGAAGAACATTTGCAAGCGCTCGCCAGAAAAGGCGTGATAGAAATCGCCGCCGGCACGTCGCGCGGGATACGGCTCTTAGAGTCAGAATTATCGAACCACATCACCGGCCCATCCTTCAACCTGCCGCACCCTGCCAGCATACAATTCAGTTTGCCACTGGTTGGTCGCGTCGCCGCAGGATCACCAATTTTGGCGAGCGAACACATAGAAGCAAGCTACCAGGTAGACCCGGCTTTATTCTCAGCCAAACCAGATTTTTTACTCAAGGTACGCGGCATGTCGATGCGTGATGCCGGCATTCTGGATGGCGATCTGCTAGCTGTCAAAAAAGCGGACAGCGCCCGCAATGGACAAATTATCGTCGCCAGACTGGGTGATGACGTCACCGTCAAACGCTACAAGAAAACCGGCAATCAAATCGAACTCATCCCGGAAAATCCTGATTATTCCACTATTAAAATCAGCGATCAGGAGGCTGATTTTTCATTGGAAGGTCTGGCCGTTGGTTTGATGCGGAACTGGGTTTAAGCCACAATCAATTAAATTAAATTAAATCGGAAGTGTCCGTACGAAAATTTTTCGACACATTAAAATGAGACGTACGGTATTCCACGGCATTTACTAAGTTCAATGCCGATCACCTCCAGATTGACACACCACACCATCCAATTCACACAAACAGCATTGCGACACGCCCCCCCCCTCACTCAAGAGTTCGAATACGATGTATTGAATTTCATTCATAACATTGGAGTATTGAAGAGGATACTTTTCTATGTAAGTATCTTGCTTGATCGGCATAGCAGCTTCAACCTTCTTAAGGAGCGAGCCATAGTATGAACCAGCGCTTGGATACTTTTCAACTTGCGATTTAATATGTTGAATGGTTGACGCTCAACGTTCTTATACGACCCGACATCTAACTCGTCAATCCTGAAAATAAAAACGCCCGAAATATATCCGGGCGCTTTTAGACTTCACAAAGATATTCGTGGTTAATTAATGCTTCACGACAGTTAAATCTTTAGTTGCATCAACTGCCGGCGCTGCCGCCACTTCTGCTTCAGTTTCCGGCAGAGGTTCCGGTTGGCGCTCGAGAGCGATTTCCAGCACTTTATCGATCCAACGCACAGGCACGATCTCCAGTTTGTTTTTCACGTTATCAGGTATTTCAGCCAGATCTTTTGCATTTTCCTCTGGAATCAATACCGTTTTGATGCCACCACGATGGGCCGCCAGCAACTTTTCTTTGAGACCACCAATTGGCAACACTTCGCCGCGCAAGGTAATCTCTCCCGTCATTGCCACATCAGCACGAACTGGAATACCTGTAAATACGGACACCAAGGCAGTTGTCATCGCAATACCTGCCGATGGTCCGTCTTTTGGTGTTGCACCCTCAGGGACGTGAATGTGAATATCGCTCTTCTCAAAAACATCCGCCTTGATACCCAGTCGTTTAGCACGGCTACGAACCACGGTGCGGGCTGCTTCTATCGATTCCTTCATCACGTCACCGAGAGTACCTGTACGTATCACGCCACCTTTACCTGGCATTGCTACAGCTTCAATCGTCAACAGATCACCACCAACTTCCGTCCAGGCCAAACCAACCACTTGTCCGATTTGATTTTCTTTGACTGCCACACCAAAATCGTAACGACGCACACCAAGGTATTTGTCGAGATTTTTTGAAGTGATTGTCGCTTTTTTCTCGTTTTTCTTGAGCAAAAGCATTTTCACTACTTTGCGGCAAATTTTAGAAATCTCACGCTCAAGCGATCGCACGCCTGCTTCGCGGGTGTAGTAGCGGATGATGTCGCGAATTG
>Ga0316228_1002761_pt1 | contig 14977 bp, 14 predicted proteins | sample TBH18021metaG_FD_206005 | JGI IMG/M metagenome (GOLD analysis project Ga0316228, IMG submission 206005) | Freshwater microbial communities from Trout Bog Lake, Wisconsin, USA - TBH18021 | ecosystem: Environmental > Aquatic > Freshwater > Lake > Hypolimnion/Profundal zone | place: USA: Wisconsin... | reverse complement strand
CAGTCAAGGCATGAAGGATTGGGGTAGTAAGACTTTAGGATTGATTCGACTGTAGGAATCTTCTTAAGTACCCGTCCAAAGTATAGATAGGGGCTAATTCCTTAAAGAATTTGTAGAGGATCAGCGATTTTTGAAAATAAAACGTTTATTTATCAATAACTTATAAAAATATAGACCACTATTTTTAAATAAATATAGTAGTTCATTTTAAAAAAATAACTTAGAAGCTCATTTAATCTAAAAAAAATGGATATGTGGCGTTTTTTGAGTGGTGGCACCCCAATAATCAAGTCTAAGAATCTGAATCAAACGAAACTATTGGCTATTCTTTTGGGCGTAATGCGCAACAGTTAAGGATTGCAATAAAAGTGTAGGTCTAATTTAAGAGCAATCATTTGAGTTGGATATAGTTTGAGCGGCAAGGTTATTTAGAGAAAACCTCAGTAGTCTATATTCGGCAATGTGAGGATCTCCATTGGCTTCGAGGAATATGTCTAGAAGATGAGGGATTGAAGATTGAATATTTTTGCGGGTAAAGTAGCCTGAGAGGCTTGTTTGAGTAAGTATCACCCAGAGAAAGTTCCAGATAAGAAGGTATCTTTTAATTACTTCAGGTTTATGTGCTCTAAGTGGCTTTTCATCTGATAGCGATTTTGAACAATGACAGCAAAACCTTAAAGCAACTTTTCGTAACGTTGCAGGTGTCTTTAAATTTGTTGAGTTGCAAGTTTGCCTTCCATTGCAATGTTGACAGCGAAATCTCATTGGTCGACCATGAACATGGCAGACTCTATAAAACTTAAGGCGCCATGAATACCTCCAATATGGTACTGACTCAGCCAAGCAGTCAGGGCAGAACGAGGTAAATGGTTGTAACTTATTGTCTCGATTAAAAATAAAATTTAATTTCCTATTATTTCTATTGGATATAAATTGAGTTGCCATTTTTGAGAGGCTATTCTTATCTACATTTACTCCATGAGTTATCTTTTTAAAAAATCGAGGGAGATCGGATATATCAAGATCAACAGGCTTTGAGATTGCGAAAGCCTCAAATAATGTATGCTGTGGTAAGCGGTGCTCATGTCGAATCCTTGCAAGCCAGGAGCTAGCAACTTCCTCCTCAAGAGGGGGTGGAAGCCAAAGTAAAGTGGGTGAATTAGGTGATATTTTTGCCATTAAATTTACTAAAATAATGAGAGTTGTTTAGATAAATTTGAGCCCAATATTCTTGGAAGCTTGTCTAATTCAGAGACCTTATCTAGCAGATGGTGGATTTTCTTAAATTCCACGTGATTTGCATCGTTTAAAACATCATTGAGTGATGTTTGATTAATATCAATCTCAGCTGGGTTAGTGAAGTTATGACTAAGTGCGTAATTTATCCTACTTATGGAGTGATTAATTAAGTCTACTGTTGAGTTAGTGCATGGAATTTGTTTTCCTTGGGTACGTCTTGAAAATTTACTTTGGTCGTGTAGCCCAAAACTCCAAACCAGTCTCATAAAGATGTCTAAAGATAGGCTATCAAATAATTGAAATAAAAAAGTATTTGAAATTGAGCAAGAGATATCTTCTGTAAACTTGTGGCTGATAACTCTAGATACTAGAAGTTGAGATTCACTCGCAGGGATACTTTTAACACTATCGCTAAAGAGTGGTTTTCCGCATTTGCAGCGAGATAAATCATTTCTGGCCCAGGTGAGCGGTTTATTGCAAGATGGGCAGTGATCTGTGAGGCTGATTTTGTGCGCTATGCAGGCTGTATAGAGTGTTAAATCCCAGGCTAGCTGTGCATAGCCGCTTTCTTTAAGGCATAAGTGACAGATTTGAGGAGATCTTTGTCTTGTTAGATAAGGTTTTTTGAAGACAAGGCCGTTTAGCTTTGTGTGGCACTGTCCATATATTTTGTAGTTTTCTGCGGTCACCCGCATTACGTTTTTCGACATTACCCCAAAAAGAGGGGCGATCTTAGAAGTGGCATCTATGGTGAGATAAGGATATGGATATAGTTCAATGTGGCGTAATAACTCATAGTAGCCAACATGATTTTTACTAGCCATCCGCACAATATAACTAGGACCAGATTCACCCGGTAGCAGTCCATCTTGAATGGGAAAGGTTGCAAATGGGAATAACTCTGTACGCAATGGAAACCTAGAATGGATTAACGCGCGCATGAGCATTTCCATAGTATTTCTTAAATGCTAATTTCAGGTGCTCAACTGTGAGAACGCTTACAGTTTCAATTTCAGCAATTTCAACAGACATGATGATGAAATCTGTTAGACGCCGTAAGTTTCCGCCAATACCTTCAAATATTTCTTTATGTTTATGGCGAATAATATTTATATCCATGGCACTGCATTGTTGAGCGTAGCCGTTTAAAAATCCCATTAAAGTCGATGCTGTTTGAAATTCAGCAAGATAAAATCGAGTAGCAAACCGAGTGCTTAGTTGCCCATCTCCCAACGCACCATCAAACAATAGTGAAATATCTTTCGTTCCTGATAACACGGTCGTAATTCTCGTCCTAGTCGAAATATTTTTAACAGCATCAAGTACTCGTATCCTAAGCTCATCTTTGGACTGTTTGACTACTTGCTGGGATTCATCTATGAACATTGCTATGTATTTTTCACGTTCAATTTGATCTACAACTCGATCTTCCAAAATTCCATCACGAGTTGAGCGGGACGTAATTTTCAAAACATAATTGCTTTGCCTTAGAATTGATGAATAAAGACTTTTGGGGGTTGGAATAGAGTCGGCAAATGTGATGTTAAGAACCCTTCCAAGGGGCGCACCATTTGTACCTGTTTCAATAGCATTTTTAAGTGAGTCCAAAAGGGTGGATTTGCCCGTTCCCCCATGCCCATGAATTAATACGCCGCTGTTAGGCCGAGCAGTTGCAAGAGCATTTTTTAAAATATCTAAGGTGCCGTTGAATGCCTCTTCAAACAGGGGGTGCCTTAATCGTATGTTACGTAATTGAAGTGAGGCTAAATTATTCTTAGGATTCATAGGGAATTTACATACTGGCAATAAATTTAGAGTGGCGCATAGACAATCGCTTCAACAAGGGGGTCAATAGCTTCTGTCGGAGTATTGACGGCTGCATAATTGGCAGTGAGGGCTTCAATCTCCGAAATGGGATTCATTTTTTGAGTAGATGAAGGCAACATTAGAGGGGTTTCTGGCTTGCCATTCGGATTATCTTGATCGACCTGCCTGCGCCTAGCGTCCTTTTTCGCTTCACTTAATTTTCTTTTGCTAGAAGATAGAAATTGGTCTTGCCATGCACCAAAGCTATATATCGCTTCAAGATGCCTCTGAAGTGCGCCGCTTTCAATGTTCATTTGGCGACGAGCTTTACGTTCTGATTTAACCCAGAATAGACTTTTCCCTGCTAGGTCTTCCCGCACTGCCGGAACGGTAATCCAATTTTGAGTTTTTGTATTCAAGACAAAAATACTGCCCATGTCATTAGGGTCAAATCTAACCTCAGTTTTGAATTTCGGACTAATTTGATAGGTGAGGTCCCGCAACACAGGGCTGCGATAGTTAATGGTAAAAAGAGTGATGCCGTTGTTGTCTACCTGGCATTGCTTAGGAACGGATAGGTCTCTCCTAAACTCTTCAGTCATGATTGGATACACGGGAACCGTACCTTTTAGCTTTTCCATTTCCTCTATCAGAATATCTCTTGGAGACATTAAGCTGCGCTCAGGAATTGAAACGTTGTGCACGTCAACTACCCATTTGAAGACCCAGGCAATAAAATCGTCAAATGCAATGGTTGCATCCTTCAGGGGGTTATAGCCTGGAATAGAAACCTCGCCTGGTTTAAGTGGCCTTCCTCGCTGAGGTAGTGCATCAGAGTAACGTTTCATCAAATTTTCAACGCCACCCTTCATTACTGGTGTTCGAACTGCGCCACGTTCTGGATTGATCCCTAAGTTTTTAGATATCGCATAAAAGATTGCGGAACGTTGTGACGGCGCATTGTCGATACGCATATATAGAGGTTTGACTGGTAAAGAAAACCAGTCATTTTGAAGATTAAATTCTCTTAATAAGCTTGTTTTATCTCGGTAAGCAAATTCGATGACCTTACTGAATCGCCCAATGTTTTCACCATCAAAACTGATCCATGTAGACAAGATGTAGCCAGAGAATGAATCAATTAAAAATGTTATGACGGGCCTGCCAATAATATTTCCATGCTTCGAGTCGTAGACATATACATCTGATACCGTATGGTCTAGTTCAACATATTGGAATGCATATTCCGGGTAGCCGCCCCCAATTGAATGTTGCCATTTTTTCTTAACCAATTCCTTTGGCAGGCGCAAACGATCGCGTTCATAGGGTGTAAAACTTTGAATTAATCTTTTGATGGTGGCACTACTGATATACGGGCACCTTAAGAGCGCGAGCGGGGGATTGCCGTTATAGGCAAACGGATCCTTTTCGGGAAATATTTCCTTGAATTCTGATAGCGGTAACTTATTCACGCGCACATTTACTTCTATGGCACAAGCCTGAGCTGTTTTTCTTGTTATATTTTTTTTATTATTTTTTTGAATGAAATAATGATGTTTTAAAACCTCAAATGCTATTTTTATTAGCGAAGGATGTGACCGATATCGCCCTTTAGGACGCAATGCATGGCCAGAAATTAAATCAGCAGCATCTTCCCGCGGTTGATATTGAAGCATCCAAAGCCTGACAGTTGATGGACTTGGTTTTTTTGGCTCACTTAGAAATGATTTCATTCTATGGAGCTCGGCCCTCAATTCAGAGAAATTATTTCCGCTAATATTTTTTGCAATTAAATGACCACAATAAAATATCCTCCTCTCATGGGTGAACTTTTGCTTTGGATTTAGTTCGATAGTTGAGTAATTATTGTGAAGTGGTATGTCTGAGGTGAAGTCATCGACTAGCCCTGTCTGTATCACCGCGTAAGACTTATTGGTTACATTGAGATAGACATCTTCTCGAGTGCTGTCCCAGATTTCTCCGGTTGTCATGTTCGTAAAATAAACACGAGTCTCAAGGTTCAAGTTAACAAATTCTTTGTTAAATTCGTGGACGGAATTTTCAAATAAAAATGAAAATCCTTTTTGAACTGAAAAATAATTTCTCATGTCAATATGCTGGCGACGAATAAATCATCGAGTCATCTTTATATTCAAGCGCGCTATTAAGAAATAGGTGACGACTTGCTACGAGTTTTAAAACCAATATCTTTGGAAGGCCTGTAATTCTCATGAAAAAATCAAAGCTAATTCCATCTGTGTATTTAAATACCTCTTCAATAGCTGATGAAATATCTTCTGTCGTAAATCTAAGGCGTGCACAAAAAGCAATATATTCAGCTCTTTTATGCAAATTTCCTGCGCGAAATTGCAGTTCTGTTTGAACTTCAAATGTAACGTTTAGGGCCTCACAAATAGACTGGGCTTGCTCAAATAATTGTGGCCAAGGGGCTTTGAGAATAAATTTGTTTGGCTTTACCTCTACTATTACTGGCCGCCCATTCTTAATGACTAAAAAATCAGGGGTGTATGTTGATCCATTTGAAAGTCTAAGGGTTGCTCTTTGGTGATATATGGCAGTTACTCTGGGATTGAGGGCGGTCACCAATACAAAATCAGCCTCAAAACTTGACTCTGTGTTAATCCAGTCAACATCAAGAGCATCAAAATGATAGGCGGTAGTTTTTAAGTGAGGGGCATTCTTCTTGCCACCTACTTGTCGAATGGGTTTTTCATGAATGATTAACGCCCCAGTATTAAATTTTTCACATAATTTTTTTAATGTTAAATTTTCTTTGGTGGCTTTAAGTAAGCGCTGCATTGCATCTCCGATGATTGATCTGAACCGTCAAAAGGCATCAATTGAATGCATTTCTCCCGTATCGGCTCAAATGAGCTTTAAAAAAATTGACTTTGTTTGAGGGTTTGGAGATACTGTGAGTTCGAACAGCAGTAAATCCAAGCATCAAAAAAGTCAGATAGACCTTCAGGTTTATTCTGGCTTTTTACATTTTTAGCCCCCTATCTCTTCTGTGTTGTCGGTGGGCTTTTGTGTAAGGCTCATATGCCACTGAACTAAATCGCTAGTGAGTCCATACCAATCTCTCCTTTTGGGGATTTTAAAAATTTTGATTGGAATTTCATTCCTCTCATTGGCTAGGCGAAAGGCGCCATAGGATTTAAACCCCAGCGCTAAGTAGAGGTCTTTGCCGCCCACCATGGAGCCATATCTATCCATTAAATCTTTTAGTAAATTGTGCTCATTTGTTGCCATTTAAAGCCCTTTCAGGTTGGGGTTAGTGTGCCTTTGATCTAAAATGAAAAAAAGGTTCAGCAAATAAATATTCAAGTGACCCCATTTCTAATGCCAAAAAAAGCGGGTGGACAGCCTAAAACCTCTTATGAAATGGCTCGCATCCAAATTTGGTATGAAGAAATTAAAAGCCGGGGCAATCCAAAGGACGGCAGATTGGATAAACTTTTTGTTTGGCGCACTCCCCCTTTAAAAGGGGAGGTGCAGCCTAAAATATTTGCCAATATTCGGAAGTACCACAGATACCCTAAGGGCCTAGATCCGCGCTGGAGAGATATCAATGAAATAGTTTTAGCCGTTGAAAGTGATCCGCAATTTCAAGGCACTGCAGATCTCTTTAATGCAGATCTTTGGGGTTTGTTAGAAATCAAGTCCATTACGGAAGAGCAAATTTATGAGCGCATCGATCGAGCGCTCATTCAAAATAATCTAGAGCGTAGGCCCGGAAAAGATATTCCTGGATATAAGCAAGCGATAATGATTACTAGATTTTCATCGAGCTTTCACGAAACATTTAAATGGTCGATGGAAGGAATTTCTCCGCTAACAAGGGGATATTTAGAGCTTCTTCACGGTATGCATATGAAAACTATGCAATACACACTACCTATGGATGCTTTTCCAGTCAACAGCCAATTCCTAGAAAAATATTTAATTCTGAAGCTTGGTGATTTTGGGAGGGAGTGTTATGTGGATTTAATAAAAAAAGTCGACGATATTGAGATACTGAAAAATCAGAAAGAGGGGGATAGCTCCCTCAAACGTAGGTGGGCAATTACATGGCCAATTTGCAAAGCCGGGCAGATACCTGTTTTAGGTTCGTACTAGCATGGAAAGAGCCACCCATTGAAATCCAGTAGGGTGTCGTAACCCGTATTCGCCGTCTTCTTCTTAACCTATTGCGGACAGTCAAGAGAAACTATTTTTAGGGTTTGACTGACAGAGTCCGGCCAATATGAGCCGCTTACTTGGTGTTTGCAATCTTTTTGATTGCAGCACCGTGCTCATCACAGTAACGACCAAGCTCCATTAGGGTATGCAGGTTCAGTTTGTTCTTTAGAAATGTGCGGTACATCTTTACGGTACGAAGTGAGATTCCGAGTGATTTGGCAACATCGGCTTGTTGCAAACCAGTGCCAAGTAATAGCAATACTTGTGCTTCACGTCTTGAGATGGGGATATCCAAAATCGCTTGGTTTAGAGATTTATATTTCGGTGCGATATTAGGCTTTATTAACCTAGTGAATACTTTTGATACAGCCTCACTAATTTGATTTGCGGTAAATGGCTTGAGGATGAAATCAATGGCGCCCCCACGCCAGGCATCAATTACATCAGACTGAAGGGCATTACCACTCATAAAAATGATAGGGAATTCCATATTCATTAGCCTGAGATTAGATTGAAGCTCCACACCAGTAATTCCAGGTAGTTGAAAGTCCAGCAGAATGCAGCTTGGTGTGTCATCCTCAAATTGAAAATTGTTAAATGCCGCTAAGAAAGATTCTGCCGAATCATAGGCTTCTATCTCATAGTCAGAAGAGAGCCAGTCTTGCAAGCCTTCACGAATATCTTCTTCATCATCCACAATGATGACTTTAGATTTACTCATGATAGGCCACCTATGACAGCTGGAAGCGAAACTTTAAATATTGCGCCACCATTTTTGCTATTTAAGGCTGCGATCTTACCTTGGTGCTTATCGATAATTGTTTTGCTGAGCCACAAGCCTACGCCAAGACCATCTTTCTTGGTGGTTTTGTAAAGATCAAAAATATTTGGTAATAAATTAACTTTAATCCCGGTGCCAGAATCTTCAATTGAAATTAATCCATAAGCGTCTTCCATGGAGATAGTCAGTCTAATCTTTCGAGTGGGGAGATTAGATTGATTGATGGCATCAATCGCATTATTGAATAGATTAATTAGCACTTGTTGAATTTGAATGGCATCTCCATAAACTCGAACATCCGCCTCATACTGCTTTACTAACTGTATTTGGTTTTCGTTCAGGGCGGGTTCAACAATTTCTAAAACTTCATTAGTAATTTTTTGAAGATTAATATTCCTGAATTGATGAGTTTTGAAACTAAAGAGTTGGCGTAAGTTTTTAACTAGCTCAGATAGCTTACTTAGTTGGCGTGAAATCTTATTAAGGGACTTAACTGAAGCTTCGTTGGGATTTGATTCGGCGAGATTTCGTTTTAGAGCCTCAGTTTGAAGTGCGATACCGGTAAGCGGTTGACTTAGTTGATGAGCCAGGGAGTTTGCTAAAGCGCTAATACTGAGAACTCGGTTAGAGGCAATCAAGCTATGCAATAACTGCTCTTTCTCCTGAAGGGCTTTGGCAAGGTTGATGTTAAGGGCATTTTGCGCAGAAGTCCGTGGATCAACCCAGCTTATTCGCAAGGAGTGATAAGAGATATAGCGAAAAATACACAATGCCGCAAAGATGGCAAAAAGAACTGAAACGGCAGTTGGCGGGTTCTGTGAGGAGATTGGGGTTGATGAAAAATAACTGCCGGCCCGCAATAAGGAGAATAATACGAGCCCAATTTCTAACCTACCAAACCATTTGAGGAACAGGTTATTTTGTAGCTCGATATCTTTTAGTGATTTGCAAAGCCCATAGGTGGCAAATGAGAGCGTAGCGGATGCCAAGCTCACCATCAGCAGGGGAAAAATGGGGTTAATTTTTATGCGGGCATATTCAGAAAGTGCTGAATATGCAAAGACGCCAAAGACTGCTAGATAAAATGATTTTCTACTTGGTTTTTTAGTAAGGGCATATATGCTAAAAATAACTCCGACTTCAGAAATATTTATTAGGGAATTACAAAAATAGAATGTAAGAGGGCGATTGAAGTGAGGGTCTAAATTGGAAAGCATCACCAACACTATGCCCGGCAGAATGGACACTTCAGCAAATAAAAAGTAATTGGCTGATATATCTCCTTGCCCTTTAAAAGATGCGTAAAGAATGCTTGCTGTCCCAATGGTCATTAGGCCAAAAAGAGCCGCAAGGAGAACGATGTTATTCATTGGGCATCAAAATAGGGGTTTAAATAGGGCATTTTGGTATCAATCTATTGTAGAACCTTGAAAAATAAAACAGTTTTATTTAAACAGCCCACTGTACCTGGGTACGTATTCCCCATGTTGATTATTCAATAGCATGGGCTGAGATTTTCTATCAACTACTTATTTTGCGCGAAACGTGATGAAAAAATTACTCCCTACTTTGATGTTTAGCGCCTATCTCGGCGTGATCTCGACAAGCGTTCTGGCTGATCCCCCAGTTCCACAGTTCTATGCAGAAGCCCAGAAAATTGCTCCTACCGGTAAGCTAGGCGAGGTAGTTAAGAAGGAGAAAATTAAGACATCCGTTAAGGGTGCTCAAGCTTGGAAGATTGCTTATATTTCTTCAGATGTTGCGGGTAAAAAGACAATTGCAACTGGCTTAATCGTTGCGCCCGTAGGTCCCGCTCCGGCAGAAGGGCGTCCAATCATTGGATGGTCTCATGGCACGACTGGTACTGCGCAAAATTGTGGTCCTTCACAAATTTTGGATCCAGTAGTTCCACTAAATGAGTTCTTTTTGATTGGTGGTAATTCTTGGACCGACTATGGCATTCCTAGTATTGATGAGTTTATTGCGCAAGGCTATGTAGTTGCAGCTACTGACTATCAGGGCTTAGGTGGTGGAGGTAGACATCAATATTCTTTAGCAAATACCAATGGTAAGGATGCCTTCAATTCTGTTCGTGCTGCTAGTTCTATGAAAGAAACTGGCGCAGGCAAAAAAGCTGCTCTCTATGGTTGGTCACAAGGTGGCGGCGCAGTATTGGCTGTAGCAAGCATGCCGGAGTATGTTGCTCAAAAGGGCACTGCTGCCGATGGTATTGAATTGGTTGGTGTTATCGGTTTAGCTCCGTATGACAATGCCGCCATGATGCCTAAGCCTCCGACTACAGAGGCTGAAGCGCAAAAAGTAATGGACGGTTTTATTTCAATGTTCTCTAAAACCGTGTTTGATTTTGCTCACCTCAGCATGGCCCTATGGGGTATGGAGCAAGCGTTCCCAAATCTGAAGCTCAATGAGTTGTTTACAGATGAGGGTGTTAAGGCAATCAACGAGGTATATCAAAACAAGTGTATGCATACTGCTGCAGCTACTCTTGGTTATAACTTTGGCGATAGCTACAAGAGCCTATTGAAAGCAGATCGTACCAATACACTAGGTTGGATTACAGGGATCTCAAAAGGCAGTAATCCACCTGTTAAGCCGATCGCACCAGTTGTTATTTATTGGGGCAATAAAGATGTCACCAATCCTCCAATCATGGGCAAGCTGTATCAGGAGCAAATGTGCGCTATGGGGGGCAATGTAAATCGGGTTGAGTTACCGGGTGACAACACCCACTTTACAACTCCAGGCTCTTCAGCACCTTTATACACAGCTTGGATTAAGGATCGCTTAGCTGGTAAACCTGCCCCTAATAATTGCGCAGTGGCAGCTAAATTACCCAGCTAATTTGGTATGAGCTGCAACAAAGCCACCCTTCGGGGTGGTTTTTTTTTGCCTGAATTTCCCCTTGCTTTCCATGGCCCCACACCGAAATTGCTCAAATTACTTTTTCAGGCCCAATTAGACAGAGCGAATGTACTTGGGTACGTATCTTCATGGCCAATCCTTAAATACCATAGGGTCTTTGCGAGGCTTTGAACGACTGGGTTATCAAAACTTTGTTGGATGTCTACGCCATATCATTTCTTAATAACTTAATTCTGCTAAAGCCTCATGAAAAATAAATTATTCAATGCGCTCCTAACTGTTGGCGCATTATTTGCATCAATGGGTTTGGCTTATGCCGATGACGATCTATCGCCTATCCCCAAGGTTTCTGATGAGTGGCGTTTTGCGGTTGCTCCTTATGCTTGGGCGCCTGGCGCCACAGCTACCATCAGCAATGACGGAAAGCTTATTAAAAGCGCCAGCATGTCAATCGGCAATGTCCTTAGCAATCTGAAATCGGTTGGAATGATCGCTGGTGAGGGCCATTACGGTAAGTGGGGTTTCTTAGCTGACTTCGCTACAGCAACTGTTCAGCAAAAAGGATCATTCACTTACACGCCTCCTAATAGTAATAGTCGCTATAGCGCGGGCGATAAGGGAACTATGCAGGCAACACTTGCAACTGGTGCAGCAACATATACAGTTCTCAATAATAAAGATGTGTATTTGGATGCCTTAGTTGGTGCGCGTTGGATGAGTATTACAACCACCCTCGAGCTTGTCGAGAATGGTGGCGCCAACGAAAAGATTGGTTATTCAGTACCACTGCATACGGTTGATGCAGTTGCGGGTTTCAAAGGTCGATATCGCATCATGGATTCAAGTTGGTACATCCCTTTTTATGCTGACATTGGAACTGGCGGTGGTTCCCACAACATGACTTGGCAGGGGGCACTGGGCATTGGTATGGCGATCTCTAAATCAATGGATTTCTCGGTGTCTTACCGCGCTCTTGGATTTGATCTCAATGGTGGTAGTGGTAGCTCAACATTAGCAAAAGGTACCTTCAAAGGTCCGCAACTAACAGGTTCAATGAATTTCTAATCCCTATGAAAACCATTTTATATTTTGCAGTACTCTCGCTTTTAACCTTATCTGCTGCCACACCAATATTGGCTCAAGAAATGCCTGCTCGAGTCGGTACTAGTGAGCTTGTAAAACAAGGAGCAGTTTCCTTGTCTGAAAAGGATGGCGATAGGAAGGATGTTGATAAAGTCGACATTGCTAAAAAGTTAGCAAACCCAATTGCCAATATGATTTCAGTACCTCTTCAGTACGAGTTTAGCCGCGGTGTGGGTAAGGGCCAAGGCGGCTCAGAGCAGACACTCTTATTTCAACCAGTAGCGCCATTTAACTTGGGTGGTGGGGATACATTTATTTTGCGCCCTATTATTGCTGGCGCTAGAGAGACAAATATTCAGGGTCCTTCAGGTACCCCATATTCAGGTTATGGTATCGCTAGCGTGACCCTCGAATCTTTTTATGCGCCCAATACTAATTCTTCATGGATCTGGGGTATTGGTCCTTATGCTCAATCACCTTCTGGTAATAGCGGTAAATTTGGCTCACAACAAACGGGCGCTGGTGTAACTGCTGTTGTTCTGAATCGTGATGGCCCTTGGACTTACGGGCTGCTCGGCTTCCAATCATGGAACGTTGGCGGAAATCCAAGCTATGGAACTCAAAACAATTTATTTGGCGAGCCTTTTCTTACCTATACAACTAAAGAGGCATGGTCAATTGCTGCCAATATGGAGGCGCAATATAACTACGATACACACAGAACAAGTAATCCACTCTACTTAGGTGTATCTAAGGTGAGCGTATTTGATGGCGTGCCTATCTCATTTGGCGCTGGCCCAATTTATTACGTGAGCAATGTTCCTGGGGGCCCATCTGGCTGGGGCGGAAGGGCAACTATCACGATGGTAATTTTGAAATAAACCTATAAAAAATAAGTAAGAGTTTGCTAAGAATGAATGTAGTACGTAGCAATTTTTCATTTGGAATGATGCACAGAAAAGGGGTCTCTATGAAACACAAAATGATTAAAAAAGTAGTGGCAGGATCGGTGTCTGCCACATTGGCATTTGCGCCTTTGATGGGAAATGCCTGCACTAGCTTTACGCTAAAGGGTAGTGATGGCGGTGTTGTTTATGGAAGAAGTATGGAAATGGGATTTCCGCTTCATTCGCAACTGACGTTAATGCCTAGAAACTTTACAAAGCAGGGTATTGGCCCCGATGGCAAAGTGGGTAGTGGACTTACTTGGACTACAAAGTATGCTGTTGCAGGCATGAATGCAGTAGGCATGCCTGAGTATTCAGATGGCATGAACGAAAAAGGTCTTATTGGCGGCATGCAAAATGCCCCTAATACTGCAAAGTATCAAACCGTAACCCCAGCCGATGCTGCTAATAGCATTAGCTCTGCACAGGTAGTTACCTATGTGCTCACGAACTTTGCAACCGTAAATGAAATTAAGGCTGGCCTACAAAAAATTAAAGTAAGTGGTGTTCCGGTCCCATCTTTTGGAAATCAGGTTCCCACTCAGCATTATGGATTTCATGATGCAACTGGCAAGAGTGTAGTGGTTGAATATATAAAGGGCGAGTTAGTTGTTACCGATAATCCTACCGGAGCAATGACTAATGACCCTGCATTTAGTGCTCAGCTTAATAGCATTGGTAATTATGCAAATCTAACAAAGAGCGAAAAGCCTGCTTTGGTAATTAATGGTGCCACTTTTGTTCCTCCTAGTTCAGGTAGTGGCTTACATGGTTTACCTGGTGACTATTTGAGTCCTAGTCGTTTTATTCGTGCGGTATTTTTAACAGACTCCGTTCCAAAGAGCTATACAAGCGCTCAAATGCACAATGCTGCGTGGCATATATTGGGTAGCTTTGATATTCCGCCTGGAGCAGTGACATTGCCTGCTAACAATCCATATGGTGGCGGTGTTGGTGGAATCGAAATTACCGAATGGAGCACTGTTGCTGATGCTAAAAGCATGACATATAGCATTAAGATGTTCGAAAATATGAATGTTTATGAGTTTGATTTGAAAAAAATGGACGTTAATGCTAAAGACATCAAATACATCAAGTTAGACAAACCCGCTAGCCCCATGCTGGTTAATTAATAGGTTCATTTCTATTTGAAGACCACCTTCGGGTGGTTTTCTTTTATGCAAAATATTTTTAAAGTAAATCTAAATCTATGACAGTAAATGCTACCCAATTTGAGTCATTGTTAAGAGAGGCTTTTTTTGGTCTCAGCGTAATGGGTGCTGTAGCTATTTGTAATATTTATAGCTTTTCTTGGGTTACGCTTTCTTATCGGAAATCGCTAAAGCAGTCAGCTCTGCATGGCCAGCACTTTGAGATTTTCCGTTTTGTTGCATTTATCTTATTAATAGTGCTCACTATGCTGATGTCTTTATCTATTTGGGTTTTTGCGCTCACTTATTTTGGGTTTGCACCTGATTGGCTATCTTCATTGTTATTTACGGCTGGGTTTTTTACAACTGTGGGAAATTACTCCTTAACTATGCCGGTTGGATGGCGACTTATTCCGTCAATCATTGCCTTTTCTGGACTTTTTTCATTTGCCTGGGCAACTGGATCATCGATGGCAATGGCATCTAATCTGATGCAGCAGCTTGAGAAGCATAAACAAATCTGACTTTTAGGCATTATCAATTGGTTCGTCAGCGTATGTAACGAAGATGATATTTGCCAACGTCTACTTGGGGTCGAAACTTGCCTGCGGCAACCCAAATGGCTAAATGTCCACTTATGAGCAAGGGGCAGACTGTGATGTCGTTATCAACCCAGCCGCCCCAACTTCAAACCTCAGTTTGCTCTGCCATCTCCAAGGCATCATCCACTTCAATGCCCAAGTAACGAACGGTGCTTTCCAACTTTGTATGCCCTAGAAGTAACTGAATGGCCCTTAGGTTTTTAGTTCTACGGTAGATTAGCGAGACCTTAGTACGGCGCATCGTATGGGTTCCATAGTTTGCCGACTCCAAACCAATAGAGC
>Ga0316228_1002759_pt1 | contig 14978 bp, 11 predicted proteins | sample TBH18021metaG_FD_206005 | JGI IMG/M metagenome (GOLD analysis project Ga0316228, IMG submission 206005) | Freshwater microbial communities from Trout Bog Lake, Wisconsin, USA - TBH18021 | ecosystem: Environmental > Aquatic > Freshwater > Lake > Hypolimnion/Profundal zone | place: USA: Wisconsin... | reverse complement strand
ATCACGCTTCCCGGCTCGAGACCTTTCAAGATTTCGATACGGCCGGTGCTGCGCTGCCCGAGCGTCACTGTTTGAGCCCTGAATCCCTGTCCTGTGCGGACAAAGACCACGTCTCGGCCCTCCAGCGATTGGACGGCATCCTCGGGCACGACGATGGCGTTCGAGACTGAAGCGCCGCTGGGAAGCAACCGCACTCGCACGGCCAGCCCCGGCTGCAGCGTTCCCGGCACATCTAGAACTGCAGTCGCCGAGCGGGTTTCTGCCGCGAGCGCCGGCGTTACAGCGCGGACTCGCCCCTCGATCGCCCGTCCGTCGGGCAGCTCGATGATCGCTCGATCGCCGCGAGCAAGGCGTTGCGCATCGGTTGGCCCGACGGCCGCCTCGATCTGAACCTTGGACGGATCAGAGACGCGCATCAACTCGGTTTCCGGCTGGACGAAAGCGCCCAGCGTGATGTTCTCGGATGTGACCCGCCCGGAAATTGGACTGGAAACGACTACGCCGCGCCCGTTCGCCGTTACCCGCGCAGCGATTGCGGCTACGCTCGCACGCCGAGCCTCTGCAGCGGCGGCGGCGGCCTCAGCTTGGGCCTGCTCCAGCTCGACCCGTGCCGATACTTTCTGTCGATAAAGGTAGGATTCACGCGCCAGTGCTTTCTGCGCCAGCACGGCCTTGGCTGCTGCCGCGCTGCGATCGGCGGCGATCTGCGCGGCATCTCGGCTCTCGACGATCGCCAAGGTCTCCCCGGCGCGGACCGGATCTCCCAATCGCTTGAACAACCGTGTGACTGCGCCCCCCGCGCGGGCGGTGACAATCGCCTCCCCTTGCGGCGAGGCATTCACGATTGCCTGCGCAATGATCTCGGACCCAAGGCCGCCCGCACGGACGGTCTCCGTCGCGATGCCCACCTGACTGATGGCCTGCTGCGTCATCGTTAGGCTGTCGGGCGTCTTATTTTCCGCTGCTGCCGGCGCGGAACCGTTGCCGCTCGCCATTTCGGTTGCGGGGGGGGTGTCGGTACTGAACTTCGCGAGTGCGAAGCCGCCAAGGGCGGCTAAGAGCGCGATCCCGGTCGCGCCGCCAAGCAGGCGCCGCTTCTGACTGGCATCCTGATCGATCATCGATTGTCTCCAGGAATATGGGGGGCCGGCGTCGTGAGCCGGTCGAGGCGCGCCTGCGCGTCGTGATAGGCGGCAAGCGCGTCGATGTAGGTTTGGCGTGTTTGCGAAAGGGTGCGCTCGGCATCGAGCAGCGCGATCTGATCGAATTTACCCGCCGAGTAGCCGACCCGCGCGATCCGCGCCGCTTCCTGCGCTGCAGAAAGGGCTGGACCGCCGGCGGCACGTGCGGTGGCCCCGGCGTTGGCGACCTCGGCCTGAGCATTGGCTATGGCCTGTCGCGCTTCCACTACTGCAAGGCTCCGCAGCGCGATGGCCTGCGTCTGCTCCGCCCGTGACTGCGCAATCAAGGCTCCACCGTTGTTAAACAGTGGAATTGGAATTGCGACGCCAAACACGGCAGCGGTGTCATTGGTGGCCGAAAGCCGCCTCGCTCCGGCGCTGACCGTCACGTCCGGAATCCGCAACGACCGTGCCATCCGAACCTGCGCGCCCGCTGTCCGAATGTCAGCCTGCGCCGCTGCAAGCGTCAGCGTCTCGTCCACCGAGAATGAGCGCAACGGCCCCACGTCATCAATACGGTCGAACCAAGCACGGTCGAGCGGCCCATCTACAGGCTGCCCAAGGATCGTAGACAAGCTCAGGCGAGCGGCCTGCTCTTGTCGGGCGGCATTGTCAGCTGCGATCTGCGCGTTGACCCGTAGCACTTCGGCCCGTTGCTGCTCGATTGGACCAACGTCGCCGACTTTGACCCGCTCGCTGGCGATGCGGAGCGCATTGCCCGCGATGGCAGCTTGCTCTCGCAGCACCTCCGAGCGACGTTCGGCAGCGGCTGCCGCCACGTAGAGTTGCGTGATACGGAGGCGTAGATCGGCTCGCGCAATCTCCGCCTGAATTCGTGCGCGCGTCAGACGGGCATCCGCCAAGGCGACCCGCGCCGACCGCTTGCCGCCAAGTTCAAGAGGAAGCGCGACGCCAACCGTCGTTTCTGAGCTGCGCAGACCGCGATAGGCACCGGTTCCAGCGACATTCTCGACCTGCGCCTGCACTTCAGGGTTTGGGCGAAGGCCGGCCACGCTCCGCGCGGCCGTCGCCGCCGCAACACCGGCGTTAGCGGCTCCGACCGATGGTAACTCGGTTGCTCCATCTGCCACCTCGGAGCCAAGGGCGGTGCCCGTCGCCACGCCGTCGGGCGATGAGGCTGGCGCGACGTTGCCAACCTGGAGTGCTCGGCTCAGCGAGAAGAGTGATGATGGTATCTGGGCGTCGATTGCCGGTACGCCCGGCAATGACGACACCTGTGCCCCTGCCATCGAGGCGAGGGACGCCGCAGCCGACACGGCCGCGATCGTGCGTAACATGAGATGAGGACTCCTGACGGATCATGATTTCCCCGCGCGGCAAGCCGGCGGGGTCAGCGGATCGTCAGGCTTGCGGAGGCCTCAAAGCTGGATCTGCCGCTGATCCCGGCAGAATTGATGCGACGTGATACGCCAGCGATTTAGGCAGCTTCGGCATCCACGATGATGCCGGAAGTTTGACCGGTTCGGCTAAGTGGTCGCTATGGCAACCGCCGTGGTGATGTGGGTAGCTCTTGTCACTGTCCGCTGGCACCTGGTCGGAATCACCCGGCGCATGACCCGCTGAAACCTGCTCACCAATGGGCGCTTGAGCAGAGATGCTGATGTCAGGAAGCTCTAGCGCATGCGCCATCGGAGCCGCTCCCAATGAGACGACGAGCGCGACGAAAGCAAAGATGTTCAGCAAGAGCCTCACTGGGAGGCTCCTAGCAGCGACCGGAGTGCCCTGCTAGTCGTTCATTCTGTACGGCTGTCATCTACGGTAGATGGGACATTATCACCATCCCACCGAGGAACGGAAATACCTTTCCATCTGATCGAGGATGATCGAGCCATCAGAGAGGACCGCCTCCAACGGCGATCGACCCCCTAGAAGGCTATCTCCGCGCCAAGGCCGACGCCACCATTCACCGTAATGTGGCTGACGGTAGTAAGCCAATCTGAGCGATGCATGAAACCGCGCTAGGCGCCGGACCAACACGAGATCATCATCGGTAGGCGATCGATAATGATGGCGCCACTGCCACATCCACTTCGAGGGAAGGCCGGCGACCTTCTCGAAAGTTTCATCGTCCATCGCCCAAGCGGCGGCGAGCAGGTCAAAGAGTTGTGCATCGTTCTCGATCGCGACCCGGCGCGCGAGGTTAGCGCTGGCTTCTTTGAGCCCCTTCAATTGACCAGATGGGCCAATGAGACGGTATCGCGTGTTCATGGTGGTGATCACGCCGTTAGTGCGGCGCGAACCTTTCAATACCGCTGAGGTGACAATTGCATAGCCGTCGGGCCAGCGCTTCTTGCTGTCCCGAAACACCCGCCCTATCGCCACAGTCGCATCATCGACCTTCATGAACGACCATTCGTGCAGCTCAGCATCGTGGCTTGAGGACGGCCGTGGAACGTCACCGCGTTCATCCCCGGCCCCATCGATCTTGCGGACCATCAATTCGCGAACCTTTGCTCGACGTGAAAATCGAGCCCTTCAGCGAAAGTCGATTCAGGATCGTGCTGAGCAACAGTTAGAACATGAGCCATCGCGCCTGACACGAGCGCAGCCGCGAGAGGCTCGCTCCAATCGAAACCACGCTGGATGCGCGCCTCGCCCTCAAGGACAGCTCCATATCGCATGCGCAGTCGACGCCGCACCTCTTCCTCAGCGTGAGCGATCATTCCGCTATAAATCTGGACGCAACCAGACCGGGTTTCGGCTGCGATTACTGCAGTGAAAAGAGCAAGCGGCGAATGATTCGCTCTCGGTCCGCCGGTCGATGCTTCTGCAACGTAGTTGAGGCGCTTTCTGGCCCCCTGGCTAAGAAAATCTGACGCCGGCAATCCTTCCAGGGCAGATGGATGCACGTCGGACCCAAGCGAGAGGCCGTGAAAGACAATGGCGCGGCGAAAGCCCTCCTCATGCCGACACGTCGCCACCGCACTGCGACCGTCAAACAGCGACTTAGCGCCGAAGAGCCAATCCAGCGGATCACCCTCAAGGCGGTCACGAACAAAACGCGCCCCTGTCTCTACGGCCACGCTAAGAACGCGAATGTCAGCCAATCCCAAACGGGTTGGATTGTCAGGCGTCGGAAAGCGCGGCCGCAAGCGTCCCATGGAATGCGCGCTGGTTGTACGTCGCTCAAATCTCGTCATCGTCCTGCCTTCGCGAGCCAGCAGCGGCCCTGAGACGCATTGATAATCGCCAAGCTCTTAAGTTTCGGTGTATCCCGAAACGACGATATTATTTCGTGTCGCTCTAGCGCATTGGCCTCGGCCCGCCTAGAAGAACGTCAGCCCGGTTCGATGTTGGGGAACATCTTGGGCGATGAGGACGATGGAAGAAAAGGATGCCGTTGCGGCATTGGGCGCGCTTGGCTTCGACACGAGGCTGGCAGTCGTTCGCCTGCTTTCCGCAGCAGGTAAGGAAGGTCTTGCGGCCGGCGAAATCGCTCGCAAACTTCAGGTGCAGCAAAATACATTGAGCGACCACCTCGGTTTGCTTGCCCGGTCTGGGCTTCTCAGCACGGAGCGTTGCGGCCGATCAATCATCTATCGTCTGGATACAGGTTCACTCCAGGCGCTCCTCGATTTTCTAAGGATAGAGTGCCTGGAAGTTCGATCCGCGAATTAGACGATACAGGTTCACGCCGAGCCGAGCAGGTATACACCAAGTAAGTTCAAGTTTCGCCTCCGAACACTTCGGAGGTATGAAAATGACGCAAGATGGTCGCTTGACTTCTCTCGCGCCCAAACACTGGTCGCGGGCGCTCGACGTGGCGGCGGTGCTTGCCCACTATCGCTCCCTTCCATCGCCGACCGTCGCGGACGTCGACGAGGCAGCTTCCAAGCTCAACATCAAGCGGCGGGCGTTTTATTCGATGCTTCAGCGGTCGAACAATCCATCGCCTAAAGTCGTAAGAGCGCCGCGAAATCATCCTGACGGCACGGACTTTAGCAAACGAACTCTCGTCAAAAAGCGGCGAGAAAAGAATGCCCGAGTTCTGAGCGACCTGCCCGATGACGAACGGTTTGCGATCGATCACACCGGACTGGAACTGGCAATCAAGACTCCGATGGGAAAGGCTCCGGCCTACCTTTCCGTGGTGATCGACCGCGCCAATGGAGCAATCCTTGGTCATAGCCTTGGCCTTGAGCCGCCCTCACCGGCGTCGACCCTCGAGGCCTTACTCGACTGGGCGAAACAAACCTCATCTTCGCCATTTGCGAACGTGCCCGCGATCACCATGCACAGCGAGACGAAACGCCACTGGGGTCCGCTACGCAAGTCGTTGCGTGCTGCCGGCGTGAAGACGAGCGGCCGTCACATGCAACAGCTCTCGAAGGGCAACTTCCTTTTCGAACGCATGGCACAGATCGGTCGTGTCCCTATGCGTCCCCGCCTCAATCATGAGCGCCTTACCACCCTTATCGCGGAAGTGCCCCCCGTGCGACTTGAGGACGCGCGCAAGACTGTGGCCCACTCGATCGCGCTCTGGAACGCGGACCGCGAGGTCCTGTACCCGTTCCGATTGCCGGCAGCATTCAGTTGCGACCTCGGATCACGTCAAAGTTAGCGCTTGGTGGCGTGCAAAAGCGCGTGCCACTCGGCTGAATGCCGAAGCATTGTTTCCAGGCTACCAAACACCCAACCCAAGCCGTGATTGTTTGAATCTTGACGATGCAGGGGGCTCGCGGAGGCCAGTTTCTCGTTCCATGCTGTAGCAAGAGCCGCAATCGCTGCCTGCGCCTCATTTGCTTCAAGCCTCGGGAATTTGGCGGCCGCCTCCGAAGCCGGAACGAGGGCGTGCTCGGTGCGACGGGGCAGAAAATCTAGCCAACCAAGTTTTCGACCAAGAACAGCAGTCAGGCGACGGCCGTGCCGGCGTTCGCCCTTTGTCGTTGTTAGGGCCGTGATGTCACTGAGCGCTGCATTCCGGCTCCACTGTCTCGCCTCGTCTGCAAGCTCGTCAGGCACGATCCACTCAATGGTCTCGGGCCAAATAACGTTTTCGAAGCGATCCCAAGGCAGCGTGCTGCGGCGCGTCTCCCAATCCAGAAGAAGCCGCGCCAGGCCGGAATCTGTTTTTCCGCACTGACCCACGCCGACGGCAAGAATCAACCGTGTGCCGACATCGGCCACCACGTTGATCAGGCCAAGCCTCTCCTCCTCTCCGGTCAGCACAAATGCTGCCGCCGTTTGATCGATCAGGATCTCGCGTCCGAGCAAGGCATCACCAGCCAAAGGCGCGATATTCTTCGCCTGCAGCGCGGCAAGCCGCAGCCGAATGGTGCGATCACTTGGCGGCTTGATCTGATGCAAATCGCATTCTGATCTGACCGCTTCAATCACCCGTGTTGCCGAACTGCTGGGATCACCGCGCAATACGTTGCCGATGGTTTGCTCGACCAAGTCACCCAAACCTGGTTCCAAAGCCGATGGACGACGATAACCTGTCTTTGAAGGCGACAAAGCCTTGATCGGCCCGTCCAAGCGTAAGCGTGCGACCAGATTATAGAAGTTTCGCCGCTTCATACCCAGGCGAGCCGCCTCCGCGTCTGCGCTCGCGGTGCCCGGCTCCTTGTCGAACCGCGCGATCGCTTCGAGCCGAGCAATGATCGCCTCCCTCACAGAGGGGGGAAGCGCGAGGATGTCTCGAAGCTCGCCGGCAGGGCTCTGCTCGCTCCCCTCGGGAAGATAGTGCGACAGGAGCGGAAGGAGGCGCTCATTCAGTTCGTCGTCTACCATGCATCTACCTTAGCGTGTCTTCCCGGTTTCATCAACGTAGAATCTATCTGTTGCACAAGCTCCCAAGCTTTATTATGTGCACTGTATTGGTTTTACGATTGAGGTTATCGCGCTTATGCCGTTGTTCGTTCTTCGCATGTTCGTCAAAGCGCTTCGGCTGCAAGATGCGTCCAATTACCTAGTCCGGGACGTGCCCGAGTGGTCACGGCGCGGTGCCGAACGGCGCGGGCGCTGGATCGGCCACCATGGCTCGGCTCGTTCGTGAGCAAGACCCGTCGCAAGACGGACGGCGGCACTTTCGCTGCTGATGGCCAAAATGATCGAGCGAAGGTGATCTCGATTCCGGTCTCGCAGGAAATCGTCAGAGATTTGCCGCTGCCGCTGCAAATGCGTGATCCGTCAATTCTCCCGTCCCGCGCTAACCTCATCGCCGCCAGCGCGCTCGAAGGAAAGGCTGACCCAAACTTCGTCCTTACCGCCGAGATGAAGGTCAGCTCCGACGGTGGATCGCTGCGATTGATGAGTGGCGCGTCCGGGCACGAAACCGGGTGGTTCCCGAGCTGGAAACGCAAGCGCCTTCAGCACTGGGAAGGAATGACCCAGCTCTACACTCTGCTCAAAGCCGAGTGCGACCACGACGTTCTATGGGCGCAGTCAGAAGCTCGCCGCTTTTGCTTCATGCTGGACGGCCGCTGGCGCGAATACACTTGCGACGTGGAAATCATGATGGCCGACGGGACCCGTCGGATCATCGAGAACAAGGCCGACGAACGTTCATTGCGCGACCCCGATTATCGCCTGACCCTCGCAGGCGTTCACGAAATTTGTCGCCGGGTTGGCTTCCAGTTCGAGGTCGTCATGGCGGACGAAGTGTTCGTTGATCGCCATCATCGCGATAACATCGAACTCTTTGCCGGGAGGGCGTTCACCACCGTCACGCCAAAGCACTTGCGGACAATCGATGCCTTCGCCGCCAAGGAGGGTGATGTCACGACCTATGGCGCAATGGCAGCGCTGCTCGAGCCTGATTTCCCGCCGCTTGGTAAAGCCGTCATGCAGGCGCTCTGTGTGCGCCGAAAGCTTGAGATCGATCTTACCGGTCACTTGAGCGACCGGACTCTCGTGAAGATCCATTGAGCATGGTCTCTTGCCTCATGGCTGCGGAGGCCCTCAAATCTCCGGTTCCGCTCGAGACCCCTTTGACGTGTCAATTGACCGTCAACGCTTGCCTCATTGGCATGCCGATCAGACCGGCGATCATCGACTCAAGCTAGTCTCGGCCGCGCTCGTAACTACAGCGAAGCACACCACCCACCCGCGACCACCTCACACCGAGACCGATACGGTCGGCGGAAGGCCGACCTGCGTCCATCAACATAGGAATTCCACATGAGCCAGCTGCCTCACTACAACTATCCGGCCAACACGCTTCTCGAGATCGATGGCGCCCAGTACCATCCCCAGCCGTCACCGGTCCCGGGACGGCTTCACCTCATCCACGTCATCACCGGGCAGCCCTTTCTTTGTCCTGACCACGACGGCACCATCAGCTATCCGACGCCCGAGGCGCTCGACGAGCTGAAGATCCAGGGGCGTCTCCGTGAAATCTATCCCGAGCCCTTGCTCAATGCACAGAAGATCGCTGCCAAGACTGAGTGGGACCATTCCGACTGCCTCGCACTCGATCCCGGCTCGGAGAAGATGCTCGTGCAATGCGAGTTGCTCGACGAGAACAATGTTCCGAACGGCATCAAGGCAATGCAGATCGCATTGCCTCACCTTTGGACCGACGAACTTCGGCAGAAATACGGCGAACACGACAACATTCACAACATCAGGCGTTGGCGCAGTGAGCGCGGGGTGAAGGGCCGCCGCACCTGCAAGGACATGGTGCGGATGAACGGCAAGGTGCCCCGTGCGCCTTGGCTCAACGACGTGGTCGAGCAGATCAAACAGAAGCATGCTATGCGCTGCGCGGCGACGGAAGGTTCATTCATCGACCACCTCGCACTCGCTTCCGCAGAGCTGACCCTGGTCAACAATGGGCATCATCCCTTCTATCCCGCACCGGATACGCCCTACCGGTGCTTCAGCTACGCAACCTTCCGGCGCGCCTGTCGGAAGATCATCGGGAGCGAAATCGACGAGGCGCGGCATGGCCCCGATTACGTCGAAGCCAAGCACAAGGGGGCGGGAAAGAAGCTCACCGCCAATCGCATCCTGCAGCGTGTGATCATCGATCACACCGAGCTCGACTGTTTCATCGTCTCGGATGAAGCCAAGCCATGGTGCGCCGAGCGCGCGTGGCTCACGCTGGCCATCGACGTGCATTCGCGCGCCTGCCTTGCCGCGCTCGTCACCCTCCTTCCGCCGAGCTACTGGACGGTCTTCGAGATCGTGCGGCGTATGTTGCTGCCCAAGCGGCCGCCGTCGCGCCTCGTTGAGCGTTTTCCGATCCTGCGCCGGCTTTGTGGTCGACCGACGGAAATCATCGTCGACAATGGCGTCGAGTTTCGTTGCAAGAGCATGCGCGATTTTGCCCGCAGCACCGGCATCAGCATTCGCCACGCTCCCATCAAGAAGCCGCGCTACAAGGCGATTGGCGAACGAGCTTTCGGCACCATTCCCGTCTGGCTCCTGGAAGGGCTGCCCGGTCACACAAAAAGCATTCAATACAACCGCATTGCCAAGAACGAACCGCAAGCCAAAGCCGAAGTAACTCTACTCGGACTGGAGGCTCGCGCGAACTGGACCACCGGCGAGTATAATGTTGCTCCTCACGAGGGCATCGACAATCGCCCTCCAGCCCTCATGTTTCAAAATTCGGCCAATGCGCACGGCATCGATGTCATGTGCGATATCCGCGCAGCCATGATTAACATCATGGAAGTCGAAGAAAACGTACGGATCACGAACTCTGGCGCCCGTATCTTCGGCTTGCGGTATCATTCCGTCCGGAACGTTCCCACTCTCCTCAACGACAATTTGCGCTTTGAGCCCCGGCGCAAGAAGGACGATGCCGTCGGCATCACCACCAAGGTCAAGTTCGACCCTTCCAACATCGCGACGGTCCACGCGTGGAACCGCCACACCCGCACCTACGTGACACTGGAATGTGAGGATGCGTCCTACAGTGACGGCATGCCGCTGGCGTTCCATCAAAGCCTGATGGAACGTGCCGCCGCCGAGGGCCGGGCATTCTGTTCTGAGGACGAGCGGCTCGAGTTCCGCGCTGTCCGCATTGCCGCCATCAAAGATGTCGCCCCGAAGGCAAAAGCCCGCGAAAAGGCCGAACTCGCCCGCCTCTACGAGCATCCGCGCATTCGCCAGCTTACCGGCAATATCGTGAGCGTGGACTTCGACGTTGCAGAGGCTGTCCCTACCGACGGGTTCATCACCCACGACCAGGCTTCGCAGACGGCGTTTGACGTCGAAGTGATGACCGGAGCGCCGCCCCGGCACCGCCGGACACCTGCAAAGGGTCGCTCAGATCGGCGCAGTCTTCCCGACACCGCCTCCAAGGGGGATGCAGCACCGATCAAGCGCAATAAGCGCTCGCGGGCCGCTGGTGGGGAGTACGCAGCATGAGCGCCATTCAAAACATGCGCGATCGTAACGATCGCGTGGCCCGTGCGCGCCTCGCTATTGGCGAAATCTCGCTACCCTATGCTCCACAGATCGAGTTGAAGGTCGCAATCGACGAACTGCGGCAAACCGCACAGCTGACCCGTGGCCGTCCACAGCGTGGCGTGCACCTGTTCGGTCCGTCGTTCGCGGGAAAGACCACAGCGGCCCGCGACCACGCCGAGAAAGTCTTCGCCGATGAGGGTAAGGCCTTGGGCACCCTGCCCATCGCGATCGCCACGGTCGATCCCGACGGCTCTCTCGCGAGTGTCGGCACGGACATCCTTCGCGCCTTGGGGGAGCCTCGACCAGATCGAGGCTCCGCCAGCTTACGCTGGGAGCGCGTCTGGAACTGCCTGCCCGATCGGGGCGTCCAGATCCTGGTGCTGGACGAATTCCAGCGAGCAGCCCGCCGTCCGACCATGAGCCCGGTCATCGCAGCCAAGGTGCAGGACATGATGGAGGCCGGCTTATGCGCGGTCGCCTTCCTTGGACATGAGTCAGCGCACGACGTGTTCAAATCTGCGAGTGATCTCTCCAATCGCCTCGACGTCCCGGTGACCATGGGCCAGCTCGATTGGAATGACAGCGACGATCGATCGCTCTTCTGTGATTTCGTTGATCGCTACGATCACGCGCTCGTTTCGTCCGGCGTTACCAAGGCCCTTTCGGGCTTGGTTGCGGACGAAGACCAGCTTCGCCTCCTCCACGAAAGCGCCAATGGTCTGATCGGCCAGTTCTGCCGCATCATCGAAACAGCGGCCATCGCCATCGTTCGTGCAGGCGAAGCCTCGATTTCGTGGAACGACGTGAGCGACGCGGTGGATGACTGGTCGATCGCCAATCGGCGCATTGACTACAACCCGTTCCACGACGGATTTCAGTCGTGAAATCGGTCGTTCCCATCGTCGGCGAGTCCCTCAACAGCCTCCTGCACCGGTGGGCTGCTGCAAACTTCATCGACAGCATGATCGATGTGACCGGCCACGGCGGTGTCGAATATCCCAACGCGCAAGATGCCGCTCTCAACGAGCGCCGTGATCTTGCTTCCATCGCTGAGCGCGTCGGTCTTTCGATATCTGAGCTGGAACGGCGCCGGCTCCCGCTCACCAGCGACGGACTTTCGCGAGAGATCAATGGGACGATCATCCGCAAAACAGACTTGGAGGTCTTCGAACGGCGCTTCGCGCCTGCGAGCCTCAGCATCTCGCCGCACCATCGAACGACGTGGATGGTGCGCACCATCTCGTTTTGTCCGGAGAGCTGGCAATATCTCCAGAACCGCTGTCACCGGTCTTCATGCGGCGCTCTGCAAGGATGGGTACGGACGTTTGGCATCGATCGCTGCGATCGCTGCCTCGCCGACCTTTCACAAGGCGCCGGCGGCTTCGTCCCCGAACCCGAGCGAGCGGCGCTGACCAATGTTGTGAACCTGTTCAGCCCCTGCCCAGAAGTTCGCAAAGCGGCTTTGGCCGGCCTCTCACCTGCCTTGGACACGATGACGACCGCCGCCGCCTATGAGCTCCTCATCCGAATCATGAAGGTGATCGACCCACAAATCACGCTGAGCCGGACCACTACCCACCTCGGGCAGCCCGAGGCGCTGTCCAGCTCGATGGCAAAGGCATGGGAAATCCTATCCCACTGGCCCCATGCCTTCCTCGATCTTGCCGCTGACCGGCTCGCGCCGAGGCACGGCCGTGATGACGGCAATGAAGGCGAAACCATGCGCTTTCTCAATCTATGGCGCAGTCGGTCCACGCCAGCCGATCCCATCGTCTGCACCGTCGCAGAGAAGCTGTGTCGTTCCGTCGATATCGCCGATCCTGCTAATGAAGGTCGATTCATCGGTCTCTCGCCAGCGGCGGCCCAGCTTGGTCTGAAACAATCCCGACTTTCGACCTTGCGACGTGACGGTGTGCTCAAAACCAAGTTTGCTATCCGCCGCGACAGACCACTCGCGTCCTTCTGCCCCATCGAAATCGCTTCGCTAAACGACGGTTGCAAGGATCGGATCTCGCTCGAGACCGCCCGGTCTCAGCTGGGCATCAGCGCCCATGGGGTCGAGCAGCTCTTGGCTCTCCGTCTGATTGACGAGGTCACTCATCCTTACTTCAAAGAGAGGTATCACTGGCGCCCCGTTAGTCGCCAGTCGGTCGAAGGTCTGTGCCGACGCCTCGAAGAGTTTTCTCAGATTCTGGGTGTCGAAACCGTCCGCTTGCCAATCGCAATGACCAGCATCGGTGGACGGCTCAAACCTTGGGGAGTTATCTTCGAACGGTTCTTGGACGGGGGTCTCGACTATGAGCTTGAGGCAGGGCCTGGTCCTCTAGTTCGGCGCATCAAGATCGCAGCGTCGGCAGTCCCCGTGTTGGCCGAAGTTCATTTCGATCCAACGCTGGTCACGTCTGATTTCGCCGTCACCATGTCAAAGCGAGATGCGGCCGAAACACTCAATCTTGGCCCGGTTCAGGCGACAGCACTGCTCTCGAGCCAATATACGCCGCGCGGGTCGCGCTCGCCCGTTGTGCCGCACGACGATGTCCAACGATTGGCCCAGCGATACATCAGCACCGCCGAATTAAGCTGGCGCCTCGGAAAGTCCAAGCAGGCCGCTTACTTCGCGGCAAAGGCTGCTGGCGTGAAACAGATTTATCCGGGTGGCTTCTGCCGATCTGACGCGATCGCGCTGCTCAATCTCAGCTAGACCGACGTCAACTGGAAGGAACGGGCCGCTGGAATTAGCGGCCCGTTTTTTTGTGCTTGGCTTCCTTAGGAGCAACCTTGTGAAAACCTGATCGAGTTAGGAGCATCTCTGAGCAAATGCTCTTTGATGAAAAAGTGATACCCATGGGGGAAGAAGAGCAGGTCTAAGGCCCTTGGACACTTTCTTTCCTACGCCATGGCGGCGAGGAGCTCCTCGCTGCGCGCGATGCGGTCGCCCTCGCCTTTGATCGCCTCGCGCAGCAGGAAGCGGTCGTCCTTCTCCTCGAGTTCGCGGGGAATGTCGGTGGGAGCGTGGCCGGGACGCGGGGTGAAGGCGATGGCGGCGGGGCCGGCGTCGAGCTTGGCGATGTTGGCCGAGCGCGCGAGCACCCGAACCCGCGCTGAGGACAGCATCAGTTCGGCCTCGGGGGGTAGCTCGCCGAAGCGATCGACCAGTTCCTCCTCGAAGCGCTCCAGGGCAGCAACGTCGCAAAGCCGGGCGAAGCGGGCATAGAGCCCGACCCGGATCTCCTCGTCCGGGATCCAGCTCGCGGGCAGATGCCCGCCGCTCCCAAGGTTCAGCTGCGGCGTCCACTCGTCGACCGCCTCGCCGCGCGCCTCGCGCAGCGCGCGTTCGAGCAGATGCTGGTATAGGTCGACCCCGATCAGTTTGACGTGCCCCGATTGCTCGTCGCTCAGGAGGTCGCCCGCACCCCGTTGATCGAGGTCGCGCGCGCTGATTTCAAAGCCGGCGCCGAGCCGATCGAACGCCTGCAGCGTCGCCAGCCGCGAGCGGGTGCGCGGGGCGATCTCGGCCCCTTCCTCGGTCAGAAGGTAGATCTGCCCGCGCCGTGCGCCGCGACCAACGCGGCCGCGCAGCTGGTGAAGCTGTGACAATCCGAAGCGGTCGGCGCGCCAGACCAGCATCGTGTTGGCGCGGGGCACGTCGAGCCCTGCCTCGATGATGTTGGTGGCGAGCAGCACGTCGCCCTCGCCCCCAGCAAAGCGGACCATCACCTCGTCGATTTCGGCGGCCGGCAGCTTGCCGTGGGCCTGGAGCAACTCGAGTTCGGGCGCGGCCTTGGCGATCCGCGCGGCCATGTCGGCCATGTCCTCGATCCGCGGCACCACGACGAAGCTCTGGCCACCGCGCTGATGCTCGCGCAGCAGCGCGGTGCGAACGCTCGCCTCGTCATAGCCGGCGATCGTGGTGCGAATGGGCTGGCGGCGCGCGGGCGGAGTGCCAAGCACCGACACCTGCTGCAGTCCGATCAGCGCCATCTGCAATGTCCGCGGGATCGGGGTCGCCGAGAGCGTCAGCACATGGCCGGCGCCAAGCCCGCGCAGCTTGGTCTTGTCGGCGGCGCCGAAGCGCTGCTCCTCGTCGACGATCACCAAGGCGAGTTCGGAATAATAAACGCCCTTGCCGGCGACCGCGCCGGTACCGACGATGACCTTGATCGTCCCGTCCTTGATCCCGGTGAGGACCTGCTTGCGCTCCGCGGCCGAGGTCAGCCGTGACAGGCCGCCAACCTCGATCCCGAGCGCGCCGAAGCGCTCGCGCGCGGTTTCGAGATGCTGCCGGGCAAGCACCGTGGTCGGTGCGGCGATGACCACCTGCCGGCCGGCCAGTGCAGCCATGGCGGCGGCACGAAGCGCGACTTCGGTCTTGCCGTAGCCAACGTCGCCGATCAGCAGCCGGTCCATCGGCTT
>Ga0316228_1002753_pt1 | contig 15005 bp, 8 predicted proteins | sample TBH18021metaG_FD_206005 | JGI IMG/M metagenome (GOLD analysis project Ga0316228, IMG submission 206005) | Freshwater microbial communities from Trout Bog Lake, Wisconsin, USA - TBH18021 | ecosystem: Environmental > Aquatic > Freshwater > Lake > Hypolimnion/Profundal zone | place: USA: Wisconsin... | reverse complement strand
CACAGACCTGGATCGACCCCCTCGAGCGCCGCCGCCATCTTGCCCACCGTATCGAGCGCTTCCTGGTGCCCTTCGCCCAGCCGGGCGCGGCTGCTGTCGTGGAACAGGCGCTGCGCACTGGCGTACGCCTGGTAGGCGTCGTCGAAGCGCCCCACGCCCTCGTAGGCGTCGCCGAGCAGGGTGCGGGTACTGACCAGCATCTCCTCGGCCACGCCGCCGCCTTCAACTGCCGGCGCAAGGACTGCGATGGCGTCGGCAAAGCGTTTCTCTTCCAGCGCGACCAGACCCAGCGCGTTGCGCGCGGCGATCGACTGCGGATCGAGCTTCAGAGCGCGCTCGGCATGATCGACGGCGGCGGCGCGCTCTCCGCGCCGGGCCAGGCTCGCCGCGAGCGAGGCATGCGCCGCGGCATTGAACGGGTCGAGGGCCAGTGTCTGCTGGAAATCGGCGGCGGCGTCCTTGAGGGCGCCTCCGCGCTCGAAGGTGGCGCCGCGCTCGAACCAGGCGGCGGGATAGCCGGGATCGAGTTCGATCGCTTGGTCGAAACAGCCCACAGCCGCCTTGAGCTGTCCCATCTTCCGAAGCACGACGCCCAAGGCGAGATGCAGCGAGGGGTCCGCCGGCCACAGCGCCAGGGCTCGGCGCAGGACCTGCTCGGCCTCCTCGAAGCGCCCGTCTTCCTCGTGGCGCCACGCGGCCAGATTGTAGACGAGCGGATCTTGAACGTTGGCGGCGAGCGCCTCTCCGGCAAGCGCGGCGGCGGCGGGCAGGTCGTCACGGTCGAGCGCCTGTTCGATCTCGGCTAGCTTGGTCATGCCACCGCCTTAACGAGCGGCGTTGCCCTCTCCAAGCAAGCTTTGTGAAGGGCCCGCACGCTTGCTATCCTCGGCGAATGAGCGGGCGGGTGAGAACGAGCGGCAGTCTGGCAGACCAGGTCGACCAGTTGTTCGACGACGAACGGTTCGAGGAGGCCATCACTCTCCTCGAACAAGAGGTGGCGGGGGGACGCGCCGACGCGCGGGCGTGGCAGATGCTGGGACTGGCGCGGCGCGAGTTGCTCGACAGCGCGGGAGCGGTGACCGCTCTGACCCACGCGGCGACGCTTGCCCCTCACGATGTCAGGATCGCGCATGCGCTGGCGCGGTCAACCCTCGAGGCGGGTCATCCTGCATCGGCGGCGTATGAGCGCGCGCTTGCGCTCGCGCCCAGCGATGCCGGGCTGATCGTCGGCCACGCGGCCGCTCTGGCGGGCGACGGGCACGGGTCGGAGGGACAGCGCCGTCTCGAGCAGGTCCTGGCCGCCAATCCCGGCTGGTACGACGGACACATGGCCTTCGCGCGGCTCAGCGCATCGGTTGCGCCGGGCAGCGATACCGCCGCCACGGTGCGCGGGGCCCTGGCGCGCTTCCCGCTCGATGCCACGCTGTGGCGGGTCGCGCTCCGCTTGCTGCTCGACGAGGTCCGCTATGACGAGGTGAAGGAGGCGGCGGATCAGGCGGAAGCGCGCCTTGGCGACGATCCCGAATGGCGCCGCGCGCGTGCGATCGCGCTGAGCGAAACGGGGGAGGCGGCGGAGGCCCAGCGTCTGTTCGACGGGCTTCCGCCGGACGGCTCGGCGAACGGCCTGGTGCAGCGGGTGCGCAACCTCATCCGCCTGATGCGCTTCGACGAGGCCGCCGGCTTGCTCGAGCCCAAGGCGCCAACGCCGGAGGGTGGGGCCGTGCTCTGGCCCTATCGGGCGCTGCTCTGGCGTCACCTCGGCGACGCGCGCTGGCAGTGGCTCGAGGGGGATCCGCGGCTCATCGGCAGCTACCCGCTCGGGCTCGGTGCCGCCGACCTTGCCAGGCTCGCCGACCTGCTGCGCGGGCTGCACCAGCGTTCGGGTTTGCTGCCCGACCAGTCGGTACGGCGCGGCACGCAGACCGACGGCAATCTGCTCGCCCGGGCCGAGCCCGAGATCGTCCGACTGCGCGCCGCTCTGCTCGAGGCGGTGGCAAGCCACATCGATCAGCTGCCGCCACCGACTCCCGGCCATCCCACGCTCGGCCCGCCGCGCGCGCCGGTGCGGATCAGCGGTTCCTGGTCGGTGCGCCTGACCAACGCGGGGTTTCACGTCGACCACGTCCATCCGCATGGGTGGCTGAGCTCGGCCTTCTACGTCGCGCTCCCGCAGGCCGACGATGCTCGGCAGGAAGGCTGGCTCGCCTTCGGCGAAAACCGCAGCCTGCTTCCGGACCTCACCGGTTTCCGGACGATCAAGCCGACCGTCGGCACGCTGGTGCTCTTCCCCTCGACCATGTGGCACGGAACGCGGCCCTTCGGGGCAGGCGAGCGAATGACCGTGGCGTTCGACATCGCCCGCCCGCGCGGGCGCTAGGCCGCCGCCCGCTCCTCGCCCACCGGGTCCAGCACCAGACCGCCGTCGCCTTCGTCGGCACGCACCGTCGCGCCGTCGCGCACCTCGCCCTTGAGGATGAGATCGGCGAGCGGATCCTGCAGATAGCGCTGCACCGCGCGCTTGAGCGGCCGGGCGCCATAAGTCGGGTCGTAACCAACCCGCGCCAGCCATGCCCGCGCGGCGTCGGTCAGCTCGAGCCTGATCTTGCGGTCGGCCAGCAGCTTGCGGAGGCGATCGACCTGGATGTCGACGATCGGCGCCATGTTCGCCGCCGACAAGCGGTGGAACAGGATGATCTCGTCGAGCCGGTTGAGGAACTCGGGGCGGAAGTGCGACCGCACCACGTCCATCACCTGCGGCTCGGCCTTTTCGACCGGTTCGTCGTCGGCGAGGCCCGCGAGATACTGGCTGCCGAGGTTCGAGGTCAGGATGATGATGGTGTTGGTGAAGTCGACCGTGCGGCCCTGGCCGTCGGTCAGCCGCCCGTCGTCGAGCACCTGGAGGAGGATGTTGAACACGTCGCCGTGCGCCTTCTCGACCTCGTCGAACAGGACAACCTGATAGGGCCGGCGCCGCACCGCCTCGGTCAGGACGCCGCCTTCCTCATAGCCGACATAGCCCGGCGGGGCGCCGATCAGCCGGGCGACGGCGTGCTTCTCCATATATTCGCTCATGTCGATGCGGACCATCGCGCCCGCGTCGTCGAACAGGAATTCGGCGAGCGCCTTGGTGAGCTCGGTCTTGCCGACGCCGGTGGGCCCGAGGAACAGGAAGGAGCCGAGCGGCCGGTTCGGATCCTGCAGCCCGGCGCGGGCACGGCGCACCGCCGTCGAGACCGCCTTCACCGCCTGGTCCTGGCCGATGACCCGCTTGCCGATCAGCTGCTCCATCTGGAGCAGTTTCGCGCGCTCGCCTTCCATCATCCGCTCGACCGGCACCCCGGTCCAGCGGCTGACCACCGCCGCGATGTCCTGGTCGGTGACCTCCTCGCGCAGCATGGCATGCTGGGTGGCGGTGCGCGCCTCCTCGAGCTGCTTCTCGAGCTGGGGGATGCGCCCGTAGGCAAGCTCACCGGCCTTGGCGAGATCGCCCCCACGCTGCGCCTGCTCGAGCTCGAGCCGGGCGGCGTCGAGCTGCTCCTGCACCTTGGAGGCGGCGGCGATCTTCTCCTTCTCCGCCTGCCAGCGCTGGGTCAGCTCGGCCGACTGCTGCTCGAGATTGCCGAGCTCGCTCTCGAGATTGCCCAGGCGGTCGCGGGAGGCGGCGTCCTTTTCGCGCTTCAGCGCCTCGCGCTCGATCTTGAGCTGCATGATACGCCGGTCGAGGTTCTCGATCTCCTCGGGCTTGCTCTCGACCTCCATCCGGATCCGGCTGGCGGCCTCGTCCATCAGGTCGATCGCCTTGTCGGGCAGGAAGCGGTCCGAGATGTAGCGGTTGCTGAGCGTCGCGGCGGCGACGATCGCGGGATCGGTGATGGTGATCCCGTGGTGAAGCTCATACTTCTCCTTGAGGCCCCGCAGGATCGAGATGGTGTCCTCGACCGTCGGCTCACCCACGAACACCGGCTGGAAGCGCCGCTCGAGCGCGGGGTCCTTCTCGACATGCTTGCGATATTCATCGAGCGTCGTCGCGCCGATGCAGTGCAATTCGCCGCGCGCCAGCGCCGGCTTCAGCAGGTTGGACGCGTCCATCGCGCCCTCGCTCTTCCCGGCGCCGACCAGCGTGTGCATCTCGTCGATGAACAGGATGATCTCGCCCGCCGCGCCCTTCACCTCGTCGAGCACGCCCTTGAGGCGCTCCTCGAACTCGCCGCGATACTTTGCGCCGGCGATCAGCGAGCCCATGTCGAGGCTCAGCAGCCGCCGGTCCTTGAGCCCGTCGGGAACGTCGCCGTTCATCATCCGGATGGCGAGCCCCTCGACGATCGCGGTCTTGCCGACGCCCGGCTCGCCGATCAGCACCGGGTTGTTCTTGGTCCGGCGGGCGAGCACCTGGATGGTGCGGCGGATCTCCTCGTCGCGGCCGATGACGGGATCGAGCTTGCCGTCGCGCGCCGCCTGGGTGAGGTCGCGGGCGAACTTCTTCAAGGCGTCGAGCCGGTCCTCGGCCCCTTGCGTGTCGGCGGTGCGGCCGCCCTGGAGCTTGTCGATCGCGGCATTGAGCGCCAGCGGCTTGACCCCGGCGCGCTCGAGCGCGCTTGCCACATCGCTGCCCTTGGCGAGCGCCATGGCGAGCAGGATGCGCTGGACGGTGACGAAGCTGTCGCCGGCCTTCTTCGCCACCTGTTCGGCCTGGTCGAGCAGCCGCATCACGTCGCCGTCGAGCCCCGGCGCCGAGGTCGCGCCCGAACCGGTGACCGCGGGCTCTTTCGCAACGAGCGCATTGGCTTCGCGGATCGCGGCCTTGGCGTCGCCGCCGCTGGCGCTGATCAATCCCGCCGCCATGCCCTGCTCGTCGTCGAGCATGGCCTTGAGCAGATGCGCGGGCGTGATCCGCTGATGATGCTCGCGCACGGCGATGGTCTGCGCCGCCTGGATGAAACCCTTGGCGCGGTCGGTGAGTCGTTCCAAATCCATCTGGTTCTGCTGCCCCTTCTGACCGCTCGAAGGTAGTGTGACAAATCCAACACACAAGACTGCGAAAGAAGAAAACGCCGCAGGCTGAGCAACCGTCCTGCAATCCCGACGTTCTTGGCGGCCAGCTCCGCGCAGCAAGTTTATCGTTAATTCAACAGGTTGACTGTTACTGCAACAACACAGTCACACTGCCTAATTAGATAATGACGATGCGGCGCTTCACTTTCCGCACTTAATTCTTCTACCCGCTGTCGCGTCGCCGACACTGCAGCGCGCCACGCCGCGCCGGTGCCGGCCGAGAGGAGACAATTCGGCAATGACAATTTCGACCTTCCGCAGTTCGGCCTCGGGCGCCGTGGTGGCGTTCCTGGGGGCGGGCCTGTTCGCCGCCTCGCCGGCCTTCGCGCAGGACAGCGTGGCGCAGCCCGCGCCCGCGCCGGTGGCGACACCCACGTCGCCGCCCGCGACGGGCGTTCAGCAGGATGCGCAATCGACCTCGAACGACGACCGCTCCGGATCGGCGCCGTCAGCCCAGGACGCGCCGGCGCCGGCGCCGGCGACCGACGCCACCGCCCAGGCCCAGAACAATGCGAGCGAAGATCAGGTGATCGTCGTCACCGGCTCGATCACCCGCAATCCGGCCACCGCAACCGCCTCGCCGGTCGTGTCGGTATCGGCGCAGGATCTTCAGAACCGCGGTGTCACCACCGTCGCCGACGCGCTGCAGTTGCTGACCGCCAACAACGCCGGCACCGCGCCGCCGAGCTGGTCGTCGTTCGGCTTCGCCACCGGCGCCAGCGCCCCGTCGCTGCGCGGGCTCAACGACGCTTACACGCTCACCCTGTTCAACGGCCTGCGCACCGCGCCCTTCCCGCTGGGCGACGACGGCTATCGTAACTTCGTCGACATCAACACCATCCCCAGCTCGATCGTCGACCGTATCGACACGCTGCTCGACGGCGCCTCGGCGACCTACGGGTCGGACGCGATCGCGGGCGTGGTCAACGTCATCGTCAAGCGCCAGATCACCGGCGTTCACCTCAACGGCTCGGGCGCGATCTCGCAGCGCGGCGACAATGGCGAGCGCCGTCTCAGCGCGACGGTCGGCTACGGCGACCTCAAGACCCAAGGTTTCAACGTCTATCTGAACGGCGAATATCAGAAGAACGACCCGCTCTTCCTGCGGGACCGCGGCTATCCCTTCAACACCGCCGACCAGAGCCGCATCTGCGGCACCGCCGACCAGGGCTGCCTCACCAACGGCATCCGCAACGGCATTCAGTACGACGGCAGCTACAATGGTTTCTCGTCGACGCGCGTACCGTTCGTTCGTCCCTATGACGCGGCGGGCACATCGCTGGGTGGCTACCAGCTGCTGAACCCCGCGCTCGGTTGCCAAGGTCTATCGTCGGCCAATCTGACGCCGACGCAACAGGCCGTCGGCGCCGTCAACGGCAACATCACGACGCCGGCCACCGTTTGTCAGGAGGACCTGACCAACGAATACACCGCCTACAATTCGAACATCACCCGCAAGGGCCTCAACCTCCGCGGCACTGCCAAGGTCGGCGGCAACGCCGAGGCTTATGTGATGCTGAATTACTACAACACCCGCACCAAGGGGAACAACGCGGGGCCGCAGGGCTTCACCGGCCAGACGGCTGCCGGCGGCACGACCGCGACGATCAGCTCGATCCTGCTCCCGGCCTACGTCTGCTCGGCCGGGCAGGGCGTGGTCGCTCCGGCGATCGGCGGCCTCACCAACGTCGGCACCGGCGTCGGCTGTTCGGCGGCGAACGGCACCCTCAACCCGAACAACCCGTTCGCGGCGCAGGGCAATTACGCCCGCCTGATCGCCCTTCCGCAGCAGAGCCGGTCGACCGACACCAACACCAGCACCTATCGCTTCTCGGCGGGGCTTGACGGTAACTTGGCCGGCTTCGACTATTCGCTGCAGGCAACCCACTCGCGCGTGATCCTGAAGACCCGCAACACGGGCTACATCTACGCCCAGGGTCTGCTCGATGCGATCGCTCAGGGAACCTACAACTTCGTCGATCCCTCGCTGAACAGCCAGGCGGCGATCGACCAGGTATTCCCTGAGAATCGAAACCGTAGCGAATCCCGGCTCACCCAGATCATCGGGACCATCAACCGCGATCTGTTCGAACTGCCGGGCGGCCGTGCGAACCTCGCGGTCTCGGCTCAGTATCGCAAGGAATCGATCAACAACCCGTCGGCGAATGCGCCCAACGAACTCAACCCGTTGGACCGTTATTTCGGTATCAACGCCGTGGGCGTGGTCGGCCGGCGCAACGTCTGGTCGCTGGGCTACGAAGCGACCTTCCCGATCCTCGCCAGCCTGAAGGTCAAGGCGGACGGCTCGTACAGCCACTATTCGACGGGTCAGAAGAACTTCTCGCCCAAGTTCGAGGCGGAGTTCCAGCCGATCAACCAGTTCAAGTTGCGCGGCACCTTCTCCAAGGGTTTCCGTGTGCCGAGCTTCAGCGAGTCCTTCGCGCTGCCGACCACCGGCTACGTGACGGGCCAGATCAACTGCCAGTCGCCGACCTACGCGGCGTTCTGCGCGGCGCACGCCAGCAACCCGTCCTATTACAGCGGCGGCTACAGCTACGGCCTGACCTCGCAAGGCAATCCCGACCTGGCGCCGGAGAAGTCGACCGGCTTCACGCTGGGCACGGTGCTGAAGCCGGTCCGGAACGTCACCTTCACGGTGGACTACTTCCAGACCAAGCTGAAGAACGTGATCATCCCGGCGCAGGCGCCGGCCGACCTCATCGCCAACTATTATCTCAATGGAGGCAATGCCAATTTGCCGGGCATCAATGTGGTCCCGGGTGTCGCCGATCCGCAGAACCCCAATGCGCTGCCGCTACTCGGCTTCGTGCAGGGTTCGTACCAGAATGCCGACCAGTATCTGGTGCGCGGGATCGACTTCTCGGCCAGTGCCAAGTTCCCGATCACCAACGACATCCAGTGGCAGTCCTTCGCCACCGCCTCGCGCCTGCTGCGCCTGCAGCAGACGCTCGCGGACGGCACGGTGCAGCGCTACGATGGCACGCTCGGCCCCTGCAACATCACGTCCTGCTCGGGTGCTCCGCACTGGCGCGCGGCGTGGCAGAACACGCTGGATTTCCGCAACCGCGGGAACATCAGCCTGACGGCTTATTACACGAGCAGCTATTCGTCGGTCGCGACCGACGTTGGCGGGGTGTACGGCGACTGTCAGCAAAGCGCCGACAATGGCCAGCTGGTGACCTATCCGAACGGCGATCCGGTGCAGTGCCGGTCGAAGGCGGTATTCTACATGGACGGTCATGCCGAGGCGCGGGTGAACGATCAGTTCACGCTCTACTTCGACGTGAAGAACCTCCTCGACAAGAAGCCGTCGTACGAGCCGAATGCGGCGTACGGGATCTACCAGTTCAACCCGGCATGGAGCGACAGCCTGTTCATCGGCCGCTACTTCCGCGTCGGCGCGAAGGTCGACTTCTAAAGTCCAGTGACCGCGTGAACGGGAGAGGGCGGTGCCGCAAGGCGCCGCCCTTTCTTATGGCTCTAGCGCGGGGCGAGCGGATCGGCCGAGGCGGCCGAGTTCATCGGGACCGGTGGCGGTACCTGAGGCAGCGCCGGCGCGGCGGCGATCGCCGGAAGCGGAGCGGTGTGCGTGGGCGACGCGGGGCAGGCGAGAGTGCCGGCATCGTTGCGTCCCCAGGTGCGGTACTTCCAGCTGTCCACATGGAAGCGCAGCTTGGCGTAGAACCCCAAGCCGACATTGTAGCGCGGACCGTTGATCGCATGCGCGGCGCACAGCCGGCTCATCAGCCGGTTGCGGTCGATCGGCAGCAGCGGCACGAGGTCGATCGCCGACATCGACATGTGGACGCTCTCGCGGGCGCCGCCCGCGCACTGGTTGAGGATGGGGTTGCGATAGGCGCTGACCGGCTCGACCGGGCCGACCGCCGGCACCACATAGTCGCGGACGAAGCGGAGCGTCTGCACCACATGGGCCCATTCATCGATCGGCGGGACCTCGAACGGCTCGGCGCCGCATTTGGCCCAGTCGCTCGCGGTCCGCAGGAGCTGCCAGGTGGGGACGATCAGCGCGACCTGATTGTCCATCAGGTAGCGATGGAAGCTCGCGACCAGCCCTGGCCGCCAGCCCTGCTGCTGGACCCAGCGGCGATAGCCCGCCTCGTCCTGGCCCGCGATCACGTAATCGCCGGTCGGATTCCACACCGGCGGCCCGACCTGGAAGGTGGGAACGGTGCTCGCGGCGGAAGCCGCGGCGGGTTGCGCCAAGGCAAGGGACAGGAAGGGCAGGACCATCGCTCCAGCCTAATGCCCCCTCACGGGTTGAAAAGTGACTTCGGCAGTCGCACGTCGCACGGATGAGCCAGCCCATCCATGTCGACCTTCCCCACAGCCTCGGCCGCGAGGAAGCCCAGCGGCGGATCGCCGCCAATATTCACAAGTTGCAGGGATATATTCCGGGCGGCGCCGAGGTCACCAGCAACTGGGCCGGCAACCGGCTCGACATGACCGTCGGGGCGATGGGGCAGAGCGTCGATGCCAACATCGACGTCGAGGACAAGCTCGTCCGCTGCGTCATCGCGCTGCCCGGACTGCTCGGCATGTTCGCCAAGCCGCTCGAGGCCGCGCTTCGCTCGAAGGGCAGCGACCTGCTGCTCGAGGATCGCAGCAAGACCTAAGCGCCTCGCAAAGCGTCGAAGAAGCGATTAGCCTCCCGCCTCAAGGAGGCTCCCGTCATGCGCCACTTCGCCGTCATCGGCTCCGGTCCCGCCGGCTTCTACACCGCCGAAGCACTGCTCAAGGCCTATGGCGACAAGGCGCGGATCGACATCCTCGACCGCCTGCCCGTCCCCTACGGCCTGATCCGCTTCGGGGTCGCGCCCGACCATCAGTCGATCAAGGCCGTGGCCAAGCGCTACGAGAAGGTCGCGCTCGAGCCCGGCGCGCGTTTCCTCGGCAACGTGCACCTCGGCGCCGACGTGTCGATCGACGAGTTGCTGGGGCTCTACGACGCGGTGGTGCTGGCGACCGGCGCGCCCAACGATCGGCGACTCGGCATTCCCGGCGACGATCTGCCCGGTGTGCTGGGTTCGGCGGCGTTCGTCGGCTGGTACAACGGCCACCCCGACTTCGCCGACCTCGCGCCCCCGCTCGGCGGCGAGGCGGCGGCGATCATCGGCAATGGCAATGTCGCGCTCGACGTCGCGCGGATCCTCTCCAAGACGCCGGCGGAGTTCGTCGGCTCGGACATCGTCGCCCATGCCTTCGAGGCACTCGCCCAGAGCGCGGTCCGGACGATCACGATCCTAGGCCGGCGCGGCCCGCTGCAGATCGCCATGACCCCCAAGGAACTGGGCGAACTCGGCCATCTCGCGCAGGCGCTGCCGCTGGTCGACCCGGCCGATTTCCCGCCGGCCGAGGCCGATGCCGCGCTTGATCCGGGACAGCGCAAGTCGGTCGCGCACCTCCGCGACTTCGCCGCCGCTGCGCCGACCGGCAAGCCCAAGCAGATCGTTTTCGACTTCTTCGCCAAGCCGCTCGCGATCGAGGGCGAAGGCCGCCCCGAGCGGCTGATCGTCGAGCGGACCACGCTCGGTGAGGACGGCGTCTCGCACGGGACCGGCGAGACTTATGCGGTCCCCTGTTCGCTGGTGGTGAGCTGCATCGGCTATGCCACCCCCGCGATCCCCGGCGTGCCCTACGACGATCGCCTCGGCCGTTTCCCCAATGACGGAGGCCGGATCGCCGACCGGCTCTACGCCGTGGGCTGGGCACGGCGCGGACCGACCGGCACGATCGGGACCAATCGGCCCGACGGCTACGAGGTCGCCGAGCAGATCGCGGCGCTGTTCTCCGCCCAAGGCGAGGGCAGCGGGCGGCGCGGCGGAGCGGGGCTCGACGCGTTGCTCGCCTTGCGCGGCTGCGATCCCGTCCCCTTCGACGACTGGCAGAAGATCGAGGCTGCCGAAGTCGCCGCCGCGCGCGAAGGCGCCCCGCGCGAAAAGCTCGTGCGGGTTGGCGACATGCTCAAGGCCGGTGGTCACGGCGGATGAACTTCACGTCATCGGGAACCTAGAGCGCCCCACGGTTCGTTACGGCGGCGATGCAAGGGCTTGTGATTCTCAACCGCGGTGGCGGCAGCGCCGGTGACGATGTCGAGGAGCGGGTTCGGGCCGCGCTGAATGAGGCGGGTGTCGATGCCGAGGTCGTCGCGGTCGATGGCCGCGATTGCGTGGAGCGCGCGACCGCTGCCCGCGACGAGGGCCGACCCTTCGTTGCCGCGGGTGGCGGAGACGGGACGATCAGTTCGGTCGCGGGCGTCCTTGCCGGCAGCGACGTTCCGCTGGCCGTGCTTCCGCTCGGAACGCTCAACCATTTCGCGCGCGACCTCGGGATCCCGACGGATCTCGCCCAGGCGGCCGCGCTGCTCAAGAGTGGGGCGAAACATCAGGTCGATGTCGCCGAGGTCAACGGGCGCACCTTCATCAACAACAGCGCGCTCGGGCTCTATCCGTTGATGGTCCTCGACCGCGAAGCACAACAGAAAAGGCTCGGTCGTTCGAAGAAACTGGCGATGCTCGTGGCGGGCGCGCGCACCCTCGGCCGCTTCAAGCATCATCGCTTGCGGCTCACGATCAACGAGGCCGAGCAGGCCACCGTCAACACGCCGCTGCTGTTCGTGGGCAACAACGATTATGACCTCGTCCTGCCGCAGGCAGGCAAGCGGCAGACGCTCGACGACGGTCATCTGTGCGTCATGGTGCTTCGTGCGCAGGGACGCGCCGGTCTGCTGGCGGCGATCCTGCGGGTGCTGGTCGGGCGGACCCGCCCCGACGACATGATCCGGCTCGATGCGGTCACCCGGCTCCGCGTCGTCAGCCACCGCAGCCATCTCGCGGTCGCGACCGACGGCGAGACCGAGCATCTCGCCACGCCGCTCGACTATCGCATCCGGGCCAAGGCCCTGACGGTCATCATACCCAAGGAAAAGCCGGCCGGAGCGGAGGCTCCGGCCGGCTGATCCCGGTCGCTCGGGAAGCGCTTACCAGATGTGGATGCGCTGCTCCGGGGTGAGATAGAGCGCGCCGCTCTTGACGTTGAACGCCTTGTACCAGGCGTCGAAATTGCGGACGACGTTGGGACGCAACTGACCCGGCGAATGCGGGTCGGTGGTCAGCTGATTGAGCATCGCCGCCTCGCGCATCTTGTTGCGCCACACCTGACCGAAGCCGAGGAAGAAGCGCTGGTCGCCGGTGTAGCCGTCGATCACCTTGTCGGGCCGCCCATGCAGGCTCATCTTGTAGGCGTCATAGGCGACGTTGAGGCCGGCGAGGTCCGCCATGTTCTCGCCGAGCGTCAGCTCGCCGTTGACGTGCTTGCCCGGCAGCGGCTCGTATGCGCCGTACTGGGCGACGACCTTGTCGGTCCCGACCTTGAAGCGGTCGATGTCGGCCTGGGTCCACCAGTCGTTGAGGTTGCCCTGCGGGTCGTACTTGCGGCCCTGGTCGTCGAAGTGGTGGCTGAGCTCATGCCCGATCACCGCGCCGATCGCGCCGTAATTGACCGCCATGTCGGCATTGGGATCGAAGAAGGGCGGCTGCAGGATCGCGGCCGGGAAGACGACTTCGTTCATCGGCGGATTGGCGTAGGCGTTCACCGTCATCGGGGTCATGCCCCATTCGGTGCGATCGACCGGCTTGCCCATCTTGGCGAGCTGGCGATTATATTCGAAGGCCGAGGCGCGGAACAGATTGCCGACCGCGTCGCCGTTCTGCACCGTCAGCGCCGAATAGTCGCGCCACTTGGTCGGATAGCCGATCTTGGGCGTGAAGGCGGCGAGCTTGATCCGGGCCTTGGCCTTGGTCTCGGGTGCCATCCAGGTCAGGTTGGCGAGCCGGTGATCCATCGCCTTGATCAGGTTCTGGACGAGCTCGTCCATCTTGGCCTTGGTCTCGGGCGTGAAATATTTCGCCACATAGGCCTGTCCGACGGCCTCGCCGAGCGCACCGTTGACCAGTCCGACGCCGCGCTTCCACCGCTCGGGCAGCTGCGGGGTGCCGGTCAGGGTCTTGCCGTAGAAGTCGAAGTTCTCGTCGACGAAGGCTTTGGGCAGCATCGGCGCGGCGGCCGAGATGGTGCGGAAGGTCAGATAATCCTTCCACGTGTCGATCGGCGCGGACTCGATCAGCTTGGCCGATCCGGTGATCGCCTCGGGCTGGCTGACGATGACCCGCGCCGGTGCTCCGAGGCCAGTGCCCTGGAAATAGCCGTCCCAGTCGAGGCCGGGCGACTGCGCCTTGAGCTCGGCAAGGGTGCGCGGATTGTAGCGCTTCTCGACCTGGCGCGACTGCACGCGGCTCCACTGCACCTGGGCGATCTGCTTTTCGAGGTCGTAGATCCGCTGCGCGCGCGCCTGCGGATCGCTCAGACCCGCCATCCGCAGCATGTTGGCGACATGCGCGACATACTTCGTCCGCGCTTCGGCGAACTTGGGGTTGGCGGCGTCGAGGTAATAGTCGCGGTCGGGCAGGCCGAGGCCGCCCTGCGCGAGGTAGACGGCATAGACGCTGTTGTTCTTGAGGTCCTGCTGGACGCCCGCGCGGATCGGCCCGCCGATGCCGCTGCGATTGGCCCAGGCCATCGTCTGCGCAAGATCGGCGCGGGTCTGCACCGCGTTGATGCGCGCCAGATAGGGCTGAAGCGGAGTCAGGCCCTTCTGCTCGATCGCGGCCTCGTTCATGAAGCTGTTGTAGAGGTCGGCGATCTTCTGGTCGTTGCTGCCGGCGGGACCGCCGCGCTTGGCGATGTCCTCGATCAGGTCGTGGGTGCGCTGGTCGGACAGATCCCGCAGGATCCCGAACCCGCCCCAGCTCGACTTGTCGGCGGGGATCTGGGTGTTCTTGTCCCAGGTGCCGTTGACGTAATCGTACCAGCTGTCGCCGGGATTGGCGCTCTTGTTCATGCCGGCGAGGTCGACACCCCAGCTGCCCAGCTCGGGCTTGGCTGCGGCGGCGGACTTGGCCGAGTGGTGGGCGGCGGGTTTGGCGAGCGCGGCCGGGCTCACGGCCAGGAGCGCCGAGGCGGCGGTCGCGCCCAATAGAAGCTGCTTCAACATATGAATTCGTCCTCCCCGAAGGTGCGCCAAGGTCTAGTCGCCGGCAACACACTGTAAAGCGCGAATTTAATCGCGCTTCGACAAGGGTGCCCGGATGCTCGACGGAGGGCGGGAACAGTGCCTCTGGCATATCGGGACGGGCCGCGTTAGCCTCACCTCGAATGGACGCGACGTCAGCGTCGTCATGAGGGGGACCCATGAAGCTCACGCACCTGATGTTCGCTGCCGCCGCCGTCTTGGCCGCGGGCGCAGCGCCCGCCGTCTCGCAGCCGGCGCCCGCGACCGGCGCGCTGCGTCCCGACCAGGCCGAGTTCCGCAAAACCTACCAGGAGCTGGTCGAGACCAACACGACGCTGTCGGCAGGCAGCTGCACCCTCGCGGCCGAGCGGATGGCGGCAGTGCTGAAGGCCGCGAGGATCCCCGACGCGGACCTCCACCTCTTCACCGAACCATCGCACCCCAAGGAAGGCGGCCTGGTGGTCGTCTATCCGGGGCGGCAGGCGAGTGCGCGGCCGGTGCTGATGCTGGCGCACATCGACACGGTCGAGGCCAAGCGCGAGGACTGGACCCGCGATCCGTTCAAGCTGGTCGAGGAAAATGGCTACTTCTACGCCCGCGGTTCGGCCGACGACAAGGCGATGGCCGCGATCTGGGTCGACGCGCTCGCCCGCATGGCCAAGGAACATTACCAGCCGCGGCGGACGCTCAAGCTCGCGCTGACCTGCGGCGAGGAGACCAGCGGCGCGTTCAACGGCGCCGAATATCTCGCCAAGAGCCAGCGCCAGCTGATCGATGCGGCCTTCGCGGTCAACGAAGGCGGTGGCGGCAAGCTCGACGCCGACGGCAAGCCCTTGTTCCTCGG